>Ga0126339_10002240_pt1 | contig 13752 bp, 10 predicted proteins | sample OrbTmetagenome_2_FD_92532 | JGI IMG/M metagenome (GOLD analysis project Ga0126339, IMG submission 92532) | Coral microbial communities from Petempiche,Puerto Morelos, Mexico - Orbicella T R C metagenome | ecosystem: Host-associated > Invertebrates > Cnidaria > Coral | place: Petempiche,Puerto... | reverse complement strand
CACGCACGGTGGGTAAGGGGCGCTCGACGCTGACCTCGGCGCCACTGTCGCGCAGGCCGGCGGACAACGTGTGCAGGGCGCGGTCCAGGACGGTATCCAGGGAGACCGGTGTCAATGGGTTTTCGGTCCGCTTGACCCGGGCGTACTCCAAGAGGTCACCAATCATGGCGTGCATGCGCTCGGCGCCCTCGGTGGCGTAGTCGATAAACGTGTCGGCGTCAGAGTCAAGCCGGCCATAATAGCGTCGGCGCAACAGGCCCACGTAGCTGGCCACCATGCGCAGGGGTTCGCGCAGGTCGTGCGAGGCCACATAGGCGAAGCGTTCCAGGTCGGCGTTGGACTGCTCAAGGTTGCGGGTCTGCCGGGCGAGCGCGCCTTCGGTTTCGTCGCGGCGGGCGACCATGGCCTGAATGGCCTCCACGAGCCGCGCCATCTCGGCGTGGCGGATGGTGTCCAGGCGCAACATATGACGTGTCCGTCCATCGCCGGCGAGGAAGGCTTCCAGATGGCCCATTTCCGCGCCCACCTGCCCGGCGATGTGCAGGGAAATCAGGTAACTCACGGCCGCCAGCACGATCACCAGACAGGCGCCCAGGGCCAGCGCTTGCAGGGCTTCGGCGCGGATGGCCGCGCGCATGCCGGCGATCTCGGCCTCGATGTCGTCGATGGAGATCCCGGCGCCCACATACCATTCCCATTCCGGGATGCCGAGGACGTAGCTCAGTTTCAGCGTGCCATTGCCGTCGCGGCTGTTGGGCAGGTCCGGCATCCGGTAGGACACGAACCCGCCGCCGAGGCGCGCTGCGGCCACCAGGTCTTGCACCACCTTCACGCCCTGCCGATCGGTGATGTCCCACACGTTGGTGCCCACCGCGGGTCCCAATAGACTGAAGCCGTCCCAGGTGCCGGCAAAGATATAGCCATCACCGCCGAAGGTCATGGCGCGCAACTGGTCGAGAACCTCGCGTTGGATGTCCTCGGTCATGTCCAGGATGTACTCGCCCGTGGCCACGCCCCACCCCAGGGGCTCGAACACATCCACATAGGAGACCTTTGCGTGGTCATCACCAGGCCGGTTGGGGTGGGGCCAATGATAACTGTAGTAACCGCCGCCACTGCGTTTGATCAGCGAGATCATTTGCGGCACGACGGGCATTCCGCGCCCATCGCGCACAAGGCGCATGTCGGTGCCTTCCAGTTCTGGCATGGCGGCATGCAAGATGCCCTGTCCGGTCTCCAGGTCGAAGACGAAAAAGTACCCGCGTCCCTCGTCAAAGCGGATGGGGCGCAGGGTCTCGCGGATGATGGCGCGCATGGCGGTCTCATCCGCGCCGGCGGGCCGCGACTGCCAGAGGTGATTCGAGACCCTCAGCGCCCGACCGACCCGATGGCGAATCACTTGGCGAATGCGTGCTTCCACGGTGCGGCGATGGTGTTCCGCGCCACTGACGGCTGTTTGCACCAGCGCCCGGATGTAGGACCGCCGCTCCTCCATCAGATTCTCGGCCCGGTAGCGAACCTCGGCGTTCATGGTCTGATAGAGATCGATGCCCCAATAGGCATACAGCACCGCGAAGGCCAGGGCCGAGGCGAGGAACAACCGCCATGATAGCGCGTGCACCACGCCCGGGCGTCGTCTCGCTGGGGGCGACGACGGGACGGCTCCACCTTCGATGTCCCTGTGCTCCGCGGATGCCTCTTCGGCCATGGATGTGTCCGCCGTGTTTGACTCCCTGTTTCGTGCGGTATCGTATCTGACGGGATGGCGGGCGCCCAGGGGGCGTTTTCTCTCTCTGGTGGTTTTCAGCCCGCGCGTTAGCGGCCAGCGCGAATATCGCTCAGGGTTCGAGTGGGTGTGATGGCCTCGATGTCCAAAACGAGGTCAAGCAAGGCGGGACGGCGGGTTGTGATGGCGGCGTCGCGGGCGCGAGTCAGGGCCTCGGCTACCTGGGCGGTGGCGGTGACGGTCTCGCCGTATCCTCCATAGGCCCGGGCGAGGGCGGCGAAGTCGGGGTTCTCCAGGTGGGTGCCGGACACCCGGCCGGGGTAGGTGCGTTCCTGGTGCATGCGGATGGTGCCATAGGTGCCATTGTTGATGACCAGCACAAGAATCGGCAGCCGCTGCTGGGCCATGGTGCCGAACTCCTGGGCTGTCATCTGGAAGTCGCCATCGCCAGTGACGCACAGCACCATTCGCTCTGGGAAGGCCAACTGGGCACCGATGGCCGCCGGCAGGGCGTAGCCCATGGACCCCGATGTGGGCGCCACCTGGGTTCCAAACCGTCGGAACCGGTGATACCGGTGGATCCAGGTGGCGAAGTTGCCGGCGCCGTTGGCAACAATCGTGTCTTCCGGCAACACCGCCTGAAGGTGGGCGATGATCGGACCCATGTGAACGGCGCCGGGACCGGTCTCGGGCGGCGTCGACCACAATCGATAGGCCTCGTGGGCGGCGCGGGCAAGGTCCGGATCGCGCGGCCGATGGCGCGGCGGCGGCACACGGTCGAGCGCCGTCGCGAAGGCGCGCGGCGTGGCGGCGATGGCCAGCGATGGCCGATAGACACGCCCCAGTTCGCCCACGTCGGCGTGCACGTGAATCAAGGTCTGGCGCGGCGTCGGGATGTCCAGCAGCGTATAGCCCTGGGACGGCACATCGCCGAAGCGGCCGCCGGCGAGCAGCAGCACGTCCGCCTCGCGGATGCGCTTGGCCAGGGCCGGGTTGATCGCCAGGCCCACGTCGCCGGCATAGAGCGGGTGGGTGTGATCGAACAGCATCTGGCGCCGGAACGAACAGGCCACCGGCAGACCCCGCGCCATGGCGAAGCGGGTGAATGTGGCCACGGCCTCCGCGTCCCAGCGACTGCCACCGATGATCGCCAGCGGTCGCTCGGCGCCATCGATGAGGGCCGCCAACCGTGTCATGTCGCTGTCGCCCGGATGGATTTCGGGCGGCGAGAAGCCCTTGGGCAGCCGCAACGCGGTGGCGTCCTCGCGCAGCATGTCCTCGGGCAGGGCCAGCACCACCGGGCCGGGGCGTCCCGAGGTGGCGACATGAAAGGCGCGGGACAGCATCTCCGGCACCCGATCGGCACGGTCGACGTCGGCCACCCACTTGGCCATGTCACCGAACATGCGCCGGTAATCGATCTCCTGGAATGCCTCGCGTTCTCGGTTGTCCCGCCGCACCTGGCCGACGAACAGCACCAAGGGCGTGGAGTCCTGGCTGGCCACATGCAGGCCGGCGGCGGCATTGGTGGCGCCAGGTCCTCGGGTGACGAAGGCCACGCCGGGCAAGCCGGTCAGCTTGCCCTGAGCCTCGGCGGCCAGGGTGGCGCCGCTTTCATGCCGGCAACCGATGAAGCGGATCGACGAGTCCACCAGGGCGTCCAGAACCGGGAGGTAGCTTTCTCCGGGGACCCCGAACACCCGTTTGACACCAAGCCGCTCCAGGCACCCCACGACCCATTCGCCGCCCGTGGCCGTGATTCGCTCCATGCGCGTCCTCCTCGCCGTTTCTTGTGGCGGGACGGCGGGGTCCGGCCGCCCCGCCGCGTGTCCGCTCCTCACCGGGAGGCCGGCCAACGCGTCTTGGCGCTCGAGTCCTTGTCGTTTCGGTGTGACACCGGCCGCCCGGAAGCCGGGGAGTGTCGTTGAGTCGACGAACGTCGGCAAGTCCGTTGTGCTTCGCCGGATGTGTGCTTCCCGGGCGCATGGTGCCGTGTCGAACAGGCATCTCTGCCTGCTGACCGGATCCACCGGCGTATCGATGGTCGCATTCTGTTTTCGGTGAACTTTTTGCGGTCTGCCGGAACAGACGGAACCGTCCATGGCATCGGCCGTTGTCAGGCGGCCCCGTGTTCCGGGTGCCACGGCCCCGGCGCCGGACGCGCCAGCAGGAACCCTTGAACGAAGTCCACGGCATGGGCCTGCAACCAAGCCAGGTCGTCCGCCAACTCGACGCCCTCGGCGACGACGGCGATGTTCAGATCGTGAGCCATCTGCACCAGGCGCTCGACGACGACGGCCTTGATTGTCTCGGTGTGCACGCCGTCGACCAACGAGCGGTCCAGCTTTACGAAGTCGGGCCGCAGGCTGGGCAGCAACCCCAGGCTGGCATAACCGCCCCCCAGATCATCCAGCGCCACCCGGAAGCCGGCCCGGCGGTAGAACGCCAGCACGCTCGCGAGATGCTCGGGATCGCCAATGTTCTCGGTCTCGATCACCTCGAACACCACCTGCCGCCGGTCAAGCCCGGCCGCGTCGACGGCTGCCAGGGTGGTGCGCAGACAGTTAACGGGATCATAGATCGCGGACGGCGTGAAGTTGATAAAGATGTTGGTGTCGATCCCACGGGCGGCGGCATTGGCCACGGCGGTGGTGCGCGCCAGTTTGTCCAACTGAAAGATCAGATCCGCGCGCCGGGCGATGTCGAACATGATCGGCGGCGCGATCAGGGCCCCCTGGGCATCGACCCCCCTCAGCAGGCATTCATGGGCGAAGACTCGATTGGGCTCGTCCACATAGAAGATCGGCTGGAACAGGGTGGTCACCCGCTGGTCTTGCATCAGGTCCACCAACCAGTGGCCCTGTTCCCGGGCAAGGTAGGTTTCGAGCCGGTCCACCTGTCCCATCAGCGCCAAGGTGGGCTCTGTGTCACCCGGCACGAACAGGACCCGGCTGTCACGGGCCTCGGCGGCGGTGAGTACACCGGCGATTCGTCCCGCCAAGGGCTCGTGGCCGCCCGCCGATACGGCGATCACCAGGCATCCGTCGTCCTGGCGATCGTCGAGAGGGATCCCGTCGCGGGCCAACAGCACGCGCATTTTGTCGGCGGTGTGGCCCAGCGGCGGCCAGATGAACAGACGCCCGGCGGACTCGGGCACATCGGGCATGCCATCGCAGCGCGGGCAGGGAGAGCGGCTCATGAGCTTATCCTTGACAGGATCGAACAGGGGAGGCGCGTTCGGTTGGCGCCGAGTCTCCTGAGGCACACAGAGCCGGTGATACACGGTTTCGTTACCGGTTTTCTAGGGCGCATGCCGTGACGGGCCCTCCGCCGCAGTCTATGATGACACTCCGTAGCCGCGTGTCCGCCTTCCATCCTGGCCTCGCCGTCGTCCCTTGCCCCTCGCCGGAGCCGCCGACCGTGCCCCTGGATTTCGCCTCCGATGCCGCGCTCATCCAGGTGGATGCGCTGACTCAGGACTACCCGGGTCATCGCGCTCTGGATCGCGTCAGCTTTGCCGTGCCGGCCGGTTCGATCACCGCCCTGGTGGGTCCCAATGGCGCCGGCAAGACAACGTTGATGCGGTGCCTGGCGGCGCTGGACCCCCCTTTCGCCGGACGGATCCGGGTCGCCGGCCTGGACGTCTCCGACTCGCCTCGCGCCGTGCATCGAGTCACCGGCTTTCTCCAAGACATCTTCGGTCTGTATGACAGCCTGACCGTCCGGCAGGGCCTGTGGCATGCCGCTGCCGCCCGCGCCGTCCCGACCGGAGACCTCGCCGGTCGCATCGCCTGGGCGGCCGAGGCGGTGGGTTTGGCCGATCGTCTGGAGCAGAAGGCCGGAACCCTGTCGCGTGGCCTGCGTCAGCGGCTGGCCATTGCCCAGGCCATGGTGCACCGGCCGCGCGTGCTGCTGCTGGACGAGCCGGCCTCCGGACTGGATCCCGAAAGCCGCGCCGATCTGGCCGACCTGTTCCGGCGTCTGCGCCGAGACCTGGGGATCACGTTGCTGGTCTCGTCACACATCCTGGCGGAGTTGGAGGACTACTCCACCCATCTGCTGATCCTTCGCGAGGGCCGGGTGAGCCGGCACGACACCCTCGAGACCGCGACCGCCGATCGTCCGCCGGGCAGCACTGTGCGTCTGATGCTGCGCCTGGCCGCGCCGCATCCCGACCTGCTGGCGGTGCTGGGCGCGCTGGCCGGGATTCGGGATGTTGCCGTCGACGCCGAGGATGACACGATGATCCGCCTGAACCTGGAGGATGGTCACGACCCGGCCCGCCGGGCGGCCCTGCTGCGCGCGCTGATCGATCGCGACCTTGAGGTCTGCGCTTTTGATCTCGATCGCCGCAACCTTCAGGATGTCTACCTCGATCATCTGCGCGCGGATGTCGACGCGCCGCTCACGCTCCGAAAGGCCCGTCCATGACAGTGGTCGATTCCCTGAATCCCTGGGCCAACCCGGAGTTCCGCCGCTACCTCTGGACGGAGTTTTCGACTCACCGGCTCATCGCCATGCCCCTGCTTCTGGGGCTTCTGTTCCTGGGTGCCCATAGCGCCTTCGGGCAAACAGGGCTTGACCAAGCCGTGCAGGCAACCCTGTTCGTGGTGTTGGTGATCTGGGGCGGACGCCAGGCGGCGGGCGCGGTGACCGACGAGGTCGTGAGCGGCACCTGGGACGCCCAGCGCATGAGCGGCGTCAGTCCCTGGAGCATGACCTGGGGCAAGCTGCTGGGCGCTACCGCCTACCCTTGGTACGGCGCGATCATCTGCCTGCTGGCCTTGGCCATCGCCGGTGCGACGACGGTTGATACCGTTCTCTCCATGCTCCTCACCGCCTTAATCGCCCAGGGGAGCGCCTTGTTCGTCGGCTTGCTCCTGCAACGCGGACAACGCCCGTCGGCGTTGCTGGGGACCGTGACCCTGGCCCAGGTGTGCGCCATCGGCGTCGCCGTGATTTTGGAAGGTCAGAACCAGGTCTGGCTTGCCGAGACGGTGCACTGGTGGTCCTGGACCGTGGATGGACAGCGTTTCCTGTTGGTCTCCAAGGCGATGGCCCTGGTCTGGGTGCTGGTCGGCGCGCACGCCCTGATGCGCGACGAACTGCGCTATCGTCCCCAGCCCTGGAGTTGGCTGGCCTTCCTGATCTTCGTGGCGGTCTATATGGCGGGGTTTGCCGAGCCCGGCGCGCTGTTTGGTGGGGCCGACGTGCGGGCGACCGAGGCGGTCGCGCGGCTCTCCATCGCCTGGGCCGTGATCACCGTGCTGACCGTCTCGGCGGCGGTGATGTCCCTGAATGACAGCGTGAGCTTGCGGCGCTGGCTGGCGGCGGCAACGTCGGTGCGCGGTCAGCCGGGCGCGCTGGCCCTGGAGGCTCCGGCCTGGGTGATCGGCCTGGCGTTGTGCGTTGTGCTGGCCATGGGCCTGACCATGGCGTTGTCGGCCGCGGCCGCGCCGTCGTGGGCATCGACAATGGTTTGGTGCGCGGTGCTGTTCCTCATCCGGGACATCGGGGTGATCCTGGCGGTCACCTTGGACGGTGACCGGCGACGCGGCACCCTGGGCGCGATCCTCTACCTGGCGGCTCTTTACGTTCTTCTACCCCAGGTCCTTCAGGACCTGATCCCCGATATCGCCATGGCCTTGCGCCCCACCGAGGGCGCGACCATCGCCGGAGCCCTGATTCCGGCGCTGGTTCAGGCCGTTGGTGCCGGTGCGCTGGTGGCCTGGCGCTGGCACGCGGCGGGCCGGGGGCTCTCGGTCAGGACCGCGTCATAGGCCAAGCGCACGACCCCGGTCAGCCGTCCGCCCGGCGTAGCGTTGACGAGGCACCGCCGATGGTCGGCGTAGAGCCGTGCGGCACGGCGCAACGCCACCAGCACCCGGTCGGTCTTGGGCAGGTGCCAGCGCCGGCCGGGGCCGAAATAGCCGGGGTCGAAGTGGTTGGGGTCGGCCCCCGTGGACGTCACCACCCGCCCGGCCACCCGGGCTGAGGGGGGCAGCCGGTAGTCCAGGTCGATCCCCAGCAAGACCACGGGGTCGCAGCCCATGAGGAAGGCCAGTTGCAGGGCCAGGTAGGCGACGCTTTGCCCGGCGTGCAAGCGGCCGGTGGCGGCATCGGAGGTGAAGCCGGGCTCGCGCGGTGGCCGCAGGGGATCGTAGTAGGACCAGTCCACCGGCACGTGCAGGCGTCCCCTGGCCGGCGGGATCACGTCGGCGTGATCCGTGGGCAGCACCAGCAGGGTGGCCGGATGCAGCGCGGCCAGGTGCTCCGTCTCCTCCTCGGCGACCAGGCGATCCTCGACCAGATGCACCGTGGGGACCAAACGCCCCTGGTCCCGCAGCCGCCAGGCCCCGTTGAAGGCGAAGGTGACCTCACCGGCCAGGGGCGCCAGGTCCATCGCCGCCAGTGATGGGCCGTTGCCGACAATGAAAGCCCGGCGGCCGGCGCAACGGCCGGCCATGTCCGCCAGCCGCTTGGGACGGCCGCGCGTCAGATCAAGCCGCGTTGTCACCCGACGGCACCGGTCCGGTTCCCGCTGCCGTCTCCTGGGCCTTCGGCTTGGGTTTGGGCAGGTCGAGCTTGATGTGCAACTCCTTGAGCTGCTTCTCGCCGACCGTGCTCGGCGCCTGCATCAACAGGTCCTGGGCCTGCCCGTTCATGGGGAAGGCGATGACCTCGCGGATGTTGGGTTCGTCGGCCAGCAGCATGACGATGCGGTCGATGCCCGGCGCGGCGCCGCCGTGCGGCGGCGCGCCGAAGCGGAAGGCGTTCAGCATGCCGCCGAAGTGCTCTTCCACATGCTCGGGCGAATACCCGGCGATGCCGAAGGCCTTGAACATGATGTCCGGGCGGTGGTTCCGGATGGCCCCGGAGGACAACTCCACGCCATTGCAGACGATGTCGTACTGGAATGCCTTGATGTCCAGCGGGTCCATGGTCTCCAGGGCCTCCAGGCCGCCCTGGGGCATGGAGAACGGGTTGTGGCTGAACTCGACCTGGCCAGTGTCCTCGTTCAGCTCGAACATGGGGAAGTCCACGGTCCAGCAGAACTTGAACACGCCGGTTTCCAGCAGGCCCAGCTCATCGCAGATCTTGGTGCGCACCAATCCGGCGAACTTGGCGGCCGGCAGCGGCTTGTCGCAGGCGAAGAACACCGCATCGCCGGCTTTGAGATCCATCTGGGCGCGCAACGCCTCGACCCGGTCGGACTCCAGGTTCTTGGCGATGGGACCCTTGGGACCTTCTGCGCCGAAGACGATGTAGCCCAGGCCGCCGGCCCCGTTCTCCCGCGCCCAGTCGTTCAGCTTGTCGTACCAGCCGCGCGGGCGCTCCGCCGCGCCCGGCGCCGGGATGGCGCGCACCACCGCGCCCTTGCCGTCGATCAGCTTGGCGAACAGGCCGAAGCCGCCGCCCCGGAAGGGCTCGGTGACATCCTGGATGATCAGCGGGTTGCGCAGGTCCGGCTTGTCGGAGCCGTACTTCAGCATGGCCTCGTCGAAGGGGATGCGCGGGAACGGCGGCTTGGTCACCGCGCGGCCGCTGGCGAAGTCCTCGAACACCCCGGCCAGCACCGGCTCGATGGCGTTGAACACGTCGTCCTGGGTGACGAAGCTCATCTCGAAGTCGAGCTGATAGAACTCGCCCGGGGAGCGGTCGGCGCGGCTGTCCTCGTCGCGGAAGCAGGGCGCGATCTGGAAATAGCGGTCGAAGCCCGAGACCATCAGCAACTGCTTGAACTGCTGCGGCGCCTGCGGCAGGGCGTAGAACTGGCCCGGATGCAGCCGCGAGGGCACCAGGAAGTCGCGCGCGCCCTCGGGGCTGGAGGCGGTGAGGATGGGCGTTTGATATTCGAGGAAGCCCTGGTCGGTCATCCGCCGGCGGATGGCGCTGATCACCTCGGCGCGCAGCACGATGTTGCGGTGCACCTGTTCGCGGCGCAGGTCCAGAAAGCGGTACGTCAGGCGCAGGTCCTCGGGGAACTCCTGTTCGCCGGCCACCTGCATGGGCAGCACGTCGGCGGTGGACTGCACCTCGACCGCGTCCACGCCGATCTCGATCTCACCGGTGGGCAGGCGCGGGTTGATGGTCTCCGCGCTCCGTGCCACCACGCGGCCGGTGACGGTGATCACGCTTTCCACCCGCGCGCCTTCCAGGATGGGGAAGATGCTCGATGAGATGTCGGCCACGCACTGGGTCAGGCCGTAGTGGTCGCGCAGGTCCACGAACAGAAGGTTTCCGTGGTCGCGCTTGCGGTGGATCCAGCCGGACAGCCGGACGGTTTGGCCCACGTCCGAGCGGCGGAGCTGGCCGCAGGTGTGCGTGCGGAAGGCGTGCATGACGGATGGAATCCCCTGGTCGAGCGGATGGCGGCGCGGTTCTGTTGCGCGCCGGCCCGGCGGATGAGCACGACTCACCCACCGGGCCGGCCACAGCCTTCACCGGTCAGTCCCAATGATCGTTGGCATAACCGCGTCAGCGAAAATCTGGACGGAACCCACACCGAACGGCGCCCTTTGTCAAGGTAGCCGAAGAACACGCCGGGCCGGGTGCCTGGTGCGGCGTCGGTCCCGCCCGTCTATCGTCCCGGGCAGTCGCCCCGACCTTCGCCGTGATATGAACTCGGCCCGCCGCCGCGTCCGGCGTGGCCCCGTCACCCTTCATCTTTCGGCAAGAAGCCCGTGTTACACTCCCGACCATCGCATCCTGCAACCGATCTTGCGTGACGCATCCGGTTCGTGGATCCGGTCGACGCCCCTTGACACATCAAAGCATCAAGACCAACAAGAGATACCCTCTTTGGTTTTGGCGGGGTCGCTCTCTCTATCCTCAGACTGGCCTTTTGCGCTATGGAGTGCACCGCCGTCGGCACATGTCGGGGCGTGACTCCCACTGGGACACGGATTGCCGATGTCGTTTTTGTCGTTCCTGTTTGGTGATGATGACAAGCCCCCGCCTGACCCCTATTGGCAGCGCGACGACCGGGGGCGCTTCCTGCGCCTGCTGGCGCTGCATCCCAACCGCAAGGATTTGGCGCGGCGGGGCGGCGTTTTCGTGGTCTTCCATGGCGGCGTGCAGCCAGGATGGGTCTACGTGGGAGGCGCCGCCGATTTGGGTGCGGCCGTGGCCCGCTTGCAGGACCATCCCGACCTGTCCGCGCTCGAGGCGCGCGGCGGCCTGTTCTTCACCTGGGCCTACATCAAACCGGACAAGCGCCAGGGGGTGGTGGCCTATCTCAGGACTCGCATGAAGACGGACCTGGATGCCCCGGATTTGGATAGAGCGCTTGGCTGCGCGCCGGAAGGCGCGCGCCCCGAACCCGTGCAGTTGCCGGGGTAGCGGCTCAAGCCGAACCCGCCCCGCGCCGGCATGATCTGACCCAAAAAAAGGACGTTGCAGCGATCAACGCGCAACGCCCTTCAAGGCCGTCTTGGTCCAGGTCAGGGATAGGGAAGAAGCCACCGTCGAGAATCGGGGCACCCAGCAAGGACAGATCACTCTTTGCTTGTCCTCGCGACATGCCCCGCCGTCGGGAACAACCACGACTCGCGCCGGACCCTCCTGTTATCCTACACAGGCCGGAACCGGCCTAGCCGTTTTCCCACTGACGGCCGTGAGTGTAGCAGCGCAGGCCATGCCGATCAGGTGCGCATCCGACCCAATCCCGCGGTCAATCGGGCGAAACCAAAGGGCGCACATGCAACGCGCCACCGCCACCGACCGGAGTCCCGAAAGGCGGATGGACCGCGTTCCCGGCCGGCGATCATGCGTCCGCGCCGAGCCCGGCATCCGCATGGCGGCAGACGGGGCGTGGGGTCTCCAATCGGCCCCGCTGCAGACGGAGGGTCCGCGTCGCGATCCGGCGCCGAAAGTGGGGATCGTGGGAGATGACGATCATCGCTTGCGGCAGCCTCAAAAGAATGTCCGATAGACGCGCCGTGGTGTCTTCGTCCAAGCCGTTGGTGGGCTCGTCGAGCAACAGGACCTCCGGCTCCATGGCCAGCACGCAGGCCAGCGACACCAGGCGTTTCTCGCCCCCGGACAGCTTGTGGGTGATTCGGTCCCCGAACCCGTCCAGACCCACCTGTGCCAACACCCGATCGACCACGGCCAGGGCCTCTGCGCGTCCCAGCCCCAGATTGAGGGGACCGAAGGCCACGTCCTCGGCCACGGTGGGACAAAACAACTGGTCGTCGGGGTCCTGGAACACATAGCCGGCGCGGCGGCGCACCTCGTGAAAGTCCGCTTCGGCGCGGCGTTCGGCGCCGAAGGCCACCACCCGCCCGGCCTGGGGCCGCAACAGACCCACCAGGATTTGCATCAGGGTGCTCTTGCCGGCGCCGTTCGGTCCGGTGATGGCCAGACGCTCGCCCGCCGCCAGGGACATTGCCGCGCCGGTCAGCACAGGCGGCCGATGCGGGTAGGCGAAGCGCAGATCGGTGACCTCAAACAAGACCGACATGCAAGGCATCCAGTGTCACGAGCAAACCAAGCCCCGGCAGCAGCGTCAGGGCGAAGACCGCGTCCCGCCGACGATAGCGCAGGTCGTCCAACAGCATCAGGCGTCCCGTGAACCCTCGGCACTTCATGGCCTGAAGAATGCGTTCAGACCGTTCCATGGCCCGCACCAGCAGCATGCCGATCAGGTAGCCGAGACTGCGCAGGGTGTGGCCGTTGGTGCGCGGCCGAAAGCCGCGCGTTTTCATGGCGCGGCGCAGACGGTGATACTCTTCCTCCACCACGGCGATGTAGCGAACGGTGAACAGCAGCAGATGCACCAGGCTTTCCGGGCATCGCAGCCTTGCCAGGGCGTGGCCGAGGGTCGTGGGTTCCATGGATCCCACGAGCGACAGCAGCATCAGCACGATGGCGTTGGCCTTCAAGGCGATGACGGCGGCGCGCTCCAGCCCGGCCCAGGACGCCGGCCAACCGAGCACCGAGAAGGCCGCCTCGCCGGGCACGGTGAACGGCAGCATCACCAGCATGACCAAGATGAATCCGTCCATCATCGCCACGCGCCGCAGGGTCGGTCCGACCGGCAACCGCGCCGCCGCCAGGGTCCCGCCGGCCATGGCCAGCGCCAACAGCAACACCGCCAGGTTGGACAGCGCCACGACGACGACGGCGAAGCCCATGGCCGCGAGAATCCGGGTCCGGGGATCCAGGGCGGCGATCCAGCCGCCGTTCGCTTTGCTCTCACGTGACCATGGATGGGCATCCCGTGCCGCAAGGGGCTGCGCGCCCGGCCCGGCGGCTTGCCCCCGATGGCTCATGCGTCGGGCCGGCGCTGGCGCCGGGCCAGCAGGAAGAACGCCAGGCCGAACAGGCCGAGGATATAGCCAATGCCGCCCAGCACCGCCTGAAGATCGTTCTTTTCCTTGTAAGCCGCGATCTCGCGGCGCAAGGGACGCACCTCGTTGCGCACCGCCTCGGCGATCATCGCGCTCAGGTCGGGCGGCAGGGCGGCGACCGGGAGCACTGTCCCGTTGGGAGGGATGGCGCCGGGCGCCGTCGCGAGGCTGGCCGCCGCGAGGCTGGCCTCCGTGACGGTCCCGGCGCCACGGGTGACGCTGGCCGGCAAGTCGTCCACGGCCATGGTGAACTCCACCACGTGCCCGGCGCCCAGATCGGCCTTGAACACGTGGGGCACGGCCTGGGTGGGGGTGTAAACGAAGAACCCGTCGCCGTCGGTGCGAGTCTCGCCCAGCTTGTTGCCGTCCGGATCGAACACCTCGACCACGGTGTCGATGGCCATGTCTCCATTGGAGAAGCCGACTTCACCCTCGATGACGTCGCCGGCCGCATAGCCGGAGACGACGACCTTGTGGGCCAGCGCCGGGGGGGCGGCGGTGACGCCGATCACCAGGCCGACGATCAGCAGGGTGGCCAGGAGCGGTTGAAGCGGCTTGATCATGGCGCGAGAGTCCCTCGTCAGGCGGTGCGGGGCGACGCGGTCAAGGCGCCGAACAGGTCAGGCTTGACCCTGTGGATCAGGGTGACGGCGGCTGCGCAGACCAAGCCCT
>Ga0126339_10002239_pt1 | contig 13753 bp, 12 predicted proteins | sample OrbTmetagenome_2_FD_92532 | JGI IMG/M metagenome (GOLD analysis project Ga0126339, IMG submission 92532) | Coral microbial communities from Petempiche,Puerto Morelos, Mexico - Orbicella T R C metagenome | ecosystem: Host-associated > Invertebrates > Cnidaria > Coral | place: Petempiche,Puerto... | reverse complement strand
TGCAAAAATACACATCTTAAGCATTTTGTTTTTGGCGACACGACGGGACCCGCGAAAGTTTCCCGCGTCCACTGCCGTTCCCGTCCTGGCCTTCCCGTCCTCGTATCTTAAGGTCCCTATTGACTCTACGCGTTCCCTCGTCATGCGTGAAATTTTCATACTTGCTCACTCATCACACAAAGGTAACCTTGGAAACAAGGCTGGCATTGAGTGACTGCCTTTCTAACTAACTTTACTGAACACTCCAATTGTTGTCTATTTGCTGATGTTACACGATCGTGCGCGCTTCACCTTAGAAAGCAAAATTGTTCTTGATTTTTAACTTAAAAATGCCCAAAGGTGTAGGGCTATAGAATAAACTTCCAGACTGTAAGGTATTTGGAATTAAGCCCCTGCTCTTTTAAACTGTATGCCGGACTTGTCACTCTTCAATAAACTCTTTCAAGGACATAATTCAGCGCTACATTGTAAATTCCTCTGGCGTCCAGTAGAAACTACCCAAATACACAAAGCCCTGTCCACCCTACGCCGGAGAAATTTGAAGACGCTATATACAATCACCGGTCATTTTGCATTGGTGTTTGAATAAAACTCGGGTAAGGGTGCCCGCCGAATAGGAGCTCAATCGGAGTTAATGGAGTCTCGTTAATTTATAAAGTAGATAGCAACATCTCCATGTTTCTATCGAGTTAAACGGCAAGTAATCCTACTACGGCTTTGTCGAGTCCTTCCAATGTAAGCTGGACAGAACCGCGGAATAATTTTTAAGATTTTGTATACATTTTAACCTAGTGTTTATATTTCATTATAAACGATAGGTCAATATAACTATCGTACGACCCAGACTCTGTACCACCGATAATTGCCTGTTCGTTTTACCTATCACACTACTGCATGTAATTCAAAACTTATAACTTATAAACGTTTGTAACATGGATGAAATATTGCTTATGTGAAAGCCTTCTGATTGTTCGGTGTCCTGTAGTTTTAAAAAAATTTGAATTGGTAATTTTTCTTCATATCGCTTAGTCACGTCTGGAGAATGACGCAGCTGACAGATCATAACGGCGATGAGTCATTTTGTTTTGCCTGTAAAGCGAATTTGGTAAATTGCATGAAAACGTGTTCTGTCTTCAAGCGGACAGTCATTGACGTTACAGTTGAACTGTTCACTGTGAATGCGGCTAGTTTGTACTTCACAACACTACAAATACGAACGGCAAAATCCATAATTGCCTACTTAGAATTTTGGCCAACGTTTTTAACCATGACACCCCTCTTTCGATGTGATAGAAATTAATATGGGATCAGATAGTTTTCGCACAAACATCTTTGTGCAAATGATGAAATGCTTTGTAAGATAACTCTGGTAAGCACTCATTAAATTGATAGAAGAAAAGAGGTGATAGTGATCAGTAGGAAATGCGGTGGTGCTCGGTCGTTCGGTTCGTTTGAGTTTGTTTTTCGTTTTTTATTTTGTACCTTCACTGTTACAAGCGCTTTTAATTTTCTAGACTCCTATGTAGTACTGTAGTATTTTCAGAGTTTTTACGTGATCACTCGTAACGTTTCGTCCTGTAACCGAAGACAATAGTCAATTTTCACAAATAATGCCCACGTAGTTTTAAAAAATCTTATTTCTACACCTACCGTTTATATTGGCTGATCATTTCTGATGATTAATAAAATAGGAAATGAAAACCAGAGTGAATCGGATGTGCATAAATTTTCATGGTCCGTGTGACATTGGTGTTGTTCCGCATAAGTATATATTCGACTGTTTACTAGAGTATATTCCGCGGTGGTTTTAAATCGATTCCGGTCTCTGATTGTTGTTTTTCATAACCACGGCACATCGGGACCATTTTAGATCAGACATCTTGATTTTATTCAGAAAAGGAGACATTGTCCAATGCAGAACAACTGAACGCACTTGCCAAGTCCACCTAAAGGTGATTTTAAATAGGCTTGTAAATATAACCCTTCCCTACTTTTTCAACATTGAAAATTACAATTACAAGAGAACTAAGCTGTTAGTATTTTTTAAGCCAATAAAAGCCAGAGTTGAAATTAATGATGGCTAGAAATAAAACAAAAGAGCTGACTAAGGGCTGTCACAAAAATAGGTCTATTTTGGGCACAATTCAGCTAAAAATACCTCGTGGAGGACTAAATATAGCCTTTGACATGCGTGGGATGACCACGATGAGTTAGAGTTGGAGGCGCGAAGAATGATATTGAAAAAGAGCGAAAAGAAGGAAATTTAGCGTGATGTTAGCTGCTTAATGAGTGGTATTTAACTTTTTACGTAGCTCTTGCTCCCTTTCTTTAATTAATGGGATATACCCTGCTCATAGTGGTCTTGTGGTCTTGTGTTTCACCGTTTATGCTCCCGATTCATGCCCAGGCCAGACAACCAACTTGCAGATGTCTCCCAAATCAGCCAATCACATTACGGCATATTTAAGGTCAAATAAGCAGTTACTCTTTGTCAGAATGTTAATTTTGAACTAAGGGACGATTTTGGACGCGACGACCCGCAAAACGATCTTACAAAGCCGTATACTGACTGGTGTTGGCTATCGCGTAAAAGCATTCAGTTTTAACAAAAATGTGCTCTCTCGCAATTAACTTTGAGATTAACTTGAAGGAAACTTTGGAGACTACTGGCTTACTCGCCGTTTTCGTGGTTGTGGCCATCATTGCGGTAACGCGGGGATATCGGAGACTTTTTACGCCAGTAAATCGCAAAAGACACAATATGGATTTTTCTTGGGACAGGAAGCCAATTCCTGAGGAAAATGAGGAGAAAGACTGGAAGGTAATTCTACCTTTGTAAGGTGACTTTGAACAGTTGTTTTCGAGCTAAGCTCATATTTTCTCTCAGGCCTTAGTTTAATCGCGCGTGTAATATATGAATACGTAGGCATTTCAACAAAAAGCCAAAAACAAATCGAGTGTTGTTCAGTAATCTTAATTTACCACGATAGGCTTAAGTCCATGATCACTTGTTTTCTCGCAAAAAAAATAAGTTTCACTCGTAGAAAACAAGATTAATTAAAAGCTTCAACAAGCAACTCCTTATTTTCTGTACGTTTATTGCTCTCGTCATTTAACGTGCGTTGGAGCAGTACGCATGCTCAAGATTTCAGTCGAAGTCGCATTGAGTGAACTTTGGTTAGAGTTACTCGAATACGTTTTCGCTGCAACGCCTTATAAAGAATTGAGAGTAGATGCATAGACAGGCTGAAAACTCTGAATATAAGTCGACAGTTGAATTTATTTTCAAAATGACAAAGCTCGACATTTTCGTGCTATAAAAATTTGTTCCATCTTACATGTTTTCGTTTTTGCAAAAGTTCCTACTTATAGCTACTTTGAAGCCATTGAAATTTCTAGTGAGGGTATTTTTTTACCTACAAATTCCTTATTCGGTTGCCGAAAACCATCTTTCGGGCAAATAGACTAAGATGAAAACTCAGTTTTGCTCCTACTCGACGCCCTTATTTTATTATTATTTTTAATTAACTTGTCTTGAATAACTCTTGTGCTCGTTAATTTTCAAGCTTCCATCACAATGTGGGACTTCGACAGCCTTGCCTACAGAACTCCAGGAAATAAAGATTGATGGCAAGAATCAACATAGCATTTCTGAAGATTATAGACGTCTTTGAAGAGAAACAGTTTAACAAAGAATGCGAGGACTACGGGATTCATTCCAAGAACAATTTGTTGTGCATTCATTTAATTAAAGAGAGAATGTTTAAAACTGTGATATTACTCCCAAAAGGCTTTTCTTAAACGTTTGATAGTTCAAAGCTGCCATTATTTTTTAGAAAATTTTGAGACTCTGCTGCTAGTTTATTCCATATATTCTGAGAAACTCATGTTCTTGTACATAAATCAATAAAAGGTTGACGATTATCGTATTGCCGCCATTTTAGCTGAGCCATGGGTTCAAATAATGGCTAGCTGGATTCAAATAAAACGCCGCGCCGTTAACCAGGTTGAGATTGAAATCAACGCAACGGGCGTGTTTTACAGGTGCGGCGTTTTTTGTTTTGTTTTCATAACCCGAACCCTTAGTACCTAATTCCCAAAGATCAAAACGTCTGCTAGTTATTCCAAGATCCTTAAGACGGGCTAAAAGTACCAATCTGTATAGGGGGGTGAGACAAAGCCGAAAGTTGACCTTTGGCACTTTACACTCGACTGAGTACCACTGAATATTCCTCTAATTAGAGTATAGACGAATTCCGTGACATTTTTGCCTTGTTTGTTGGTCTTCAAGTAAAATTTCTTTAATTCAGTGACGGCAGGAAAATTAGTCCACAAAAAATGATGAAAAACGACAGCCCCGATATACGCCGACTCCAATAAGCCCGGGTCTACAAGGCAGATTTTTTTCCAGCGTTTATACAAGAAAACTGGACTCGATATCCCGTACATATATACATTATTCGCTTCGTGTTTAGGTAGCACATAAGACGACATACCATGGCTAAGTATGATTAATTTTTCAATTTATTGGAGGAAGTTTGAAGCCTTCACAGCTCGATGGCGGTAGAGGTGAAGTAATACACCATAACAAAGAAAAACGTTTCTAGGAGATGATTTTAAGAACAGCTAACGTGTAAAGAGACGTTTTCTAAATTCTTGACAATGACGAACTTCTTTTGAACGAAGTAACTGCCCCGAATCAGGCAACTTCATATTCAGATTCGTACTCTTAAACTTGTTTTCAAAGATCCACATTTATATTTTCGTGTTAGTACTGATGAACAGCAATATTCCATCAAACCTTTCCTCCAAATTGCATCAACGATTCATGGGGAGAAGATAGCCACGTGGGATAATATAACTTTCAGTGCCAGTTTGTAGCGAGGTAGAGATATTCACGATCGACTTCACTTTTATTCTCAGGTAAATTAGCTATTGGATTTGGTTTTTGTTTTCTTTTTTATATGGTTTTGTTTGATTAATATTATTGCGCCAATCGTAGTCCACCTATAGCAAATTAATTTATATACCTGATGACACAAACCGTCAGCACCTGCCTTAAAACACATGCATGTGGATCTAAGTTTGCTTTTGTTTTCGCGTTGTATTTCATCACGTACAGTAACGCGGTAGCTTCATTCAAGACATATATTAGGGATAGCTACGACGTCGACGGCGAGGACAATAATAAATGTCGATTTAAAAATGAATTTATATTTTACCTACTAATCTTGCGACACTATAAAGTCGTTTAATCTGTTTCTCTTTGTCAAAACTATATCGAAGCTAAATATGGAACACACCGTAATATTCGAAATGTAAATTTTAAAAATTATCCGCTATGCCGTGGTTCACGTTTTCCGTACAACGCAGAATTTGGTCATTTCTTGTGTTTTTTTTTTTTTTTTGCAGAGGGCGGCAAAACATTAAGAATTATAATGAACGTGCACAGCCATTGTATTGTTATATTATGTTATGTTATGTTATGTTCTGTTCTGTTCTGTTCTGTTGTGTCGTGTCGTGTCGTGTCGTGTCGTGTCGTGTCGTGTCGTGTCGTGTTGTGTTGTGTTATGTTATGTTATGTTATAATGAACGTGCACAGCCATTGTATTGCTCATTAAACCTTTTGACTGGCGACGTTGCTGTTGCCGTTGTGGTTTCCTTAAAGGCTGGTTTTTACTAGAGCATAAGCACAAGCACAAGCATAAGCGGAAGCATAAGAAGAACGAACCCACTTATTTGCCTTGTGCTATTTTCACTAGTAATGCGCTCGACATAAGCATAAGCACAAGAGAAACGAACAGGTCTGATTCTCTTGTGCTTATGCTTATGCCGGCAGTTATGTCGCCGGAGTGCGTTAATAGTGAAAACTGCACAAGACAAACAAGTGGGTTCGTTCTTCTTATGATTCTGCTTATGCTTATGTTTATGCCTATGTCGCGGCTGTGTTCACTTGTGTGCTTATGCTTATGTTTGTGCTTGTGCTTATGCTCTGGTGAAAACCAGCCTTACGTTCCCTATTATACTGAGTATAACGTTACGTAACGTAACTAGTCACAGTTATAATGATAAAACGCTACACAACAGAATTCGTTACGTCTCGAAATAAATGCAATAGTTGAAGTGCCTTTTATATCAAAAAAAGAACTCGAAGAGTGCACTTTCTTCATTGATTTGGATGTTTGTATGGGATATAATTCATGGTCGGACACATATATAGTTTGCTTTTATTTACTGTCGTTTGCTTGCGGTTAAATTTTATATACTGTGTTTGCTTGCGGTTACAGTAGCATTTATTTCCTGCTGTTTGCTTGCGGTTAACATTTAAGGAGTGAAGGGGAAGGCGACTAAATGTGCCCTACCATGAATTATACTACTCTAGTGAAACATGAAACCCCGTTAATTGTTGGTCGCCGTGTGGGATAAATTACAGAGTCATACATTTCCGCAGACAGCTCGTGACACGTTTATACCCCGTCGACGCTGATCTGCGTTTCAGCTCGTTTTAGCCTCTAGTAGGCCACACGGTTACGATGGAAACACTCCAGTGTCGTTTTCGTCGAATAACATGCATTTGTTCAGACTAAAGAAATTTGAAAACGGAGTCCAGCCCTATCTTATCCGCTAGACTTTCTCAAAGCCCTTCACAGTTGTAGCCTTATACGTAGTCGCAGTGCTGTTTTTTCACACGAGAAACAAGTCGAGCTTGCGCTCATTTGCCTCACTTCGTACTCGGTTTTGTGCGTCGCAAACATTTCCCTCCGATTCCGGGCTCAGCTTTCGAAGCTCGACTTGTGGGCGATTCAAGACTACCGCTATTGCGTTGTTGAAATAAAACGAGTGATCAAAAACATATAAGAACGAATGTGGCCTCAGTTTTTCCTCTATATTTAAAGCTGACAGTTATCAGCCGATGAAACTAATTTTTATTCTAAAACAAACGCACCTTATTTTGTTTCTTTTTTTTTTTCGATTTAATTGGCCATGGCCTTTGAATTTTCTGGTTCTGCTTCATCTGTACGTGAATTAAGCAACCCGCCAACGCTTTGTTTACTTCCTTTCGACATTATTTGCCCAGGTATCACTTTATACTCGCAACATCACGTACCTTTTCAGGATGATATGGAAATGTGTTCAAATCAATTAGCCTGGTCATGAATCACAAACAAATTGTGAATATTTACTGATCATTATTTTACGCAGCGTTATGCGCGAACTGTTTTGTAAAACTAATATTTCATTTTGGATTTTGATGACAAAAATAATCCGATTAAAAGCATGAAAGCAGGCAAACTGACTAATAGAGACTGCGCATGTTTTGCATCACTTGGGCACTGTTGCTGCATTCATCTGTCCGGCGAGCTCTATGGGAATTAAACCGCATATTATTATTCTTTCACCATTTCTCGTTGCTTGTTTGATTCCTTTGTATTGAAAACTTCAGGATAATTTAACATCATAATCTAAATAAATTACTTTTATCACAAATTTAAAGCTAGATCAGCTGTGGATCATCGCGTAATATCTTACAAAACGTTCTCTAACTTTGTAATTACGGAAAAAATCTCCGGCTTAAATAACCAACCCGTTAAAAAGGACATGACATGAATTCTTGATAGTCTTCCAAAAATAGGAATAATTAATGCCATACCATAAAACTCAATACTATCCCTACCCCAAATACATAATTCATTTGCCAGCTTATTTTCCTATGAATAAATGAAAATCGAAAGCGAAAGTGAAACTTTTAGAGTCTGAGTCTAAATTGAGTAACACTGCGCTAAAAATACTGCATTGTACGCTAAATATAGCTCACTATATGTATGCGTGGGATGCCCACTACAGGTTCGCGTTGGTGGTTCCTAAAATATCGAAAACACTGTTGGCAGGAGAGGACATTCTGGTGTGATCAAAGTTTTAAAGTTGAACGTGATAAATTTCACGTTTTTGGAACTATTATCTTTTTCAGTTAAGTGAAGAATCGCCTGCTTATATTGCGAGGTTTTTAGCCTGTATTTCGCCCTTGATAATCGCGATTCTATTCCTTCTCCAAACAGCCTAATTGCAGATGTCTTTCAAATCAGCCAATCACATGACAACATTTTAACAAGCGAAAGATGTCGCTAAATAAGCAACTTTTTATTTGTCAGAACTTTAGTTCTCGAGAAACAGACAATCTGATGTGAAACGAGGTGCGAGCGGATCAAACAAAAAAAAAACTGAAATTAACTACTTTGCCACGTAAGAGTGTTAAAATTTAAGACAAAATGACTTCTATCTCTATTACGTTTGAAATTCACTACCAGATTGCCTTGGACGCTGCATGCGTGTTTGCTGTTTTCTTGGTTGCTGCTATCTTCTTAGTAACGCGAACATACCGCAGACTTTTCAAGCCGCTGAGTTATGTGTATAGAAAATTCGATGCGGATCCCATCGACTACAGAAAACCAATTCCAGAGGAAAATCGAAAGAACTTTAGCTGTGAGGTATGCGACAGTTGTTCAGTTGAGTAGTAATCAACGCTTTCTTCTGTATTTGCTGCTTGTATTTAATTTATGTAGCGTATAATACTTATCCCCTGAAAATAACTGAGATCGTATACAAGGGTCAAGTTCTTTTTTGTTCATTCTTTATCGTCTTACTTTATTTTCCAAAAGTTCATCTAAAACTCCTGGCCAGTGAATGATCGTGAGAATTTTTTTAAATGAACACCACTTGGTGAATTAGCCGAGAATTCTGTTTACATCAGATTTAAATCTTGACCGATTTCAAGTTCTACAAAAGTTGTACTTTGTTAAAAGGACATTGGTTAGATAAATGTCATTACATCCGTGTAGTTTTATAATAGACAAGTTAATAATTTGCTTCAGTTTACTATTTAATTAAATTCACTTCCGGAACCAACTACATAGTACATATTCACCGACTTTGTTTTGAAATGTTTCAGCGTTCTAACAGGCCATTTTCTTCCCCCTTAGATCTCACCATGTGAGATATTGCTGGCCTCGCCTACAGAACTTAAAGAAATAAACATTGATAACAACAACCAGACAAGTATTTCTGAGGATTACAAGCGCCTTTGGAGAAATGTCATTCATTGAATATTGTTTCAGTCGTTGACTGTGGGCTTCATACGAAGAATCCGTTATGAGATGTCTCATAACCTGAAACATTTCGAGCTGCTGTTTCCAAACTGCTTGCTGGTTCAAAGCCGCCGTTGGTATCGCCAATCTGAGTAGAAAAGCAATGATTATTATCACCAATAAGTTTACCCTACCGCCTCTTGCCCTCATGCTTGCGAATTTCAAATAAAGATTATTTTATATTGAATAACAAAGGAGCTATTATGTATGTTGTCAAATGATCTTCGTTTTGTGACAGCTCTAGCCCACATTATTGCAAACTTGAATCTCTCGCTCTGAACCCAAAAGGAACGACCAGAAATGTCAGCTTAGGCACCAACCTAGTTTCCAGGGTTTCTCTTCTTCACGGTTCCCTGGATGGCTACCTCAGAGATCCTGGGAACGAGGTTATTAAGCACTTCAAATATCGATCTTTCATCTCTTTATTTGGATGACGAATTTGAAAACTTGCTTTGGCATCAACGTTCGTGTACAATACCGTGTAATGGGCTCTTGGTGTAACGTGCAACTTCGTTAATAGACTCCATGTTCAAGACTATCTGCCGACAAGAAACGATGTTCTCTTGCCGCCGATGAATTCAGAATCTTACTAGCTAAACTTAAATGTACATCTAGTCTGGTTTGTGAAAAAGTCACTTAGTGCGGTGCAGTTCGAAGGAATTTCACGGTTCAAAATACCCTTTGTTGTTACACAACATTGTTGCGTCTGCCGTTCCTTTTGTCTTTTTGAAAACGCCAAATTCTACTAGCATGCAGGCCACCGAAATCAGACTTGGATTTGGGGTTCCAAAATTACAAATAACCTCGATTTCAAATGGTCAAGTAATAAGAAAAGCAACATAAAGATCAAAAAAATATCTTAAAGATTTAGAACTTAACGCCGCTCGATTATCGGCGCTTCAGGCGCTTTCCACTAATGAAATGGTATTGGAATCGTTGCAAAATTAAGTCAATTTATAAAGTCCGAACATTGATTTTCATAGTATTGCGAACGTTTAATCAAGCTGAACACATATATTTCGCCACAAAGAAGTTGAAAACCAGCAGGTTTGTCCCATCAGATTTTGACGGATTGTTCTGAATGAACTTCCACCAAAATTTTACTTATCACTTCTCTTAACATTATCTTTACATCAAACAATACTTTTGTCAAATTTTAAAATGTAAATGATACAGATATATCCTTTATTTTTTATAACAACATTACTCACTACATATTTCTTAGTTATCTATTTCTTGATCAAAATACAAAACTTTACCTACCAGAAAAATACCTATCTTCATGCATAAAACCCTGCCTTAAGTTGAAAGCCCTCATAATTTATTTGCAATGAGTTGCAAATAGCATCATGTATCTTACATGTAATAACTAACGAACATGTCAGTGTAAAACTTAATTTAACATTTGTTTGTACAGGGAACAGAGATGTCAGATTTACTTAACATACTTCGGTTATTACACATTAGCTTACGCAAACAGTCGTCAGTTTTCAGTTTTCACCACCGATGTTCAATTTTATTATTTCCGAAAGTTGGAGAGTTTTTCAATTAAAACAACCGACTGGTGAGCGACATGCAAACGAATCTTTGGCCATATTTTAGTCATTAGTTTCAGCACCTGCGATTACATCAACGTTAGTTTCCAAAACATAATTTTCCGCTACCTCAGCTTGAGTAAAACCAGTTAAACTTACATTTCTGACAGAATTCCTATTCTTTGCGCAAGGCTTACAGCCGAGTGGCCCTAAATTAAAAATAGAGTTGAATCCGTCACGAAAGTTTGAGCTTTGTAAAGCGTACAAGATTGGATTTAAAAACGAATTCGAGAAAAGTAGAAACCGAGATAATCTATGCAGTGAGAATAATATTTCGTAATTTTTCTGCACAGTCCTGAAATCGGCGGAGATCAAGAAAATAAAGTAAAAAGAAAATGGCAGAGAACAAACAGCGAACACAAGTGCCAACCAGATAAGAAGGCGAGCCAGTTGCCTCTTTGCTCGTCTTTCTGCCTCCGTAATCGTTGATTCTGAGAAGATTGTTTTTGCGAAATACAAACCGCGCACGATTTCGAAATGACAAATAAAAAGTATAAGGGAGCTTACAATGCCAAAACCAACACAGGTGAATATGATGAAGGGCTTGTGGAGGAAATACTCGTCCAAACTCCAAGGACGTTTGCATGGGTATTTGGAGGATGTGGTGTCAAACGTATTGGCTTGAATGTCTGGGATGCAAGATAAGAAGGCAAGAAACCATAGTGCTACTATAACGTATTTCACTTTATCCTCGCTTATCCTCAAATTAGATTGAAAAGGTCTCAGAAGCGCCAAATATCTTTCTACTGAGATTGTGCAAACTGTAAGAACAGCTACATTGATGGTGACTGGAACAACTGCATTTCCAGCAAAAAGCTTGCAGACCAGATCCCCTGAGAATCCTTCCAGTCGAACTTTGGTTAAAGCAAAGTCATAAAGTCCAGGACAGAGAAGTAAAGTTAACAAGTCGGCCACCGCCAAGTTCAAGAGTAAATAGTTTGTTGTTGTGTGCATTGATGGCGTTTTTCGCACGATGGTGATTACCATTCCATTGCCAACTACACCAGGAATGACGATACCCGCGTACAGCGCAGCAAAAATTATGTCCTGAGTTGATATTGAGTTGCTTTCTTTGCTAAAATGAGAAAGTTCTTTGGAGGTGTTATTTTCCATCGTTTCTGATTAGAGCCGACAATTGCTTTTACGTTTGACAATTGACAACCAACACGATCATCCGCACCGGACTGAGATCACAACTGCTATCTACTTTAATCAGCAGTTTACGTGTTCACTGATGGATGTTCTCACAGTTTGTAAGTCTCCAAATTTACCCGGAGATTAACGAAAAGCCTGTCGGAAGGCACACAACCGCCCACTGTGCTCGATCCTGTGGCCAGAAGGATCACGACTCGTCGTACTCGGCAGCTGCCAACTTGAAATGAACAGCTGGCAATTAAACACGAGGGTGATACTTAAACCGGGGAGCTGGTCAGTAATTAGAACATCGTTAATTAGAGTTGTCACCGTTAGCGGTAGCGACCTTTTGAAGAAGAAACAGAGAACAAGCTTTGGAATTATATTACAAAATTTTATTACCAAATTTGTCGAGTTTGCTCAATTGTAATTAGTGGTAGCTATAGTGAATGTTTCGTAAAACAATCGGTGTTAATCATTGGCAACGTACCAGAAGCCTCGCAGGTTCCTTTTCTGATAAACATTTACTAACAGTATCTGAATAATTCTCTGAAACTTTTATTTTGGTTTCGTGTTGGTGGTGTAAGCAATATTTACTTAAAGTACAAAGTGTAGAACATTTGTTTTTACGTCGTACAATGCAGTTACCGAGATAACAGGATTTATTTTTTCTCTAGCTTCTCGGCGCTCCGAAATCCTACATCCTTGAGTTTGATTGGTTAATGCGCGCACTCAAGTTATCCGTATTTTCCATCGGGACCTCAAGTATGAACTGCTCCGAAATTTCTAGCTTTGGTAACTTTTTATGCTGTTTTGTTACGCCGTAAAACAACTTAAAATCGAAACATTCAGCACAGAGTCAAGCAATTAATTATGCAAGCAGTATCGCTTTTTGTGCCCGACCGATTTGAACTGAACGGCTTTAATTAAAATTCAACACAAAAGAAGCTTTCTAAGTAATACCGCAGAGAAAAAACATAAACACATTATCTTCCGGCCTTGGTCGATCCGTATTGTGAAAACTGTGCCCTCGGCGCACGCCTAACTCAAGACGTCGGCACAGTTTTTCCCATTAAATACGGACCTCCCGGTCGGCAAATACATATATGTTTACGTATTTCAGATCTTTGCAGCTTTCTGTAGCGAAATTACAAAAGACAATTAAAATCTCGAAGGCAACTGGCAGTCCAGTAGGTGGTATTTTTAGGGCAGAATGTTGAGGGTAGGGAGTTGTTTTTTATGAAGTCATCGGTGAACCGAATACAGTCGAACCCCTATTAAGCGGCCACCATCGGGGAAATGGGAGGTGGCCGCTTAATAGGGGTTGGCGAACCTCTTCACCAGACTCCTTCTCGCCGAAACGCTTTGCTCTTCGCCGCTCACGAGCTTGACTTAAAGGTGAGCCTGTTCAATGGTTACTTAAGGACGTTCGCGCGAAAATGTTCTACTCGATAGATTTTCTTCAAACCTCTACTGCGGAGAGATAATAAATTACTTGTTTCAGAAATGAAAAAGAAATGGGGGTCACGGACTTCGTTTCAGAGATAAAGCGTGTGGAAAACTAGTCTGATTTTGAAAACTTGGCGCGTGTAAATCAGCATCAGTGGTCTCCAGGGTTTTTAGCTTAAAATATCAAAGATGAATCAAAAGTACGGAGACAAACTATCCTAGTGATATTTTGTATACTGTGAATCCGTTGTGTTAACAATTCCAAATGTTGCCAACTTTTTCACAAAACTTAAGAAGCCCTGCGCCTAGGAAACGACCGATGATTTCCGGCTAAAAAATAAAATCGGCCGATTTTTATCTCCCAAGTAGAGGTTACCGAATACTATTTAAAAATGAATTTCTTTTGTTTCAGTTTCGCTTTAAACCAAAAAT
>Ga0126339_10002238_pt1 | contig 13757 bp, 10 predicted proteins | sample OrbTmetagenome_2_FD_92532 | JGI IMG/M metagenome (GOLD analysis project Ga0126339, IMG submission 92532) | Coral microbial communities from Petempiche,Puerto Morelos, Mexico - Orbicella T R C metagenome | ecosystem: Host-associated > Invertebrates > Cnidaria > Coral | place: Petempiche,Puerto... | reverse complement strand
TACATGTAAGTGGCACATAAGGCTGTCACCATTGTGGTCCAAAGCTGTCTGTCACCTGCCCATCGTTGGATCTGGCTGTTTTGGTCCTTACTGAGGGTTTATTAGTACGGATGTGCAGGTTTCTTACCAAGTCAGTTGACGAAAATTAATGCATTATAGCCGGATCATGCAAGTCTTCTTTTATACAGTTTTTGATAGCCTTTCTTGACAAAAGGAGAACTTCAACACCCACATTAAGAAAAAAGGTTCTCATTTTGTGCCACCTTGTTGCAATAAACAAGAACTTGTTATAGGATGGAACTGCTGCACGTATAACATACTTTAAACAGTGCTGTATTCATTAATGGAAACTACTGTACCTGTAGATCACCTTTACCCACATAAATTCTTTAGATTTTGGATTCGAAAATCCATGGTATGATTTTTTAACCAACCTGCTAGCCAGATAGTTATTTGATTGTTTGGTTTCCTTGTATTTGCAGCTCGTGAGCGCACAATATCTCCAGCTGATTTACAGGGGATATTGGGAATGATGGCATATGATCAACGCACTGGCGGCGCTCGAGGGCTTTCATCATATTTCCCCAGAGGCTTTAATCCAAGAGGAAGTAGACAGGTACCGTATTGAACAGCGCATGTTCACTTGTGCTTATACAATGATCGCTGTGTTTGCAGGACTGGAGGAGTAACGGGGATACTGGTAGTGAAATAATCAAGAAAGTTGTAGTAACAAAATGAGCAAAGTATGTCCACCATGTTGAACAAGTTCAGTTCATCACAGACAATTTTAGATTACTTCACTGCAACTTGTTACAGAGTTCATTTGGAAATTGGGTACTGGGTTACACAAACAGTTATGGTGCAAAATAAACAGGAAAATTGTGCAGACTTTCCCTACAAGCCTCTATTACAACTTACAAAATGGAAGTTTCAAGCGTGAAGTTTGTGCTGATACCCTCATGAATTGAAAGGAGATCATGTATGTTACTTGGAGAACTGTTTACCTCAAATCGTGAGATGCATCATGTACTGTATGACAAATGGGAGATTTGTGAGAATTGGCTAGGAACAGTAGGAATAATGAACAGTCATCTTTACCCTTAAAGGAAGAAATTGGGAGCTGCAACATATTTGAGCAGTACTCCAACCTGCATGTCATTGTTTGTTAAAGCTGGCTTCTGTGAACCACTGTGTAGTATTTATACTGTGTATTAACCGAAACAATCAAATGTCTACATGTTGATGCATGAATTTTGTGTTTTACAGTCAAGTGGACCAATGAGTGGATCGGAAACAAGACGATCAATGATGGATTTCTTAGATACAATAATGTCAGACATTCACAGCCACAGTGAAGGAGGTCAGTACAGTCATATAATTACAGTGGGCAACCATGAAACAGTGGTATAATGGTTAATGTGCAGATCTCTACATTGATCGAGACAGGTGGAGTCATTGGCTGGGGTCTGTTGGGTTTTTTTGGGCAAACATTTACTAACACTGCCACAGTATCTTTTTCTGCCAGGATTTTTAATAGAAACTGTCAGGGCAAACCTGGCAAAAGCTGCAGTAGACTAGCGTTACATTCCAGGGGAGTAGCATTACTCCTAGCTGCTTCATGTTAGGGAACCTGTAGTGTTACACTTTCAGTGTACCTGTATATCTCACCTCATTCATCATGACTCTACTGCTCTAACTCAAGAGAGGAATCAATGGAACATTTAATGTGCTGTTCAGCTAGCGCTTTTGTCAGAGGAGTACATCAGTGTACACTTGATACTTTCAAACAATGTGTATATGACTTTGTGTCCTGAATCGCCAATCTGGGGTTATTTTAAGCTGCACTTATGCCATTTATCTGTAGTTACATGTATGTAGTCATTTAACAAATGTTTGTTTTGTCGTTTGCTTCAAATTAACAGGTCAGACACAGACAATTAACTCTCTGATCCAAACCATGCGAGCAAGTGGGCTGGATATACAAGATGAAGAAGGTTTGTTCTCCACTTTTTGTTACTCTGTGTATGGTCCCTGTTTAATACATCCTTAGGTCTAGATGGTTGTCTTTCTAAGTACATCTCTTAAGAGCCCCAAATGATACATGTAGTAATGTATCCAGTTCTGCTTGTGCTAATATGCAGTTTGATTTGGCTTTAAAACTGACAACAACTGAGCAATGACTTTGTTATCTGTTCAAACAAACCAAGGCAGATCCTTTCTGTTTGTTTTTCCGTTTTAGTTCATGTGATTTTATTCCAATTGCGAATTTTGCCTTCTGATTTAGCCGTGTATTCATGCGTTTGCAAGAGCATAAAGCAAGCCTATAAACATTGAAGAATTTCTCACTTGAATCGGAAGATAAAGCGGAACTTCAAAGCGTATTGGGATGATCAGATAAGACAGTTCCCTCAGACCATTGTTATAGTAGTTACACCTTTTTACTGCTCATTGTGATGCTGTGTCGTTTTATTTGTTAAGGATTAATTGCAGCCCTGTACCAGCGCCTGAGTGCTGTGCTGACAATGGAGGATGTTATGGGTGTGGTTGTAGGTACGCTATACCAGAGTACCATAGTTAGGAAAGTTAGGTCCCCCTTCCGCCTTCCCCTCCTCCTTCCGAGGTTAGAGTAACTCCCCTACCTTGAGCATATCAATAGAATAAACTGCTCATTGGGAGGGAAGGGGAGCACTGAGCTAGAACTCCAGAAATTATTAGAACTTCAAAAATTACTAGGCTTAATTTTTCCGTTAAGTAGCTACAGTGCACAGTGGACAGGTCAGAGCAGTAAGAGTTCCTTTGTTCACCGTAATGGCACTGTTGCTATAACTGGCACTGTTGTTATTCGTATAATTGAACCTTGTTTCTATTGTTTATTTAGGTTCAGAGGAACCATTTGAACGAATGCAGCCAGCTTTAATGCTGTATGTAAACGAGGACCTTTTGCGTGGAAAAGAAGCCACACACCAGAACATCAGTGTAAGATTCTACACTTTTCTAGCCTTGAGTATGCAGTCCATTCTTAATTATTGTATTATTGTATTAAGGGCTTCGCAATGATAGCTGAAGTTACTAGGGATAGCGGTGCCTGCAGTTTATTTTCCTGTCAAAATGTGTTTCACTATTATTGTATAGCAAGCGTCCTTTTCCCCTCGCTTCTTAACCATTGAACTGAACTGACATTGCCGACTTATCACCTGTGACATGTACATGTATTCAACAAGGACTGGTTTTGTTCGTTCTTCTACGCTCTCTAACTTAAACAATGCCATGTAATTCCCTTTACTTGTTTCAATTCCATTCTGATGAGTTGATTATTTCCATGTTCTCATTACACGATTCTTTGACAATGTATTTACATTATGGAGAAATGAGGGGTTGATCACATGTGGGAGTAGGATTGGAATATTCGCTCTTGACAACGTGGAACTTAACTACACTAGTATCAGTTGGTGATCGTTGTTCTTTACTGATTTACTGTTGCTTGCCCTCCTTGTAAATCCATGCAGGAAGCAGCAAAGGAATTGACTAAAGAGATTGTGGCTGGTGTTGCCGATTCCCTGGTAAGTGATTGAGCTAATATGTCCACTGCCAGCAAGCTATCAGTGGATCAAACACCACACTTAAACCCCAATCCTGAAGACTGTAGGATAACAACTGAAAACGGAAGCAATCCATGTATTGCTGTGGTAATTATTTAATCGTTCTTGCCAGTCAAAAATTACCTGTAACATATTATTAATTTTTTTTCCGATCTTTAGAGAGTTGCTCCCACAAAAGATGACATTGATATTGTTGAATCAGCACAAAGTTTCCTGGAGCATTACATTGGAAATGCCATAAGCTTGGTTTTACATTCAGGTAAGCAGATTACCACCATGCATAAAATGGGGTAGCGTCACTCTGTAATATAGCTACAGACTGGTTTGGTACATTGAACTTAATACGCGCTCACTACGCGGACCACAGAAGGAGTTTGTGTAAAAAGGACTGCCTATAGCGGTTTAATGTACAGCGTATGCAATAGACTGTTCACAGTCCCCTATTTTTCCGTGAGATCGTAGATGTCGATCGTTGAGTTCGATGGGCCGCCATCTTGGTCTCTTGATGCGAGCGAAACTGGGGAGAGTACAAAATGCCACCACCCCTACCCACGGGCATTTTGTACTCTCCCCAGTTTCGCTCGCATCAAGAGACCAAGATGGCGGCCCGTCGAGCTCAACGATCGACATCTACGATCTCACGGAAAAATAGGGGACTGTGAACAGTCTACTTATGCAACAACCATCTGTATACAAAAACCAAAAATACTGTCTCTGATTACAAGTTGTCATTCGAAGCAGTTAGGGGGCTGTATTACCAGAGAGCCCCAGGAGCTACAATGTAGCAGATCGCCTCCCGTACTTCTTCATTATTTCATGCATGGCTGGAAAAGATGGTGATGCCAATCCCGCTGGATCTTAACATTTTTCTTTGAGGTTTCTTTATAACTACTTAAACCGCAGAACACCTGAAGAGTGGGTAGATATCTATCCCTTTGTTTCTTTTACTCGTACTTCTGGTAACTGTAGCGTTTAGTTCATATCTTAGTGATCGCTCGTTCACTTTGAATTCATTTCGCTCAAACAGAAACTGCTCCACTTACACCACTTGTTGATTTTGTTCGTACCGTTGCTCTACAGTGTAGTGTCATTGGAATGTTGTGCTAATAGCAGTCACTGCTGGAAGTGTGAAGTTTGTTAATTGCAATCGTTTCTACTGTTAACAGAAGACGAACCGAGGTTTGCAGAGTACTTTCAAGGCCACATGAAAGACATAGCGGCAGAATTCTTTACACTGCTGGTGTTCAGCTACAGGGATGGAATGGATGGAGTGGAGCAAGTTATCAGGAATAGATTGGTAAGCTGGAATTAATAGAATAAATAGCAATATTTAGAGAGGTCCTAGCTTGTTTTCATGCGGGTCCCCTATCAAGGACGACATGGAATTTGGAATTGTTTGTTTTTCTGGAGTACCCATAGAGAAGCCTTCGGAGCAGGGACGAAAATCAACAACAAACTTAATCGACATATAGGACCAGTCCGGAATTAAACTCGAGCCACGCTTGTGGAAGGCGAGCGCCCTCACCGCTACGCTATCCCTGTTCTCCTGAGATTAATCCCTGCTTGGCCACTGTGGGATGTAAAAGGCCGATGTGAAAAACTACAGATTACTAGGTTAAACGCGAGAAGTGTGAGAAATATACGATCGTTTGATTGAAAAGCTGATGAATGCGTGAAAACACCCCTTTCTCGCCCTTTCATTATCAAAAACCGGCAAAATATTTTCATGTACCAGTACTTGAATGCTTTGACAAGTAACGCAAGGTGTATTATTTCACTATTTTGATCTCACCAAATTCTCAGAGCCAACATTGAAACAAATGTGCGGCAATAAGTAGGAGATTTTAGAACTCAAATGGTCAACGATTTCCGTTATGGTGAACTTGCAGCCACAGTCAAGCTTAACAGCGGACATGAATGAACAGTCACGAGAAGTGTTCGTCCAGCTGCTACTCAGGAACATTCGACAGATGTACTACAGCAGAGCTTACTGCGAACCACGACTACAGCGCTTTATGATACGCGCTCAGCCGCCCCAGCCGCCTTCACAACCTGAACCTCCTTCACGGCCTCAAGCCTCTTCAGAGCCACAAGCTCCTTCGAGACCCATGGCTGAGGAAATCCCTGCAGTCGATGAGAAGGTGGATGGGGTAAGGAAACTGTTTTGTGCTTTGAACGTCTTGAGGCAGCTTAGGCGTCAGGTTAACGTCTTATATTCACCCTCTGCCTGATTAAGTTTACCAGACGTCCCCTGACTGTTCAAACACGCTAACAGTTGCATTGATACATCAGGCTGTAGACGACGAAATGGACAGTCATGGCTCTGATGACTCGGAGACGTTTACTACTCCCCCCGGATCCATTACAGCAGGCACTGATTCAGACAGGCTGCAGACAGAGTGTCCGGATGGGGAGGAGGCTATGGAGGATGAAGACAGGGATGAAGAGTGGAAGTCCATCATGCCCGAGGTATGTAGTTTTGGCGATTTAGTTTCATTCATAGAGTGATCTTAGATCGTATCGTTACTTCGTGCACAAGTCTCGATTGATGTCGGTATGTTTACAGGGAGGGAACATTTTTGTCTTCTTTGTAGGAATGGATCCCTGTTATCACAACAGATATTGTACGGCAGAGGAGAGTGCCACCCCAGGCACCTTTCAGTGATGCTTATATCAATGGACTACCACCCAAGAGGCGTAAGGTATGCGTTGTGATATTCAAGTAATCGTAGCCTTAAGCTCACATGCTCACATGTGTAAACCGAATCCCTTGTGAGTTTCTGGTAACACAAGTTGAAAATTCCTTATCTTTCTCGGAAAATTCTTTCGACCTTGTCTTAGTAAACATTCAAAATAATTCCTAGGCTTATTTTCGCCGTTTAAACTCATTTAACCTCATGTCATCTTGCATGGGAGGGCTACTTTATGTAAGTACTGACCAGTTGATCACTTGTTTAGATCGTAGATCAGCGAGGCATTACCCCAAGTGAAGACAGCATTGGTGACGCACTGAAGCATGCCGCTGCCGCCACCGGAGCCACGCCTCTCACCAGTCTGGAAGGTTAGCTTACTAAAAAAAACATCAACAACCACAGCTTAACAGATAGATTCCATGTTGCCGTGCGTCTGTTCGGTAATTAGAAAGCTTAAGCAATGACGACCGACCCTGAGGACTATGCCTAGTAAGAAATAAATTTATATTTTACCTGCATGCAAATTTTGCAATTGTTTAGATCTGTTCAGTGCGACTATTCGTCTCAGAACTTGCTCAAGCTAAATGTGTAACGCCAGCGTTCAATTCTAAATGACTATACGAAAAATTAGTCACCGTCGTTCGCGTTCTTCAAAATACGCAGAGGTTAATAGACATTTAACGTTGTTGCTGCATGTGCAGAGGACGGCAAAGTAATGTACAAGGACTTACAACACACGTGCGTAGCCATTGTTTTACTCATTAACCCTTTTGTTTGGTGGCGTTGTTGTTGCCGTTGCCGTCGGGGTTTGCCTTAGCTCACTATTGATCACAGATGACGTCAAAATGTGGTTAGAACAAAAAAGTGGTACCCGATCAATAGGTCTTGAAACATTTTCCAATCAATGGAATACACTCTAGGTCTCCTTTCCATTGTGGGATTCATTATTGTCTGTCTTTCCCTTGCTTTGGATTTTCTTTGTAGTTTAAAGCGTTTGTTTGCTTTGTCACTATCTGCAGCAGTTAATTAATGAATATAGAACAGGTTCCTGATATAGAATTGATCCTTTTTATCTCATCCCTTTGCAGATCTTTCCAAAGCCGCCAAGGGAAATCGTAAACTCCACGGAGCGTACCGCCGAGAGATTAAGAAAGAAGTCAAGACAAGACTGGAAAAAGACACCGACTACCGTCCAGATAGATTTCCTCAGACAAGAGACTATTTTGACAAAGACACGCAGAGGAAGTAGACCCGAGAGAACAGCGGGCCAAACTTAGAATTTCTTAAAGGTACTCTGCCGCGGGCGGAATCGGTCATCTTAGTGTTTGACCACCCATCCGCGCGATTCGCCTGGAGCAGAGGAGGTTTTTCGTATTGAAGTTGAAAATCGTTAAATGAAGGTGCTTTTTCAAGCTAACCTGATGGACCTTCGATCTTTGTGAGAGCAAGAGCTGTGTTTCGGTGGACAAGTTCAGAACTTGCACAGATTTATGAGTCAAACGTTTTCAAATTTTCTTTTGCTTTCTTTGTTGGTTTTTTCCTTTTTTTTTTTTCCTTTTTTGTCTTCCTGTTTGACTTGTATAAGCAAACTTCTCAAGTCAGTTCTTACTTAACCTTAAACCTGAACTTTTGGTAGGTACAGTATTCAAGATTGAATCTAGAATGGCGAAAATCGAATAAATGAATGGTGCTTGTAATTAGACACCGTGCACATATATCTTTTTAACTAAGCATGAGGTCCGTACTGGGAGAATATTGACCCTCGGTCTTTACAGTACGGACCGAGGTCCGTACAAAAGAAGACCGAGGGCTGACTTTCTCCCAGTACGGTCCCGAGCAAACCTGTTAATAAGAAACTTATTACACGACTGGAAATGTTTAGGAAAAAAATGCCACGATCACGGAATCTTTTATGTCAAAGCAAGTTCTTCCAGAAACATAAGCCATAAAACTACCAGAAAATCTTTAAGAATTATTTTATAGGATCATTTGGGGCATTGCACGGTCCAATACTTAGAGAATATTGGACCGGCAATGGGGCAATCTGGTTGGTTGATTTTAGTTATATTTGAACTCTGAACTAACTTAGTCGGGTAATAATCAATCGTAATTCCTCAAAATGTTACGTGGAACTTCCACTCTGGAGCTTGACCCAACCTGTTCAGCAGTGACGGTCGTGGGCAGAAATATTTTCTTCTTAGTCTTTCTGCACAATGCTACTTACAGTTGCGATTACGAGATTGTTGCCAGTAGACTCTTGAACAGGGATTGTAAGGTCTTTTAACCCCTAATGTATGACCGTTCGAATGGAGCTAACGAAATCGAGAAGTGCTTTCAGGAGGTACTGTTCGTTTCTAGTCTTATTCTGCATAGTTAGTCTTTTAAAGAAGTTTTCTTTTTTGAACCTTGGCATTCTTCGGAGCAAAAGGCAAGTTGTGTTTTATAGCTGTGTTACGAAGGGCGCAAGTGTTCGTGGTAACCAAATTTGTAGCAGTGAAGACTGATGCTGGGGCTGTAGACAAAGAGTTATGGTTAGGCCTGCAGTTACGCACTGTTAATTCGTTATCTCAAAACCTAGGCCTGCGTTACACAGGGAAGTAAGCGTTGTTAATTAATCAGTCAAGACTTGTGAGTTTATTAAGAACTGTGTATCGCTTGCCAGGAGGGTTGAAAGTATATGGTAGAAAAGTTCTACTACAATCGACTACACTAGATAAGAACGGAAACGGCAATTGAAATAAATCACTACCGCAGTCATGTTATGTTTGTTTTTTCTTACCGCTGTACGATGTGAACTCTGTTGGGAGTAGACTGCAAAACAGCCGTATTTTTTTGCGAACGTGCGCAGTCTTCGAGCTGAAGCTATAGAGTGAGTGTCAAAACGGTTTGTCAAACTGCGGAGAGCGCCCAACGAAACGCGAAAAATGACTGTTTTGTAGTCTAGAGGGACAGTCCATTGTATTATTTAATTGGACGAAGCCTAGGCACCTAAAGCCGTGGTTAAAAGGCGCATGATAGTCCATGATAGTTGATTCTGCCCTTACCATCATCAAGTGTCACATTGTGTGGTCAAACGGGAAAACTATCGTGGACTATCATGAAGAATTTGAACAAGCTCAAAGTGAATGATAATTGAAGATAGTCTATGATAGTGAGACGAGGGTCGTTACTCATCCTCAGCCTTCACGTGTTTAAGCCTCACGCTTGGTGAACGCAAAGTGGTCGAAAACGGAGGCTAAACGCAATTTAATGCTCCGGGCTAGTCGTTAAGGAAAACGGAGCCAAACGCCGCCCGAGTCCAGTTCTCTGATTTTTAGAATGTGAGCACAAACAAATTGCTCACTTAAAACAGCTAACTGCAACTCCAGCCTGCTAGTTTTACTTCCTGCATCAGATTCACATTTTCTTGTTTTTAAATCACTCAACTTCAAACTCGACAATATGTAAAATTAAAATGCTACTTCTAAACCGGCTGTAACTATTTTATGTTTTACAAATAAATTATAACGTCGCTTTCGACTGTGATCAAACTTGAGCAGAGTACAGCCCACCTTTATTAACAGCTTCAATTTAAACCGTCAGTCCCGGTCGAAATATTTATCACTACTTCCGAGACTTCAATGATAGATGAATAAGACAAACGCGACCTAGTTGATTATTTTCTAAATTCTCATCATTTTGAGTTATTGTAAGGAGAATCTGTAAGGGTATAACAAGTCCGAAAGCTTGATATCAATTCATATATCTCATTAACTACGCGGGAGAGCCGCACTAGAAGAATATCGGCCCGAGGTTTGGACAGTACCAAACACTTTAATATATTCTAACACCTTTCGCACTATAAACCAACATCTCGAGTGTTATTTTCTTTTCGTTTCTTAATAATGGAGTCATTATGACTTCGAAATGTCGGAGTTTACTTTCACTTCTTTTTGTAATCAATTGTATTTCCAAATGTTTTCTTATCAGTTTTAATTTGTCCCATGCAAAATTGTGTCCTGTTTGCATAAATGTGACAGCTGCATAGAGGCAAACACAATTAAGAGAAAGTAACATTTCTGAGCACTGAAGAGATGCTGGAAAGACGACTTACAGCGAAGTATTTCGTATACTGATTTGTGTGAAATATTACGAAAAGGCCTAGCATCCTGTTTGGCCACCTACCCATGACACGGAGAGGCACTCTTCTGAAGATATAAAGACAGTATTCAAAACAATAATGATTTCATTAAGGTTTCCACCTGTCAGAAGCACATAATTTGGGCTCATCTTGATTGTACAACAGATGAGTTGTTTAACATTCTAGAAACAATAGAAAAATTAACAAAGCATGTTTCTTTTATTCACAGCATTTGAACGGAGTTTTAAACCGTGATATCAACTTGAATTTATCCTTTACATGTAACACTTTCCACTTAAATTTTTTATGACTGTATTTGTAGTTGTTTAAACTGTGTGGATTTTAATAGCCCATTTCCGAGTTACTTTTTGCCTCTGTATGAAAACAAGTCTTCGCGCCAAACCCCTCATATGAAAATGAGTCTGATTTCCATGCAAAAACCCGTAGGAGGAACACATTTTCATATGAATGGTTTCACACAGAGGCAAAAGGCAACTCGGAAATGGGCAATTTTTGATAGATTTTGTTCATTCTATACCTTTATGTGGTCGGTAACGTTTGTCTTTTTAATGCCTAAGAATAAAGGGTGCAAGATCGATGTCTTCCTCATCATTAACAACACTAGCTTAGTTAAAAAGTTCATTCAAACTATCGTAATTAATTAATGTACCATATATAATTCATCAAACACAAAACGGAGACGATTAACTTTTAATGGGTCTAGTATCTATTAGTTTTCATTTGTCCAATGAGACCATTTTTGAAATTAAAAAAACACGTTACTGATAATGACTTCGCAACGGAGTTAATTGTAGTTCCATTCTAAGGCTAAGTAACCCGACTTAAGAGCTTAAATGACTTAGTGTCATCAAAATAGTACTAATAGCGATGAAACCTTAGTGCTGAAGGACTGTTAACGGCTACTGCGACAACTTTGATCAGATTGGCTCAAATCATTTCGCTACATCGATGGAAGGCAGAGTTTATATTCACAGTGGAATCAGTTGCCTTTGCTTTTGGCTGTGCTTCTTTCATTTTGTCTCCACAGAAGGTAATCTAACCTATCTGTAGCTTCTGAACTAGGTAGTCAGCGTAAGCGGTAATTGAAAAAATTACTGAGATTTTGTTTCTCGTAAGTATTTCAACGTCAAAAATTTGAAATTTTGCTTTTGGCGTTGTTTGCTTGTTTGTTTTTTTTCGAAACGATACCTTTATGAGTTTTATTTTTTCATGATATTACCTGCCTTTTACAAGTGGATATATGAAGGTCATTCGCGCTTTTACATTACTTGTCTATATAATTCTTCTGGCTTTTCGTATAAACTCGTTTTGGCTCATCGCATGCTAGAAGAATGAGAAGGGGTTTCTATTACACAGTTAGCAATTTAAATAGGTACCGCTAGTTAACTGCAAAGGATGAATTAATTATAAGAGGTAAGATAGGAAGTTTTGGTTGTGTTCGAAAAGTATTCACATTTCTAACAAAAGTGAAGTAATATTTGTGAAGTTTGCTTCGGTACAAAGTAATTGAACTTGAATATTTTCAACAACACGTCAAGAGGATTTGTTGACGTTGGGAGCCTGCACTTCTATGAGAAAATAGTTAGCTATTCAGGAAGGCAACAATTTCAGTTAAAAACTAGAACTCGTGTTCTTGTTATCGCAGAAATTTTGGAGCCATCGCTGGGGCTTCAGTGTTAATCGCTTAATTGATTGAGGCAATTTCTGTTACAAAATGGACGAGTAAATTGAGGTCACCAAGAATGTATATCGCTAACTTAACCAAATTGCAAGCGAAGAAAGGGAGAAACGGTCAAGATCTAAGTTTGTCAGAGGGTTACTTTAAATACCTGTTCAAAAACCGTTCATACTTGCCGAGAATAGGATACACAGGATGTCTTGCGGTAGGTAGAAAGTTTTTAGTTGTTGAAAACAATGAATCTAAATGACATAAAAGTCGTCTAATTAACCGCAGTAGTAAGGCCAGTAACCGTAAACTTCTTTTCCAGAATATGGTCCTTATATCTTTTGCTTGACAGATCGCTGTCGAACTCTTCAGTTCAGAGATGTTTATCCAGATAGAGTTTTTAATACGAGCATCATCAAGGTCTCAACTGTACAAAGCGAAGACGACTGTCAACTGGAGTGCTATTTTCACGTTGCTTGCAAATCGTACAACCTTGGTCCACCGACTGAACAAGGGCGTGTCTGCGAATTAAGCAGTTCTCGTCATATTTTTCATCCGGATCATCTTATCCCGCGTTCCAATTTCATTTACTGTCCGTCTGTGGTGAGTTCGTTAGCCTTTAGTGAACAATAAGTAGCCCCTAAGTACCGGCCTATGAAATAAAACAAACCAAGCTCATCGAAATTTCGTTTAGAATTCAGTATTGTTATTTATCGTCTCTAAAATTCGGTATTGCATATTTATGTAGCCATGTGATGCAAATAGACCATTTTACAGATGTCTGCTTGGTGATCTGGCCTTTGAATGGCAGCGAGGCTGCAGGTGACCTTGTCTTGACACAGACCTTACTGCTTTTGTTGTGTAAATCAAGTTGTTCTTATGCTCACTAGTTGGTATTCAAATGAAAAAAGCAGAGAGGTCACCTCCCGCCTCGCTGGCAGTCATGGCCAGGTACCTAAGCACACAACTGTAAAATGGCCTATTAGAATGTCCAAGATGTCACAACGTTACTCACTTTGGAGAAAAATTACGAAATGAAAACTACTTATGGTATTATAGATTATTTCTTTCAGAGATTCACACCATGGAGCACTCTAGCCTTTAGTTTCTATTGAAATTTGGTTACTCGAGTTTATAGAATATATCGTTACCTTTGATTTGGATAGGACTTGTGCAAACCTCCATGCCCCGACAACAAAACCTGTTTTCCCGATAGCCAAGGACATTCCTGTTTCTGTACGGATCCTGGCTTTCAAGGACGGACATGCAGTGAAGGTAAATTTTTTATGCGAAGTCTGGAACCAGAAAATCCCCGTAAACCGTAATCGGATTTTCGGAGACTTTCTGAACCTCTTCCGAACTTAGAACGCCACAAATTCTCGGTCCCAGACCTCCCCCAATTTAACGGCATTTAAAATTCAAAATGGCCGTCAAGAAACCCAAAACGTTTCAGCGATAAAGGTAAGATTATCTTTTTATCGTTTAATACTAGTTGCGCCACTCTCTTAAGTGGTATCCCAAGGAATGTCCCACTTGTGACTTGTATTTTCTTGTTATACACACCCGCCGCGCCTTTGGGTTGCTTCATATTTCAAGAAATTAACAATTGTACTGAATTTGGTGTCAATTATAGATACTGATGAATGCTCAACTGGTGC
>Ga0126339_10002237_pt1 | contig 13757 bp, 7 predicted proteins | sample OrbTmetagenome_2_FD_92532 | JGI IMG/M metagenome (GOLD analysis project Ga0126339, IMG submission 92532) | Coral microbial communities from Petempiche,Puerto Morelos, Mexico - Orbicella T R C metagenome | ecosystem: Host-associated > Invertebrates > Cnidaria > Coral | place: Petempiche,Puerto... | reverse complement strand
GGAAATGAATACTTACGTGGTTGAAAAATATATAACGCTTAGGGGTTCCACTGACGAATTTTGACAGTTTATACGTATAAAGGCACCTCTTTAGATACGTTTCGTATATAGAGTATATAAGCCGCATTTAAACAGGAAAATGGAATTAGATGGAACAATCTTTTCTCTTTTTTTGTACGACGTGGTTAAAGGCAGGCAATATCACTCATTAATAGAATATTTTAGAATGGAATCCAGCTGCTGGTTGATAAATAAACTGCGGTACGTTTTACGGCGGGGAATATTAAAACTTCCAGCTGGCATTCCCTTATCCTCTTTACTGCCCGGAGTACACCCCATAGCACTTCCCAGGGCCAGGCACATAGCATGAGGGCAATATGCATGTGGCAGGGTCATACATGCACATTGCAGCTGCAACGTAAGTTAGTTACAAAATTGCGCTCTGTCCCCGAGCCTTCATTTCCTTTGCTCACAAGGTCAGTGAAACGGAGAGTAAAGGCATTTTACAACGAGTAGCGCTGAGGACAAGAATGGCGCCGAACACCCATTGTTTTATTGTACAACTTATACATGCTACATGTTTTAATTGTATATACATTTTTATTGTTATTTCTTATTTGTAAATAGTTTTAATTTTTTTTTGTTATGTCCCCAATTAGTTGTGAAAACTAAATACATTGCCACATTAATAAAGCTTTTACTTACTTACTTACTTTACGTGACGGAGAAGTGCGGGTAAAAGGGCAATTTCGTTCCAGGCCCTCCGCAGGATCTGCTCCTATTTGACGGAGACGAATGCTCTGGGAACGAATTAGGAAGCGAGAACGTGTGTAGCAGCCATACGTGTATCAACGCTTATAACAACGCTTCAGAGCGGAAAAACGCACTGCGCAGCTTTCAGCTGCAGTTTTCTACGCTTTCTTTATCTATTTAGCCAATGCAGGGTACAAAGGCGGAGAGAATGATGGACCGTAATAACTGACGGTTACTGACCACGAGGATGTCGCTCTTTTGATTTGTTTATACTTGGCCAAACTGTTAAGAAAACAAGGCTCTCCCTGCCTGAAGTGATATGCTTTTTAGGATGCAATATGTAAACAGGATTTGTGGAAACAAATGTATCTTCGCATTAAAATTTCCTACATGGCCCGGGGGAAATAAAGTTAATTTTATCTAAAAATATCATATCCCAAGAAAACATTACACCAGCTTTCCGTGACTGACGAGAAAATGTTCCTCCTTACCGAGAAAATTGGGAAAGCATATCAAGATCGACGAAATTCCCGCCATTTTTTCAAACCTGGAGCCCGGCGGCGACCAAAATTCGCGCATGCTTTTAACGTTTTATCATGATCAACGCCAGATGAAAAAGCGCTTTATATGAATTTTAAATTATAATAAAGAGAGAGGAAGCCACGTCAGCCTTACTTGGTTTTCATGCGGTTCCTCCCTATTCTGATCAAATTTATCCTCCTTCTTCCTCATTTTCCTCTTCTTCCTGATTTTTGAGCTTCTTGAGTTGTAATTTTATGGCGAATTGGTTGTAAAGAGGTGGTAAATAGCAAAACCAGCCGTTGTGGTAAGTTGGCTTTTATTCACATTAATTTTTGTGTGCAGTTTTTAAGAAAAGTCGCGCTTAAAAATAATTTTATTCGAGTTTATTGCCTGGGAAGAGAGAATCGTTTAAACATCTTATATATCCATCACCCCGTCAGCACCCCATTATCAACAATCTACTCGTTAACTCACCTCAGTTCTCCTCGTTCCTATGTGATCATTTGGAAATTTCGTGATCGAGCCACGAATGTGTCACTAATTTATTAACCGCGCGGCTTAGGGCGAGCGGGGTTCTTGAAATGAGAAGTGCCTTTTTGTAGCCTATTTCGGCGGAAGTGGAAAGAAAATTCAAAAGCTGATTTTTGAGCTTCTTGAGTTGTAATTTTATGGCGAATTAGTTGTAAAGAGGTGGTAAATAACAAAACCAGCCGTTGTGGTAAGTTGCCTTTAATTCACATTAATTTTTGTGTGCAGTTTTTAATTTTTATGGTTGCTGGCCTAAGCCAGCGCCATTATGTCATCGGGTTTCTAAGAGACAAGGAACGGCCTATTCGGAAGCTTTTGCAGCAATCTCAGTTAGATCGAAATACCTCGAGATTTACTCCAGTTCTTGTAATCGATTTTCAAACCGAGTTAAAGCAACTGCATTTTACAATTTATAATTGGTTCCGTTTCATTGAATATCGCATTTCGAGCAAAGCAAATAAAGTTCGACTTTACCAGCAGAAATATGGCGCTAAAAATGTCTGCAGTGACACATAATTCAACCCAATTTGGTTGCTTTCGACCGAAGGAGAACGCAAACCTAATTTTGTATTGGTGTCCTGTGTACATACTGGGTGCCCCCAAGTTTTTTTTTTTATAAAATAGAGGAAAGACTACGGAATCTCGCTCTCTTTTTTTCGCTCGTCCCCAACTACCGCGAGTCTGGAACAGGCTATGTTTTTTCTAAATAAATTTAATTGAGTCACTAACTTAGGATATATATATCAGATTGGTTAGCATGGGGTGTATGTTGTGTTGTGTGAAATTTAAAGAAAAATCTCCCACTTTGAGGGACATTAATTTATGTTTATAGAACATGTGCCCTCTGCCACCCTCTGAATAAACGCGGGTTGTCAAGCAGCTGTTCCGTTCAAGTATTTAGCAAAGCTGTTTAAAGCGAACTCTTTAAGACGGAAATTTTAGATAGTCGGAGAAAAACCTCGTTGTCAATCAAAAAACAACAGTTCATATAGTGTTTAAACTGATAAATTAATGCGGGGGGGGGTGCTTATTACACTAAGGGACGGTTACTGCACCTGGCAATGATTCTCGTGGTCCAGCTTTGTCATCGCATACAACCACTATCAATGACGTAATGTCCTTGCTCTCTTGGCATGATTTATGTAAATTTTTAACGGGCCCACGCCTTAACGTAGCTTTACTTCCACAGTTGGGCCTTCCGTCTACACTAATCCGTTACGAAAACGGAACTTTTAAAAAAGCGCTCTTCAAACCGGAGGAATTTGAAACGCCAGTTTTGCGTTTTAGTGTGGACGGGAACCATTTTAAACACGGAGCTTTTCGAAAATGACGACGTCCCCGATAACCATTTGACTTCCCTTCCTGAATTTTCCTCAAGCACTAAGCCAAAGTGACTGGCGAAGTGTGGACGGAAAACATTTGATGCGTTTTCAGAGTGAAATTCCGTCGTTTCAAATTTGCCCCGGCGTAGTCGCGCAACATTGTTTCGTTGCAAGTTTTGGGTTGATGTTTCGCGTTTTTCACTTTGCGTAATCAACTTGTCGCGCAGCAAAAACATTTGTTACGGATTGAAGAAAGTTGTTGCGAAAAGTAGAGCGCGGGTTTCCTTTGAGCAACAAATTTTCGCTTTGTTGCTCGTTTTTCATCAGCCCAAAACTTGCAACGAAACAATGTTGCGCGACAAGTTGATGGTTTTTGTATCTCGTATTTTGCCGTCTTAAGACACGCGTGGGCACGAGTATTTTGTTTGATTTTACGTACTTATCGACTGAGTGGGAGGGCCGGACGTGCACTTGGTCCATAACGCCCTCTCTTCTAGCCAAATATCTTTCCCGTCCACGCCGACCTCACTCAATCAATCTGATAATATTTGCCGTCTATTGGGATTATGTATGACGGGATGCCTGCAAAATGTTATGTTAAAAAATCATTCTAAGAAGACACAAAAGCCATAACCATCTAACACTAGTATACTTGTGCTAGGAATTGATATTAAAATTACAGAATCGAATGAAGCCCTGGCTAAAAAGAGTAACAAATTACCCGCTTGTGTCTCGACGGACTTACCTTTTGTCTAGCCGGCGAAAAATGCGCGCTCTTGCGTTTACTTGTGATGACTGATAATGACGTCGTTTGCCTTGATGGAGGTCTAATTTGCACTTAAGTATAGACGCAAATTAGTCGGGGTCTTTCTTATCATTATTATTTTCTAAAATAATCATACATTTCTACATTAAGAGATAGGATAATGAATGAAAGCATCAAGCATCAAGAGAATGATGCTTGATACATCGAAACGTCAATTGACATTGTTATAGCTCCCAACTTAGATACGTTTTCCGATTGGAGGAGAACGTATCACATGTCGTGGTCCAAAACTCACTAACTCCCTAGGGCGAACAAAATTCACTAACTCCCTAGGGAAACAACAACTTGAACTTTCCGCTCACACGTGATCAGTTCGTGCTCCTTGAAACCAAGGCAAATTTGTGAGCCAACCGGCGTCAATTCAAGCAATCGATTTCTTCGCATTTTTTTTTTTCTATTCTTAAGTTGGGGCGTATAACAAAACACTTAATGACTGGTCCCGGTGGAAACATGAGTCTTGTTTCCCCTCGACCTCAATGTTCCATTCCAACATTGACGGGCTCATTGAGTCTTGTTTCCCCTCGACCTTAATGTTCCATTCCAACATTGAGGGGCTCGGGGAAACAAAACTCACTTTTTCCCTTGGGGCCAATCATTAAGTGCGTATTACCTTTGATATTTCTAAATTAGTTGGCTTTTTCTGCGACTTGCGAATTTGTATGAAAGTTCATTTTTCTTTCTTCACTATAAGACTTGTGACTTGATCGGTTTGATTTCAGCGCTTTTTAATGCCATATGCACTGGAAGCGACCGGAGGCCGACTGTATTATTAGTATTATTTTATCACGAATGCCGTTCTCTGATTGGCTACGCTACTCACTATCTATTATGTGATAGACAGTGAGTAGCATAGCAGCGTGCGCTTGTTAACAAAATGACGGCCGCTTCTTGGCGTTTTCGAAGTGTCTGTGAAGAGGATTTAGACAACGTTTTGAACGACTAGTAGATTTAGACTAAAACAATTAGATAATTAGTTGTCGTCAACTATCACGCGATAGAATTCTCGAGCTCATAATCTAATTGTTTAATAGAAAATTATTAATAATTGTCTTCTTCTATATTATTTAGGGCCCCTGAATACTACAGAAGTTCGCTGAATGAACCATTATATTTTCGACTTATTTTTGAGGATGAGGGTGCAATTTTTCAGAGTAGGAATCTTGTCCGACTTGTCCATCTTCAGGACATGCAGAATTTAATTGGCTTGTTCGATACTTTTGGTCTTGCGTGGCTCGCTCGCATAGTTTTGTTAGTTTAGTCAAGGTGTGCAACGACTCTTTGGTAATTGCGAAGTTCCTCCCACCACAAAATTATGAATTATGCTTCATATAATTTAGACACTGCATCCCGACCAAAAAGACGGTGACGGCAAAGGGAACGTCACCAAACAAAAGGTGAGCAAAAAAGTGGTTCTGCAAGTGCGTTTTGAATCTTTGTAAATTTCTTTGCCGTCCTCTGCAAATCAACAACGTGAAATGACAGAGTCGCACGTATTTTGGAGAACGTGTTACCGCAATGGCTAATTTGTCGTGCCTTCCTTTGGAATTGAACGCTGTCATAGCATATTTAGCCCGAGCAGCTTTTTAGACCGATAGGCGTACTGAACAGATCTACACAGTTGCAAGATTCGAGGGTAAAATATAAGTACCTTTTTTACAAGGTGTCGTCCTCGGCGCGTCGCCGTCGTCATCGCTAAAACTCCCTATTATTTGTTTTCATATTATACGTATCGCTCAGTAGACCAAAAATAGGTTTTTATAAAATTATAAAAACTTTTTTTTTCAAGGACCATTGCAGTTTCTGTTATTGAATTCCTCAAAATAGAAACCGATTTATTAAATAATGATGACACACAGTGACGTAAACTTGAATTAGTCGGCGACTTCAATTGGTATCAGTGTTAACCGGAAAAAACCAAACCTGGTTGCCATGCAAAAAGAGATGATTTAAGACTGAAGAAACGTTCTCCATTCCAAATAACAGATTTGCCTATCTGGTATAGGAAGCTACAGATCTGACGGGTAAGAATTTTATCCTTTGTTATTGTATTCGATTCCATGTCGAACATCGGGAAAATGAGGTGGTGTTTTCCTTAACTTCATACATAAAGTCAAATGCCTTCGGATATCAATCATCTAAGTTGAACAAACTTTTCGTTCTTTCCAAATTTCCTCCTCTTTCAATAATGCAACTTGGCACTGAAATTGTGAAACATGTTGATAACTGCAAAGGCAGCTCTTTTTATGAAGTCAAGAAAGAATACATCTTGACTGAGCTTTTTATTAAAACTGCCGTCACACTGTCTTAAACTACTAGAAACACATCTAACTGAATTTGAAATACAATACACATGAAAGGCCTGATGACCTATCTAGTATTTAGCAGGCCCTTAGCTTGAAGACTTTGCAACGCAAATTTCCTCGGAAAATCTAATTTTCCTCAGCTTCCCAAATCAGTCCAACCTGTAATCAATTACACATCAAGTGAAGGTGTTTTACAGAACTGTTACCAAATACGCAGAGCTGATATTGTTTCACATGTTAGGTCTGATTGAAAACTAGTAAGGCTAGAAAGAAAGCTTGAATATCGGTCTGAATGTGAAGACTTAAGCAAGAAGCTCTCGTTTCGTCTAAGACTCATTCAATTCTGCTGATATATTTTATAGGAATATCGAGGCTGAAATTTGGAAAGGAATAAGCCCGAGGTTAAGATTTTGAAAAGAATATAATTTTGCGTGTTGAAATTTGTAAACACAAACAATTATATGTTTTTAAACAAACCGCACTATATAATTCTTCCTCTATCTATAAACGGCAAAATTATCCAAAAAGCAACAAAAACAGCACTATAGCCGTATGTTTGATGCTAATGTGCGTCATCAGACCTTATTGCCTGCAGGCTGGAACTAAAATTAGTTTAACAACATGTAGACACCAAATACATTCGAAAACAGATATGTCTTATGCTGTTATCTAAGAATATTCACATAAATATATTCAGGCTAAAATCGGCAGACAACAACGCAGACTTTTCGGATAAAACCTCCTTTGCCAGTCCAAATGGTCTGTAAAGATATTGAACAAATCAAACCTTTGCGTCCGTGATAAGCCTGTTCAGTGGCGCAGATCTGCTTGAAACTGAATTATTGTGCGCGCGGACATCCTGGTCGAAATGAATGTAACTGATCAGAACTTAAAATGAATGTTCATAAAGTCATGAAAAGCGTTCCAAGTCGGTAAATGACGTACCTCTCCTCTCGTCACCTTCTGTCTATATGCTCACTTGACGTTATTACCGCTATCAGGGAGGTCATTTTATTGTAGTAATTAATGTCCATTACGTGAATTTCAGGGTCAATTTTGAGTGAATTCTTCAGTTGTACCCAATCGAAAAACGTTACGCATTTTCAATATCAGAGGGAAAATATAGCTGTTTTGGGGCCTTAAACCATTATGTCGAGTCATTGTTATTAAAAATAGTCGGTGGTCTGAAAAGTTTTAATTTTCTAGTTGCAAATATATAGGCATGTACACTCATTGCATGCATGACCGAGTATATATATCGGAGCTTGCCGCAATTGAGTTTCATAGACGCACGAGTTGACAGCAATTCATTTTGGGTATAAGCGGCGTAGCCAGTGTTGCACAATGATTATATGACTGAGAAAATTACTTCACTGGGATTGGCTGAGAGCATGCCAATTTATCATTAATTCTTAATTAGAACTGCAGTGCAAATTAACGCAAGCGCGTTAATTCGCACTATTCTCAGTCATATAATAAATGAGTATATAATTGTTTGAAAGCTCGAGCAGGCATTTATACTACTCGTGATATTTGAAATTTCTTGAATGTTGAGAGAATTTTCAAATATGTCACTTGTCGTGTAAAACTTAATTGCACTCGCAATCATACGATTACCTAGACTTATTGAATTGGACCGCAGTTGCGGAGACTAAAGGTCCCAATATGGAAAATTTGGCCAGATTGTTCTCATACAAGTATGTACGGCTCAGTCCAAACGTAGGTATAGGCCAAATCTGCATACGAGCCAAGTGGCCTATCAGACCGGAGCTTATCCCGGTTTCTGTAGCATGAAGAGACTAGGAGTATTTCTCCTCCCCCTGGAGGGTTCCCCCTCCCCTCCCCACAGTGATCCATTTAGGCACTGGAGGTAAGAGAGGCACTATGAGAGTAAAGTGTCTTGCCCAAGAAAACAACGCAATGTCCCCGGCCAGAACTCGAACCTGGACCGCTCGATCCGGAGACGAGCGCATGCGCACTAACCACGAGGCCACCCTATCACACCAATATCTGTCAATACAGACTGAACAAGCTAATTCAATAAAGATGCTGAATTTATTAAAGATCTTTTTAATATGACATTTTCGATAAATAAATACTTACATGCTTAGTAATTGCACACGACAGATCGAGTTCAGGGTATATTCGAGCATTTTCGCAGGAAAAACTTTGACCAAAACTGGTGGGAACACATGACAGAAATTAAGTTGTGTATTCGGACTCGTCCATCTTAGCTGTTGGATCCTCTTGAATAAAGGTCAAGGAATCGGATCTGAATGCTTCTTTTAATTCTATCATCGATCAGGTCAAGTTGCAATAGGTAAACATTTTTCAAATGAAACAAGCATGGATAATCAAATGTTGACGATTGAGTAAATTTAGGAAATAATTTCACGTGCGTTTTGTCAAAATTCTAGGCGAGGGAAATTATTAGAACGTTGACAAAACGTAAGTGAAATTATTTCCTAATTAATTATACCATCTGATTACCTTTAAAAATCGCGGGTGACAAATTACGCTTACAATCATGAGATTTTGATTTGTTTATTGTATCCGAAATTTCGCGCGAAAACGTTACTATGGCAATTTTATAATTTGACATGTAAAATTAGACGCTGAAATTTTGCGCCAAAATTAAGGAGTAATTTGTCACCCATGATATTATTACGGCTACTTTTTCAGTGGTCACCACAAACCCTGTCAGTGTCAGTTTCATACAAGCAATCAAGCTTCTCTCTGTAAGTTTTTCTTTGAGTTTTTAATATCCACGGATATGATTTAGTCTCTACCCAGAGCTTTTAATAAGTTGGTCACAGCTTGACCAAAACGTTATCCAAGACGCCATTTTGACACCTGCCGGCTATAAAAAAAGTCCTTTAGGGTGACAGACTCTTGCATGTGAATCACGTAATTGTTTGAGGCTTTAGCTTATATACCGAGTCGCAAACTGAAAAACATGGAAAAAATGTTGCACGAATGGAAGCATATCAGTGTATGATATGACGTGCGCTTTTTGTTAAATTTGTGTAGAGGGGAATGAACATGCATTGTGTAATCGAAATGTAAATTTAGCTCCCAAATGTTGCCTAAAGGACTACGCATAAAGATTATCACGACTGTAGTACCTATTAGTATGAGACTGAGTGGGAGCGTTAAAGTAGTTGTGCAGATGTAGTTTCTACGAAGTCATCATGACAAGGTGTTTTCTTTTTCCACGACACTAGTGCTTGGTCAACCCTGAAAGTGAATGTGTTTTCATATAAAAAGCTTGAGGTCGTTCAAGTTTCATTTCGTCATTTGCCGCATCCTGTGCAAACAAGACGTGAATTTGTAAGCAGTTCGCGAACTTACGGACTGAAACGTCTGAAAAAAGCCGTGCTGTTACACATGTACGCTTCGCTCCTTGGGTAACAAAACAAATTACTCCCACTACAAGCGATGATGCGGTTTTGTTTCGTTCCGGGCTGTTACTCCGTCTCTTTGTTTTCGCTTCTCGCCGTTTCTTAGTTGGAATAATGCCGTGTAATTGTTATTGAGAGGGAACGCAGTTTTTTACAAATATGTGAATCAGCTGTGATACATCATCCTAAGAAAAAACGCACACATGACAACTTGTAGAAGACAATAAACTATATCCGCTGTATTATACTGCTCTATTCGTTTAATTATGTCCGTGAAAGGAAAGCTTGTTATGGCACTTAGCGCCTCAATAGTTTTCACGAAAAAAATGGCATTCTCCAATCACGCGTGACTCTTACGTCATTATGACGTCATTGGAGCGATGAGTCAAACAATTTCATATAAACTGCAAACACGACATGTGCAAAAATAAATTGCACTCTACTTTTGCTGTCTTTGAAGACTTATGCGTTAAAGTAAGAAAAAGATTAGTCGTCATAATCGACGTATGTTGCGAAATTTAATGTACATTGGAAATTAATCAAGAGTGACTTCTTGACTGCAAGACCTACGTGATGCAAACTGGCTCGAGATTCAATTGACCGAATTTGCAATTTTCGCCACAGAAATTAATGGAATGACTTTTTAAACAAGCGAATTAGCAAATCGTTGGCTCATTAGTCAAATTAACACCAAGCGGAGCATGACACTATCTCGACGACCTCTCTCCAAATAGCCGCATCTATTTCAAGATCAGCTTCTAACAATAAGTTTCATCGATTTTTCTTCCATTTATGTTATTTTGACGGGAAGCATCTGGTCTTTTATCTTTGCCCAAAGTAGCTACGTCAAAAGGCAATTTTCTCTTCTTGCTCGGGGTAAGTTATTTCTTATTTTTTTTCTGCAAATTTGCATTCGCTTTGAACGTCCCTAAACTTTTAGTGAAAACATAAGATCGAGTGGGTTTCTGCTTGATTCTCTTTCCCACTCCCGGAAAATAGGACGATTTTAATGACTGACGTATAACGGCTTTTTCCTGCATATTTTCCTTCCGTCAAGAATTAGTAAGTCGGGAAAAACAGCGTAAGCAATGTCTAAAAAAATAGTACAAAACGAGGAATAAGGAACAGTTGGAATCAGCTCGTGTTGTTTAAACTAAGAATAGATAGGTTACGTTAGGCGCTAAGAGCGAATAGTTCTATGTAGGCTCTCAGCATAGCATAAAATATGGTGGAGAAGAAAAGTTTTAATTGAAAATATATCATCTTATATTTATGACAATGCTTGATTTGATTTCTTGTGACGGAACGTACCAACTCCACGTACCTATTACAGGTTTTATTTGCAATATTTTGTAGCCTAAGGCTGTGTTTAAAGCATGCTTGGTATGTCATCCAGTTTATTATTAATTCAGTATTAATTGCCGCAGTTTAATTTTACCTGAATTTTTCCTGTTTACTTCCATCACTCACCCAGTTGGTGTACGTGAGCCGTGCCATTCTTTCCCAGATTTCGTCATGTTCTTCTTATTTTCAGGGGGGTGCGAAGGAAGCGGAAGTGAGGTCACCAAAGCGTCTCGATTGGTGTTCTTGTCACGTGGCCACAGAAAATAATGGCGGACATAGTAATGGTCGCCTTCATGAATAACGGGAGATGAAGATGTCTTGGAGAAGATCGTATGATTTTACTCCACGGGTAGTAGAAAATGAATTGGATTCGTCAGACGACAGTGACTCCGAAGCTGGAACCGAGAACCTTAAATTGTATCACCGAAGAAAATCTACGGTAACTGCTGTGAAAGCCAGGGTGAGTAAAGTCATGTTGGCTAAAAATTACAACCGGCAAGAAATGCTCAGCTCTTCTCGAGATACTAGGTAAACCTGTCGTCGCTTTATTCTTGACAGACCATTCTAGGAATTTCCAAAGGCAATATATTAAAACTTTTAAGCCTAGAATGTTTAATTTCTAGTTTTCTTTTGTTTACGAAACACTGCCAGTGTGAATTCGGTCGATGTTCGATTGTGGAGAAATCTGTGGTGAGTTGTACTCGCTGTGGAATTGATCTTTGCTGCTGTACGGCAACGAGAGTTTTAGATTCTATTTTTTCCGCCATGTTCTAGGAGAAAAAATGTGATCGAAGAATATTTCCACGAAATCAAGATTTGTGGTAATTTTCGTGGCATATGATCACGAAGAGTCGGTCACCCGTACAGGGTGACTTTTGGCATTGTGCTAGCGTATATCAAAACAAATCTCTCGCTGTTTATAAGAACCTTTGTAACTGTAACCTGTTTCCACCTGTCTCCTCTAAAACATGCCTAAAATTTGCACTTTTACGTTTCAAAAAATGGCATTCATGCCCAACATGATGGTACGCTTAATATTCGATCCGCTATTTTTGAATCGCACTGTAGGTCAAAATGTGAGGATTTTCATTCGGCCGGCCGTGAAACCAATATATTTATAGGTTCATTTTAAGTAGCATTAGTCTTGCCTGTTGTAACATTTTGGTGATCTTATGTGGGTTGATGTTTTGGCTAAGAGAATTTTTGATTACCAGACCGCAAGCTTGCTAGCTACCTAATGTATGCACCTGTGTGTTCGTTTTGAATATAAATATAGTTACTGAGTAGTCCCTGTTGTTGTGGGTTTGCGTCACGGCTCATTGAGACCGGAAAATGAGATGGTGCAAAACTATTGAAAATCGTTGTTATTGTGAGCAGAAAGAATTACTCTGCGATTATTTTCTCGTCACTCTTTCTAATGCTCGCCTTTCAAACGGTTTTTAGATTTATTTTCTTCGGGATCATTGCTTCAAGTTACACTGTCCATATGAGATATTTGTAAGAAAATCGATCTCAGTCGCCTTTCATACAACCCTGGCCAAAAAAGATTGCTTAGTATGATGGCAAAATTTGCAACCGAAAAGGTCCAAAGGGGAGATCAAACGGTAGAGGTGTAAATCAATATTGTATCAGCTTGTACATGTTTTAATTCTGATCGCAGTTACTTATATTTTCAGTTATGTTTTTCAGGGTTGTATCAAGGAGGGATTTTTGCTCAAACAAACCGGTTCATTTCAGGTAGGTCCAGTATTTTTCTCTGGAAATTGACCTTGTCAACCTAAAATAACACAGATACATTATAATACAACAAGGACAGTATAAATTTGTCCTTAAAATTTTGTTTGCACTCAGTGAAGTAAGACAATGAGCAATTTAAATATAACTTTGCAGTGGTCATATCAATTTTGTGACGAGAATTCTTATTTGCCCACTGACTAAAGATGAAGCGCAACATTAGTTGTTTGTCCAGATCAAAAAATCTTTTGTAATCTTTGACAAATTAGTAAGGAAAGTATAATCTAAAGAGTTTTAATGCATAAAATTGTCAGCCCATCCCTCTCGATAATGTTCTCCAGCCTTTGTTAATAATTAATGGCATTTTCCCAATCAAAATTTAAATCCCAATTTAAGGATGATAATTTCAAAAAACAGTCTTTTGTGTAGCCAGCACAACAATGGAATATTTTCTAATTAAACTGAGATGTCAAAGTGAAAAAATGACATCTTATTATGCTGCTTATACCATACTGCTGAAAGTTTTGCTCGCGATCAGATTGAGTGTATGTTTGGATTGGTACAAGCCATTTTAGGTTAACTTGTCCTGTTTATATGCAACCATCAGCTGTAATAAGAGGTTTATTACAAGTGATTACATTGCCCTTACTATTATTCTTTACGTTTTGTCTTGAGTCTAGCAATGCCCTGTAAAACAACGCAGGTGCTTCCTAATCACCAAGTTATTTTTGTTTTATTCTATATGAGACGTAAAGATTATAATCTGTGGTTTTGTATGTTACCATGGTGAAAGACCTTACGTTCAATAAAGATCGCATCACAAATGAGCTTGAAATGACAGAATAATCCAGCCCTTGAATATTCAAGATCATGTATTGGGAATCTTGTGAAAGTTACAAATAAACAAGAGTATGGAATCATGGAAAATTTCTGAAATATTAATGAGATGCTGGAAACAAAATGAATTTTTAATGACAAACAAAATTCTCTCTCTCTAGTAGAGTGGGGAAGTGGGGGGGGGGGG
>Ga0126339_10002235_pt1 | contig 13761 bp, 8 predicted proteins | sample OrbTmetagenome_2_FD_92532 | JGI IMG/M metagenome (GOLD analysis project Ga0126339, IMG submission 92532) | Coral microbial communities from Petempiche,Puerto Morelos, Mexico - Orbicella T R C metagenome | ecosystem: Host-associated > Invertebrates > Cnidaria > Coral | place: Petempiche,Puerto... | reverse complement strand
GAAATTCCAAGGTCTTGGATTAAGCATAATTTGCATGGCTTGGGATAACTTGGAATTCCTAGGAATTCCCAATAATTCCCAGTCATACTTCCACTATTCCCAAATATTCCCAGAAATTCCAAGATCTTGGATAAAGCATAATTTGCATGTCTTGGAATAACTTGGAATTCCTAAGAATTCCTAGGAATTCCTAGGAATTCCCAGACTACTGGGAATTTATTTCGCAGGGGTTGTTACCTTATTACATTAATGCCTTAGCGGACATCAGCCGCCAAAAACCATTCCAATAGTGCACTCTGCACTAAAAAGGACATTGGAAATTCTCATTGTTAACAAGTCCTCAAATGACAACTTAACTGTCCTTAATTATTTTCAAACATCATTGCAAGTCAGTTGGGAAAGTCTGTATAATGTAATGCATATGAAATCAAAAGGACACTGGAAAATCTTATTTTAACAAGTCTTCAAACTACAACTTAATGACTGGAATATGTTGAAATCACAGATCACGATGGAATGGCACAATATTTGGTGAGGTTTAAAACAACTCAATAAATTTGTTTGATAACACAGTGGCCTCTGAGCTAAATAACACAGCAAATTCATTCAGAAATGCTTAACCCGATTCCTCACAATCGATATTTCCACATGAAGCGAGGGCGTTATTTTGAAAGCTGAGCTTGCAAAAGCAAAACAACTCCTGTATCGCTGAGGAAATTTGCTCAGCAACACTTGAATGAAATAACAAAGATTAAACGAGGCATCTTGAAAGCTTTTCACGAGTACAGCGAAGTTAATATCCGATGAAAGGAAGAAAACTAATAACAGAGCAGCACGACAGAGCAATTGAAAAATTTAAAATAACTTACCTTGAAAACTGCAATCAAATCGTGACAAAATGCTGAGCAAAGAATCGAAAAGGTCTCTGACAATACAATATGACTAGAGCTAGCAACGACTATGCACTACAAATGTAGCAATGTCCACCTTTACTTAAAAATAATACTAATACCCAGTTTAACTCTCAGACTACTCACGCTCCCAAAGCTCTGTCACATGACATCACATCCCCAAACTGACCGACAAGATTTTGCCAGTTGCATGGACTTATGCAAGCATAATGCATAAGCCCACAAAAAGTCATAAACCTTTTCTTGGAAGCAGATGACAGCACTTGGTTGACAATGAACACAATGAATGACCTGACTGACTTCGTGACAGATGACGAAGCAAATCAAGTGTTATTGAAATAACCAGTGCGTTAATTAGTTAATGATGGGTCAGTTACATTATCAATGACCTTGGTATAATGTCGTTATCACATTAAAGTCCAACTGTGCTCACGCTCACTCACTCACTCACTTATCCTCTTTGCCCCTTCGTGAGTGGAGCATAAGGCCACAAAATTACGGCTTTCACCTGGAGCGGTCATTGTCGCTTCACCCCAGGGGAGGAAACTCTCATCACGGATGTCACAGGTCGCACTAGTCCGATCCCAGATAGCATTTGTTACTGAAGTGGTTTCTGTAGCAAGTTGATTTTTATGGGAGAGGGTTGCTGGTCCTCTGCCCAACCTGATTTTACAGATCAGGAAACTGCCAGACTGCTTTTGTCAGGACTCTCACTCAAGACCTCTCTGACATGGTTGAACCTGCCAGGGGTATGCACCCCAGTCAGTACAGCCCTTGAGATCATCAAGCTACACAAGCCTCTACACCACGACAAGGTCCAGGCCATGGTACAGGAACTGTGATCACACTTACGAGTTTATTACATTTAAGGCCAAATGTTATTACATTTAGGAGTTTATTACATTCAGGGTCAGTTATTACATTTAGGTCTTCAATACTGTCTTCACTGTTCATGGAGAAGGCTAATGGTACTAAAAAAAATGCCATCTTGGAAGTGCACATGAACGTTAAGCCAAAGTCTTCTGTCAAGAGATCGATGGACCTTTTTGGCGATACCATGGCCATTTTGAATTCTATTATTTCAAATAGCTCTTGTGAGATGCTAAGGGGGGCAAATACATACTTATTCGCCCCCTGAGCATCTCATACTAATTTGCCCTCCTGAATATCCCATAATAGCTATTTGAAACAATAGAATTCAAAATGGCTGTCATATTGCCGAAAAGGTCCATTAGTAAGAATTAATGCAACTGCCAATTCTCCTTGACCACTTTATCCTAGTTTATCTTCTTGTTGGTGGTTGATGAAAAAGAGTCCTCTCTGGGTAGAGTTTGTTGCTGGCAAGGTTGTTTAGTGGTAAAAAGTTTGTTGTGAAAAGTTTTCTGATCTCAACTCGTTGCTTATAACATGTGACCTAAGTCTTAAAACCACCAAAATTTACAATCAATGGGAAAATCTACTGAATGATTTGTTCTACATGAATGAAAAACTCTCTTCATGGAAGTAAGTATTCATATATTCAGTCTATTGTTGTAGCTCATCACTATGTCAAGCAGAGTATTCTCTGACAATGCAGCATATTTCCGAAGAGCACAAACACTTTAATGTAGGTGAGACTTTGGTGAGACTTTTTTCCTTTTGTTAACAAAGTGGAGTAAAACCTCTGGGACCAAAGTAATTTGCTGATTGACACAAAGGCCAAAATCAACAATAAATGAATCACACATGTCGCTTCATCTTGTTCACCAAAGCATAAAGTTCTAGTCTTAATCTTATTTCAATATTTAAATAATTAGGCCCTACAAATCACAGACGGTTGTTTTAGAAAACGATTTTCATTTACCCACTTAACCCTGGAATGCGATTGCTGTCTGTATAATAAACTTGCATCTCAATTTTTCAATCCAAGCAATTTTGTCAACGAAAAGTGGTGAAAAGGCTCTGTTAAACAGTAACCTGAGCTGCTAAGAAACTGACAACTGAACAGAAACATACTTCAAGATCTCTTTATTTCTTTTTACAAGGCTACACTTTTCAGCTTTGAAATTGGAAAATTATGGTAACATTAGACCAATTATTATTACATGACAGTTTAAGCAAATACATGCGCTTTGTTTGCATCACGCCTGTAACTTGGCCGCCATTACATGTTGAAAAATATTGAATCTCAGCTTCCAGTGGTTGTCAGAGATAGTCTGACCTCCCATTTTAAAGCTCTCAAAATTCTCTATTTTACTGAATGAAAATCTATGTCAACATTTTGAGGCGAAAAGTTTAGGTTCTCAAAACCTTTGGCCTACTTTCACACATTCATTTACGCACTTACAAATGATATACTAAAAGGAAACACATTCAACTGTCCAGGCAGTTAAGCTGTATCCTGTTTGAGCTCTCTACTACCTTAGACTGGACTTTGTTGTGGTGTAGAAGCTTGTGGGGCTCAATGACCTTGAAGGCTGTGCTGACTGGGGCGCATACCCCTGGCATGTTCAACCATGTCAGGGAGGTCAGAAAAATGCATGCCATTGGACAGACAACAACAGTTAGTTGCCACACCACTCTATGCCCTAATGATCCTGCTTGGTGATGCAAATGCTGAGGTGGGATCTGAAAACACTGGCTGGGAAGGCACCATGATTGATAATGCAGGAGTTTCATTAAGGACTCGGCAGCAGGCAAATTGCCTGTCTGTGAGGACGATTAAGCCCACCTGGTTTGACCATCTAGAGAAGTTAAGTTCAAAACCTTTTGCCCATCTGTGAAAAGTAGTTGCCCTCTTGCTGAGAATGTTCGTGAAACCTCTGGATAATGGCCTAAGATTTGCATCTCTCTGTGCTGAAAACAGTCTTGTCACAGGAGGCAGTCATTTGAAACATAAAGATGTCCACAAGGACACATGGACATCACCAAATGACCATGACAGGAATCAGATCAATCTGATCGATCTGAAGAAGATTCAGGAGATCACTACTTGCAAGGCACAGCGAGGAGCACATGCAGCAAGTGACCATCACCTGGTCAGATGCAAAATATGCCTACAGCTGGCAAGAAACAGAAAGAAAAAAGTCAAGGACCATCTATGACACCACAAACCTAAAAGATCTTTTGTGCAAGCGGAACTTGAGCATAGCCCCAAAGAACCGTTTTGAGGCTCTAGACAGTGAAGACCCAAGCATGGATGATGCATGAAACAGAGTACGGAGACATCTACTGCACCACGACCGCTGAAACACTCAGGCAAAGAGCAAGGAGATGGAAGGACTGGTTGAGTCACTCCACCTGGAACTGCATCAAAGAAAGGTGGGAGCTAAAACACAGTATTGTGAACTGCTGCTCAGGAAGAGTGGGGGAAAACAGACAGCAAATGTACCAGATTAAAGACAAGGAATTGACAAAGAGAGCAAGAGCACACAAGAGGAGGACCTTGGAAAGAGGAGGACCTTGGAAAGAGACGCTGAAGACTCGGAAAAAGAGCAGCACACCAAAATAATCTGAAAGAGCTCTACTTGAAAATGAAGTTACTAAGTGGATGCCTCAAGAAGCCAAGCACTGGAAAACCAACTAAAAAGATGATAAAGTGATCACCACAGAGGAAGTGCTTGAAAGGTGGAAGAACATTTCTATGAAATCTTGAATGGGGATTGTAAAGAAACTAACCGTCCTGAAGGACACCAGCTTGACTACTGCAAAGAACCCATAGAGATGGATACAGGCTCCTTTACAATCCAAGAACTGAGATGAACCATATCTCGGTTGAAGAATGGTGAAGCACCTTGTGTGGACAATAAAATTATTAGTGCAGAACTTCTCAAAGCCAGCCTTGCAATTGCCTTGAACCAGCTTCTGAATATCTGCAATCAGACTCTGAATCATTGTAAAGCCCTATCTGACTGGAGGAAAGCCCTCTTGGCCAAAATACCCAAGAAAAGCGATCCATCTATTTGCGACAAATACCAAGGGATATCCTTACTTTCAGTACCATACAAGGTCTTCTACTGAATGCTCCTGTTGAGGATGCAGGAAGGAGTCGAGAAGAGATTACGGCAAGAACAGGATGCCTACTGCAGAGGAAGGGGGTCAACGGAACAAATCTTCATCCTTAGAAACATCTTAGAACAGAGTGCTGAGTGGCAAACACCCTTGTACAGCGGTTTCATGGATTTCTAGAGGGCCTTTAATAGTGTAAGAAGAGATAAGCTCTGGAACATTCTTAGGCATTATGGCATTCCTGACAACTTCATCAACATCATACAACAGCTTTCTGATGGTAGCATCTGCTGCATTGTTAAAAACTGACGAACATCGGCCACGGACTGGTTTCCTGTACAGACAGGAGTCAAGCAGGGCTGCCTTATGCTTGGTTTTTTCTTCAATACCATTATCAACTCGACAATGATGAACACCACCAGTGCAAGGAGAGGTCTGAGATTGAAGTTCACCATGGTCCTAGGGGATCTTAACTATGCAGACGACATAGCCCTTCTCTCAAGCCAGCACAATGATCTCCAAGAAAAGTGCAGCTGCCACCATTAGGTCTCAAGGTACAACAGACTCTGAATCAAAACCACCAAGACAAAGATGCTATGAATGAATACCAAGGTTGCTGAAGTGATTTGCATTGATGGACTAGAAGTTGAAGACATCAACTCCTTCATCTCTCTAGGAGCCACAGTCCATGAAGCAGGTGGGCTACACGAAGACATCACAAACAAACTGCCATTTGCAAGAAGGGCATATGCCATTCTCAATCCTGTCTGGAGGTCAAAGATATACAGTAAGCACACCAAGCTGAGAATCCTCAAGAGCTGCATGACATCTGCTCTCCTGTGACGTACTACAACAGTTGAAACTCCATAAACTAACCAACCGACCAACTGACCGATCGATCGACCAACTGATCGACAAAAAAATTACAAGGAGTCCAAAGATCCTAACTAAGAAATCCTGGATGCCCAGCACTTAAGCTCATATGAAAAAGATAAGAATTTCTTGTTGCCCAAAGGCAAAAGTTAGTCATCTGTGGCACCCAGGCACTTCTGGAGCACAGCTCTAGAAGGTCAGGCAATGGAGATGGATTGGTCATGTCTTGGGCAGAGAAAAAGACAATAACCGCCGAGTTACTTTCACCTGAACCCCTGTAGGCAGAGAAGGCACAGCAGACCGAAGATTACCTGGAGGAGAACTGTCGAGGCTGAGCAAAAAGATCTGGGTTGGTTGAGTTGGAATGAGGTAGAGCAGGAAGCAAAAGACCATGATGATGGATGGAAGTTGTTGCTGTGTAGCCTTATGCTCCATTCTCAGGTGTGGAGAGGATGAGTGAGTGTTAGCGCGTTTGAGCTCTATCAATCTAGAATCTTCTTTCACATCCCATATAGGTAAGGGGAAGGGGCTAGGAGATGGCTTCCATTTCAGCAAAAGCAACTGTTGATGATACACATACACCACCGACAGTCGACCCATGTACCATCAACAGTGTACCGATATACCACCAACAGTCCACTGACATACCTCTGACTATTGATCATAATGTAACAGTTGAAGTGTCGGTTGAGTAATGAATGACATACCAACCAAGTGTCGACCAATAGTGGTGACTGACAGTCTACCAGCTTGAATAACCTGGTGACTGAGTGACAGTTGACATATCAACCAAGTATCGGCCGATATATTGACCAACACTCTGTTGACATGTCAACCAACACTGTTGGCAGATACTCTACCAACAAATGCCTTAAGTGCACATGATCCAATTTTTCTCAAGCGTTTTTTACTCCCCAAGTTTTGTGTAGTTTGAGATTATTCAACCTCAAAACTGAAGGACAAACAACATATAGAAGGAAAACTTACCAAACATTTACAAAACTGAAATCAACATTCTCACTATCCCTGGGTTAGCTTAATTGGGCTTTGAACAATCTGGTCCAGAAAACTATATTTAAGTCATTACCAACAAGGAATTCCCTAACACGTTCTGCGTAACTAAAGCTGTAGTAACGTGAATGTATTACTCTTCGGCACTGGTTTGAAATTATTGAAGTGTGAAAATTGTTTGAAGTTTTCTACCGCTACATGTATGTTTCCCTACACAGTTTTTTGTGTTCAAATGCCAAAATAAACTTTAAAATTGTCTGTTAATGCATGCATGCTTTCTTTAATTTAGTTTTGGATGGATATAAATTCTATAAATGACCTTAAGCAACAGCCCAAGCAATTACACAATTTTGCCAATGCCAGTTTCAAGCACAGTACTGTGGCACCTGACACTAAAGAACTCCATGGGAAATGGTTTTCTTCAATTGAATGAATTAAAACAAAATGATATGCTGTCAGTAATGTTTTGTGTTGTGTATACATTGCTGGAATAACAACTGTTGTTTTAATACACAAGAAAGAAATGCAGCCTCGTCTGTTTTCCTTTCCACATTTACTGTGTACACTTTAAGTGTCCCTTAAACTTTGCAGTATTTGAATGCCCCATCATTTTTAAGACACAATTCAGAAGAGCAAACAACTTTATTTACAATTGGAGAAATAAAAATGAAGACAGTGATGTGTATGTAATGAACTTTGTTGCATATTTAAGACCGCAACATGCAACTGGTAGGAGAGAATTATAAATCCTCTGCTCCTTGAACACTTACGTTGTAACATTCCTAAGTAATGTCTTTGACAAGTCCATTAACTTCCATAGCCAAAGTAACAAAAGCAGCAAATAATAATCAAGTTTATGTATACTAACAATGCATTGATTTAACCCAAATTAAAAATGCAGTCTAATGTGTCAAACTGCACACACGCATTAGCACACGTTTTTAACACATTCTTAATGTGAATTTCAGTTCACTTATCTCTGAATGTTACTGTATAATGTAATAAGCAATGATGTACTGTACTCAATGTATTACTATCAATTTACTTGCAATTACATGTAGCATTACCTCAAAATGACCATGAAGAGTACTTCCCTGAAGAAGAAATCCTTGGAGCTGCTGTTCTTTGGAGTCATATTCTGCTAGAGCTGGTGGATTGCTCCCCTGACAAAGACAACCTTGATTTGAAGATCCTGGCAAAGACTGTAAACCTTGTTCAGGATATTCTTGCAATGGGTTCTTCACTACTCCTTCGAAGTGCTGGCTGGAAAACTGCTGCTCTGGTGTGGTGGGTACTTGGGAAGAATTCCCACAATGAACATGCTTCTCGTAGGTATACCTTTCTGCCCCTCCAGGTAATGCAGACGCAATTTCTGAATAGGTTTTCTTTCCAACTTCTTCCCATTTATCACGAAGTGCCTGCACTCTACTACTCTCTGTTTGATTGGAAGCATCCTTCACTTGCCTTCCTGCTGTAGAATGTGCACCTGACACTTGCCTGGGTTCAGCACTAGATAAACCTTCCATGCTTCCACAGACATTAACTGATGCTTCATAATTCTCTGGATGCTCTACTAAAGGTTTGGAATTGTTTTTTTTGTTACCATCATCGCCACTGCCAGACATCTTCTGTCCCCTGTGAATCAAAAATGCTTAATAGTTTGTATTCATTCTTACTATAAGTTTCAGAAAGTCTCTTCAAGGAAAAGATAACAGGTTCTCAATCAGTCAAGAACATGCCACATAAGGTGAGCATAACAAATTTCTCTTTTTGCCTTTCTATGTTTTCCCCTGGTGTTAGAGGCTAAGATTCCATACAATAACTTGTTCTTGAAGACCTGCCACAAAGAGCAAAGAATGCCTACTCTATACATGGGACCTAAAATTGCATTTTCAGCACTTCTTCTTTGATGAATCAGCCAGTGCTATCGCTCCTTTTCAGTTGATGCTGTAACAATGATTGGTATCAAAACATAATTGGCTAATAATTGGTAAACAAGTTGTGGTCATTTTTGATGCAAAAGGTGACCATAGAAATGTATGACCCATTAAGGTGGCTTAAAACAGTTTCCAGCAGTTAGATTTTGATGGGTCATTTTAACCACTCTTTGATCACTTGATGCTGCAATCATGGTATCAAAACTAGTGAGAGAATCTCAGATAGTGCAGAGTGTAATGTACATGTATAGCTCTGACACAGTACTCATAACACAGTTCCTGTATAACCCCTACCATTCACTCCTGGTTTGTATTGACCTTGCTAGTTTTGATGAGACATGATCTTAGCATTGTATATGTTTGATGTGTGTATTTTCATTCGCAGTCCAAGAATAACTTACAATTAATTACCATTTGTCAAGACAGCTCTTAAATTTTACTGTAGTGTTTTACGTTGATTTTTGTTCATTTTAAAACTTTTGTTTTCCTCGCATAGGTATGTAACCTGAAACTCTTGTTTTCTTGAAAACACATGGATAATGTGCTTGCATTCTTTTCACAGCTGGAGATAGATGGAAGAAAGTTGAATGTTCAAAGAAGAAATGGAAGAGGAATGATTTCCTTTATTTAACACGCAAATTTTCTTTTGACCAATAAAGAAGAACTAATCTAATTATCAAATTGTCACAGAACAGCAGGTTCTGTTGCCACCTTTGGCATTAACAATAAAATCACTTAAATTTAAAATACACACTGATATCAATTAATACAACTGAGGAGCGTTTCAACGAGAGGTATTGAAAGTAAACAGCACTACTTGACTGAGATTATATCCTTCTGATAAAAAAGACTGATAAAAATTTATGCTTTCAGCAGATACCACGGAGTCTACAGCAATATTTGAGCAGTTTCCTGGGTTTTTGTACAATTCGACAAGTTTTAATGCCACTTACTCGGGAGAGTTTTGGCTGCGGGTATGAACATTTTGCTCTCTTTGATAGAAACAATTAAAGAATGAAATAAACGCACTAGTGTAGTTTGGAAACAGCAGATGATATTTCTTGAACCAAGTTAGGTGTAATCCCAAAAGTCGCAGTAGCATTCTTGTATCGCACTAACAATGCTAGAACAAATGTGTATGACTTATTAGGGTTCCACCACATGTAAAAGCACTCAACCTTAGAGTGTGATCTTGTATGAAATGTATTTTCCATCTGATATGTAGTTGACACTAACGCTTATTAATCTGCGAATGCATTTAGAGCAAATATTGGTTTTGTTCTAAAGAGAAAAGTACCACAAGGAGAGCAAGGGGCTTTCTGAAACATATAAACAGCTTTTTGAAGAGCTCAAGGAAGTAACATAGGTACATACACCACCCATTTTACGTAGTGCTCACAAATACCTACCCCATCCCACCCCCCTTGCTGCAAGCCTAATTAATTAATTGAAATTAATTAACTATACAAACATTAAAGTTTACACCTTATGGCCATGGTGCCATATTGCCATATTGCCATAGTGCTTTCACAACGTCAACCCCCAAACCATCTCAATAGTGCACTCTGCACTAAAAATGCCCAAACTGTAACGTTGGTACAGCAGCGCAAACGCAAGCATGAGTGCAAGCACAAGTAACAGGAAAAATTTTGATCCTTGTGCGAACTTAATGCTGGGGGTAACCCTGGGATGGACTAGCATCCCATCCAGGGGGGAGTAGAAATACTCCTAGTCACTTCATGCTACAGAAACCGGGATAAGCTCCGGCCTGATGGGCCACTTGGCTCACATGCAGACTTTACCTTACCTTTTAATTAATGTCTAACAATTAACTCAGAAAAAATTCCTGAGGTAAAATAATTTACTGATAAAATTTGATGGCAAAAAACTTTGCATGAAAAGCCACTCAATTAAGGTTTTCAGTTTCCCATATTTTATTTCTAACACGGAGTCAATTTACAGGAGACTTTTGAATGAAAAATTTATGGTACAACTTCCTGCAATGCAGCAAATCTATGTTCTTCAAATGTTATCATGAAATGGCCAGATCATGTGTACTAAAGGCATCCACTGTCAAGTGTCGATTGATACCCTTGATCAACACTTGATCGACACCTTGATTGACATCTCAATCAACATCTCATCGGCAGTCTGATTTTAGCTAATCAATCAATGGTCAATCGTTAATTAACATTAAACCTGTTCCACAAATTGTTGATTTTCAACTTGGTTTTCACACTAGTGCACAATCCAGTCACTTGAATATTTATCACAAAAACACACACCACTTAGTATTCATCAATTAATATCAGTTATTACAGGCCACTGATTTCTTCAACAATCATATACAATAATGTAAAGCACGAAAACTGGTCAGACCAAATACAAGTTACTAAGCATCTAGGCTTTCCTGGTCAAATAAAGCTTAGTCCAGGGGAGGTCTCATGATGCCCAAGTCTGACAAAGATGTAGCCAGAGTTATACAATGTATGCATAAACCTTTTATAGGATGTGCAAACACAGGACCCATCATGTCATTGGGACAAACAGAAATAAATTTAACTTGAATGAAATAAAAAAAACACAGGAAATTACATGTACATGAAAGAAAAATAATTAAGTTACTATATTTTACAAAAGCAATCTTAACTTAGGCAAGACAAAGAAAGTGAGTAATTGAAGACACTGGTCCATTTATAAACAACATATGAAGGAGTCAACATGGGAGACAAATTAGTTCACTAACCAGACTTCCGCTCTCTCTTTATCATGTGGGGATTACAATGTACAGGCCTTTGGATGAAATAAGGCACCCAAAAGGACTTATTCTCTCAGCCAGTCAATTTACAGGACCCGTAAAATTTTCTAGTTAAGGGGCCCAGGAGGCTTACTGAGCAATACTACTAGCATGAATACTGCTTACAGTGCAATGGGTTGAGGTCATAAACTGTGTAACACAGGGCCTTTATAGGTTACAGGAAAAAAGTCAAATTTCGTGGGATTTTCAAAGACAAATTCAAGGAAAAAAGGGCAGATTTCATCAGAAACTCATGGAAATTTTCTGGGGGCAAATTTTTCCTGAAAAACGATCAGTAAAAAATGACCAATTTTGTGAGAATTTTCTGGGCAAATTTCGCTAGAAAGCAATCAGTTTTGCACTGATTTGATGAACAGTTTTAAGTAAAAAAGATCGCAATTTTGCTTCTTTTTTTTTCGGAAAATGATGAGTGTTAGCCTATGTAATAACAACTGCAATAGAAACACTGTCTACTTATAAGTAATGCCTTTGTAAAACCAGGGATTTTGCAGGAAAAATTGAGCAAATTGTTTGCACTAGGGTGTATGTTTGCAGTGGCGCTCCCGCCGCCAAGCAAAGCCCCATACTCATGTAGGAAAATCAAAGTGCTCTATGAGCAAACCCATTGATTTCTCAGTGTATGATGATTGACATGTGTGGCTTACAGGTTATTATGTAGTAATGTGAGTTACCATATTGACTTCTGGAGCTATACTTGCTATAGCAGCAGTCTTTAAAAAAAAAAGAATGACTTTTTGTGCATACTACATGAGGTACAAGAACTGGCAAACCTCCCCTACATGAGCTGCATTGCTCTGATGGATTTACTCATTCTTGATTGAGCCACTCTCCCTTGTAAACTTCTCATCACCTTGCCTAACATATTGTTCTTCCCACCTGAAGACGAGAGCATAGTCTGCTTTACACGACACAACGCCATTAGATCGAGTGCGAATAGGTTATGAATAAGATTGAAGTGACTCTGCTCGCAGGGTAGCTGCGAAAGATCTTCAGACAAATCAAGTTTTTTTTTTTATGAATTACAAGCATGCAACATGTAAACCATCAGATGCAACTTGAGATAGATTATGCGAAGCAGCAAGGTCGCACAGTGTCAAAAACCGACTGTTCTTATCGTTTCCAAGCTTTCAATAAGTACATGTAGCTACTTCTGGATGTTCTTCACCAGAAAAAGGCTTGAACGAGAAAAGAAAAAAACCAGTGGCTTAATAGAAAACAAATGGAAAAAATTTAATTTCCAGAGCTCAACCCTCCAGTAGTAGTACCATCGATATGTAGAGCGGGTTGCCTCTTGTCAATCTTTACTAAACTTCAGCCTCTGTCATCAAAAATGTTTTCAATGCATATTATAAAAGCCACATTTGTTGTTATTTATGGCTAACTGTTAATTTAAGATCAGAATTGTAATAGAAATGTCAAATGAACTATACCCAGAAAGCAAACAAAATTTTCCATTTTTAGTACAACAATCGCAGTCACATAGACCTTGACCTAGAAATGTAAACTGATGCATGTGCCTGCAAAATAATTAACCCACTGATTTCAGAAGCTTTATCTACTGGTCAGCAGAATTACTCCAAAAAGTTTACAGATGATGGAAGGACATCATTTGCATATCATTTGCATAATAAGCACCACCACTTAAACCCTATAGATTGCTTACACAATCTCCGGGTTAAAAAGGAAGTTGATTTTCTCCTGGTTATCATGGCTAGCGGTATTGCTTGTGGGCACTTATGCATGATGGTAGCAATGACGGAGTCGTGTAAGATGGTGGCCATACTCCAGCTAATGGGTTGACAGAGACTTGCACCCTTGGTTTACAGTGTATTTCTTTGATTTTGGACATTCATGTTATGGTCAATTGGCAACTCTCAAAACAAGGTATCTGCTGACCAGTATCACGTGACCATATCGTGGGCTCAAGTTTAAAGCTCATTGAGGTCACGTTTTTAGTGCAGAGTGCACTATTGGGATGGTTATGGGGGTTGCCTGCCGCTAAGGAACTAAGGCGCTATGGCGCTATGGCTAAGGTGTAAACTTTAATGTTTGTTTAATTAATTAATTTCAATTAATTAATTAGTCTAGAGGCAAGGAAGTGATGGGAGTAGGGTGGGAAAGGTACATGTGTACTCTACGTAAAACACATTCCATCGCCGTCGCTTAACTTTGAACATCGCAAAGCTATATATTTGTTTCAGGTAACCCCTTGCTCTCCTTGTGG
>Ga0126339_10002234_pt1 | contig 13762 bp, 7 predicted proteins | sample OrbTmetagenome_2_FD_92532 | JGI IMG/M metagenome (GOLD analysis project Ga0126339, IMG submission 92532) | Coral microbial communities from Petempiche,Puerto Morelos, Mexico - Orbicella T R C metagenome | ecosystem: Host-associated > Invertebrates > Cnidaria > Coral | place: Petempiche,Puerto... | reverse complement strand
TAATAAAACTCTAAGACTACTGACATTTTCAAGTTCAAGCTGGTTCATTGCAGGAACATGTGCATTAACTGACGAAAGATGCTTTATTTTTATTTCTGTTGCAACCTCTTGAACACACCAGTAAATTTATGTTATCCAGAGCCTCCTTTCTTGATGGTAAACAGCTGTTTTGAGAAAGGTTGTCCCACAAAAGCGTATCAGCTTACGCAACAATGTCAAAAGGTATTATGGGTAATGGTGGCTTAAGGTGTCTTGATTGAAGCTGCAAGTTGTTTCAGCGTGATAGAAAGAAACAGCACAAACATTTACTCATGCTTCCCTTTCCTTCTTGCTGAAACACTGTGAACATAAATCAAGTTACGATAAACTATCACTGTCAATCGGCATTGTGGTGTATGCTTAAGTTTTGTGACACAACCTTTGTCGAAACAGCTGTATACAGATATTGTTGTTCCAATTGAACTCCATGTTGCATTTCTGCTAGACTTAGGGCTATGTAATACAAATTTTGGCAAGGCTGTCAGTGAGAATAAAAGAGTACTTTCTTACTGGTACATTCAATTTTTGCAACATCAAAGTATCACAGTTTTGTAATTTTTGTGTGAGCAAGTGTCAAGAAGTAAAGCTAAGTTTTGGCCCAAATTTCATGAAATAAACTATGTGAATTTTCTGCCATGTACCTTGTTAAACCTCAACTTCTTTCAGCCAACCACAGTTTCAAAACAAAATCATTTTTCAATTTGCTTTTTCTCTCCCATGTTTGTTCCTCCTTTTCTTTTTCACTGGCTTCACATCAGGATCCTTGCCTTCCAGGAGAAGTTTCTTTCGCTTGTTAATCATTCTCTTTTCCAACACAGCACTTCCTCTGACTCTCAACTCAGCCTCTCTTCTCGCCACCATGACTGCCTTCAGCAATGGCAGCACTTCGTTCTCATTAGTGTCAAACTCAACAAGCTTTGTGTTGATAGTAGCTTCAATTTGTTTCACCCGCTCTACATCATACTGCGTCACTAGTGTTAAGGCCATTCCACCACGCCCTGCTCTCGCTGTACGGCCAACACGATGTATGTAGTCTTTTGGTGATGCTGGCACATTGCTGTTAATAACAAGTTCTACCTGGGGAATGTCCAATCCACGGCTTGCCACATCAGTTGCTACAAGAATCTTGACTATTCCTGACTTGAATGTAGCTAAGCCAGCCAGTCTTTCTCCTTGGGATTTGAGTGAATGTAGAGCCACACAAGGAAGTTCACATTTCCATAACATGTTTGCCAATGTTTGGCAGTTTTTGCAGGTATGCGTGAAGACAATCACTGATTTATTTTCACTGTGCTCCCTCAGCACATGAATGAGATAACAGTCTCGCACACTTGCAGGAGTTAGAATGTATTTCTGGTCAAGTTCGGCAACTGTTGCAATACTGAAAAAAATAAATTAGAGTGACTTTGGTTAGGCTGCAACCTCTCTACTGATAGCTACAGTGTAAGAACTAAAGTAACCTAATTACATGTATGTTTCCCCATCTAGCACCATTGAGAGATAGCCAACCCCCTAAATTTGCCAAAAACTAAATAAAAAAAGCTGACAAAGGTATATTTGAAACACAAAACAAATACAGTGTACACGCAAACTGAGCAGGTGTAAAAGTTGCCTTTTTCAGTAAAGATGGAACAACAAAACTACAAATTATATATTTTATTTGCCTGCAGTCTCCACCCCTTCAAACATTCCCGCATTCTTGCATCAAGGGTGTCATATGAGGGACAAACACAATTGTTATTAATATTTCAAGCAATCACAAGTGAATTTCACAAGCATAGCCATAATATGTCAGCTCTGACTGCTGCTGAGGATAATTTGACTTTTACTTACTCAGACTTGACTTCATGGTAAAATGGATCATTGCAAGACATCTCTCTCAGTTCCTGCAGTGTATCCGTGAGAGTGGCACTAAAAAGTAATGTCTGTCTTTTCTTCGGAACATTGTCAAAAATGACCTGTAGATCTTCACCAAATGATGGATCCAAAAGTCTGTCTGCTTCGTCAAGAACTAAGAACTTAATTCTCTTGAGATCAACTGTATCTGTGCTCTTAAGGTGGTCAGCAAGTCTCCCAGGAGTTGCTATAACAACATGAGGTTTTTCAGCAAGTGTCAAGGCCTGTTTCATCATATCCAGACCGCCTATGATAACAGCTTCCTTGAGGCCTATGGGTTTGCCAAGAACTCTGAACTGATCACAGATTTGATAAGCCAGTTCCCTACAAGAGAAGCGTTATTATCACTTCCATAAGCAGCTTAAATAAGGGGAAGTCTTTTGTTGATCCTTGGGGTATGGTGACCTAATGGATAGTGTGGTCTCTGAACTGGTCCAGGTTCAAGCCCTGGCCCAAAGTCATTGTCTTGTGTTCTCGGCCCAGGGAAGGGTACTCCCATATGAAAAGGTCGGGGATGGTCGTTTGAAAATTTGAATTAAACCCCTAAAAGGAGACCAATCTGAGCGTGGCTTGAGATTTAAAAAAAAAATTAAAAAAATTAAAAAAAAATAAAAGATACTACATATAATGGAATAGGCTTTTGCTCTTTGGGAAAGGAGTCTGGGCTAGTAGACCAGACTTGACAGTCTGGTGGAGATAGATGGCAGAAATAACAGCTTTTTTATTTCTTCAAGTGCACTCTAAAAGATACTTTGACAGCTAAAAATTGTCAGCATTTCGTCATGAACACCCTACGTGAGAACACAATCATTGATTTATACCCTTAAGTAAGGCGATGAGCATCCCCCACCTTTTCATATGGGAGTTCCCCCTGGAGTTCTTGGGTAACACACTTTACTCTCACAGTGCATCTCTCCACCCAGGTATATAAATGGGTACTGGTAAATTAAAATGCTTAAGATAACCCTACGATAGAATACCATCTAAGCCTTGGACAAGTGGAAATACCCCTAGTCACTTGACATTTACAGAAACTGGGGTTAAGCACAGGCTGAATGAGCTCAAACACAGGGAATGCCTGGGAGTTGACCCAGAAAATTACGTACTGATGACATCTACTGATATGAGTGATTTGTATCTAACTGGTTTTTACTGGTTTTGAATTTTCCCCTGCCGGCTAGACAGTGTAGAACTTTGTGGGGCTATGTCATCGGAACAGATATTTCAATGGGGGGTTCTGTAACACCACAGACAGGGGCCCACTTTGTTCAAAACGCTGGACATCTAGTAATTTATCCAGAGTTTAAGTGTTACCCATAGTTTGAGCCACCATAACTTATGATCAGGCGTTCTTTTTTCCACAGCAGGGGGAAGGAGAAAAAGAACGCCTGACCGCAGGATAGAACAACCAGGCCAGAAGAATCATTAACTTAATTTCGTGCCCCTAAACCCTCACAAATTATCCGAACAAGACTCTAAAGAAACGGAAACCTACGGGTCAAGAACCTCAAAACTTTAAGCAGTTTGCCTTCACATGACGAACTACACTGATTACCTACATAACATAATTTTACCTGGTGGGAGTGAGAACTACAGCGAATATCCCGTACGGATCTTCGCAGAGTTTCTGAAGAATCGGCAGAGCGAATGCTGCCGTCTTTCCGCTTCCAGTTTTCGCACAGCCAATACAATCTCTTCCTGCTAAGATTGGTGGAATACAGTTCTGTTGAATTTCCGTCGGACGTTTTATTCCTACAGCGTGGCACTGTTTCACAAGCCATTTATTTAAACCCAAACTGGAAAAAGTACACGTGTTGTCACTGCCGTCCGCCATCTTGTTGTTGAGCAACTTTAGCTCGCACAGCCATATGGGAGCTAACCTGCGAGAGTCCCACGCTCGAGGACCAGTGCGCGAGGCGAGCCCCTGCTATACGATACGTCTTGATCCTGTACACAACCAGGAAGCGTGACGTTTCCAGGCATACACCCTTACAATCAAGGAAAGATAAAACAAAATACACGGAGTGGTTCGTCTCCTGGATCGACATAGACATTAGAATTTAGAAGTGTTGATTTTGGCGGAAAGAAACTCGACAAATCCGGAGAAAAACCCTCGGGGCAAGGCGAGAACAAACAACAGACTCAATCTGGGTTTCGAACCCCATACTGGTACTTTCTCAAAATCGTTCTTTTATGAAGTTTGTCTACTCCGAGGCTGGCCTACGTGTAGCCGTACGACTTTCTCGAGGCCAGGTAAGTACGTCTGGCTATCTTGATTGTTGAGGCGTTAAATCATAAGTTCCAGAGGAACATGCAAGATGAAAGCGTCAGCAGGGGTCTCACATTCCACGACATCTTAAAACGTACCCTACTTCAGGAGTTTGCTCAAGCTGGAGAACTATAAGAAGAGCGTTGTCAGTTGGCGCTGCCCCCCCCCCCCCCCCCCCCCGAAAAAAAGTCCCTCGGCATTTTCCACTCGCTATCTTACACTGGTCCACAACCAAAGGAGCCGCTAGAAGACGTTACCTAACAAGGCAACCCCGAGAAAGAACGGCATCCGCTACCCCCGCCGCCCCCACTCCCACATCCCCTTACCAGCCCATTTTCCCAAGGGAAAGAATAGCGTTCACAAATAAAGGAGGAGAAGAGTTGGAGGTTACATACAGATTACTGACGAGTCCCAGTCTGTCGATAATTTATTTCATAACCTCTTTCTCTCAAACGCCACTTACTGATGTACAGCATTCCTAACACGATTGCCATAATTAAATATTGTTTATCTTGATTTTGACCGTGTGAAGATCATAAGCAGTAAATTTCAACTAGGTTGCTGGCCATAGCCACAAGCAAACACCACCGACTGAGAATAAATACAGTAAAACAAAAAACAAAAGAAAAGAAAATCGAGAGGCAAACAACCTGTTTAGAACCAAGACTGAAACATCGATTCTCCACACTAGTTGCTATACATGATTTTATTGTTAGTTATGACAATTTGGCAGTGTATCAAGACAACACCTATTCCCGTCACCTGTCTGTTGGGAATAAATTAAGGTTGTAAGGAAATATTACTTAGTGACCATTCTTGGAAATAAAGTTTTCAAGAGCTAGAACCAGTGAATTTTAGATTGTCTTCCTACCAACCAGTAAAACTTCCACCAAAATGTTCTGGATCTCCCCAAAATTGTTCTTTTTTTCACCTTTATTTCTAAGGATATCAGGGATTCCATGTCAGGTTTCTGTTGTAGGATCTATTACAAGCTGTAGCTTTTACTGGCGGGGGTAAAACAGCTACGCTACGCACAGGTGGTTAATCTTGTAAAATTCAGCCTAACGTTTTCTAGTTCCTCGTTCGAAGTCTCTCAATCTTCCCCAGTCTAGCTTAGTGCGCTGTATCTCAGGTTTAAGGCAAGTTTTAAAACGCAGAAAAAGAGTTAGTGTATCGTGAAACAGTTCTTTCAGCAGTTTCTCATGCATAATTTAACTACGATACTTGCAGTTAACCATAGCTGCAAGTTCATACTAAACTGAAACAGACAAACAAACAAAAAAAGAAATGATCATATGAATCAAAACTTGGTATTGACGAAAATAGTCTAATCTATCAGATAACTTTCTAGCTCTTGGTGTCGTAACGGATTCCATAGGGCATCGGCTCGTCAAGATCCCAACGGGGCTCCCCTGGTGGTAACACTCCCCGACCTCCCCCTGTCGTGATCGGATTGCGGTTGAGCAAGCATAGGTGTGCTGCGAGAGATCCTCTCTGACGGCGACAGCTTGGCATGATGGGCTAGGTTGTCACGTGACGACGACCGCTGGAGCCGTGTACCGCTGCCGCCCATCTTTTCCATCAGCTTTTGACCGCGGCTGCTCAGCGTTCTTTTGAGGCGGGAAAACGTTTTCTCGCGTTTTCCGTTCTTCTTGTCGTCGTTTGGATCGTCTTTTTCGGTGTCTATGGACGTTTTGCTGCTGCTTCCGTTCAAGGACGGAGAGGAAGATGCCACACTGCTAGTGGAAAACGAACCTCCAGGGACGTCTTCAGCTAGAAGCTGCGCCACTTTGGTCTGGCGAACAACATCAAGGGCCTTACAAGAGACGCAAAGGTTAACAAGATTAAAGAGGTGATGTTGTTAGGCACCTTTAAATTAAAGAAACGATAATAAAACATAAAAGGATAGAAGAAATCAAAAATAGAAAGCTGGACAATTGCAGAATTGGTCATCGGTGAAAAAAAATGGCAAAAAAACTGTCCGTGCAACAATTAAACTGGAAGAGCAACGCTACATCAGACTGTCCAGTTTTCATCAAGAGGATCTACTGCATGTGAACTAGAATTAAAATCAAACAAAACGTCTAATAATGATTTGAAACTGAAAAAAATACAAGATGAATACTTGGAAACTAAAACAAAATACAACTGGCAAAAACTGAAAAAGCTTCAAACGGATTGCAATCATGACATCATTAATAACAGATACATTACTTGCAAAAAATTTCGGACGATTTTAATTTCGGACAAAAAAGTGTCCGAAAATAAAACCGTCCGAAATTTCTGTGTCCCAGAAATATTTACAGTACAGTATAAAACTTTGAAGTAGCTTCAAAGCTCTTAGTTTCTTTTATGCCGTGCTTTATGGAGCGAACTCTAGTTGAGACACGACTTGACATATGTAACGGCTTGATAGAATTTGTGTTATTTTCTCGTCGGTGTATTCGTAAAACCTCGAGGCTGCAGTAAAACTATCGTTTTCACAGATGTCGTTTTACTCTAATCCGTGTTTTGTAGGTGTAAATTTACTTTAGCTGTGTTTGAGCAAAGTGTCCGAAACTGTTGTCCGAAATATGTCCGAAATGAGAAAAAAAAGTCCCAAAATTAAAGGTCCGAAATTAAACGTCCGAAATTTTTTGCAAGTAATGTAGTTTCTACTCAGTTAGTCCCCAAAACTCACGTTACATACGTTCTGCCGCGACCTCAGCGCACACTCTTCGAGTGTCTCCGCAGCTTCAAACTTGCCCTGCCTGCGGTACAATGCTCCCAGATTCCTGAGAGTAGTGGTGACAGTGGGGCTGTCTACCTTAGCCGCTTTGTGCCAGCCGCCATACTCGCCGTACGGCGCGTTGTCTTTCCCGCGCTTTCCGTCATCCTCGAGAGAAGACTCTGTGCCAGGCCCAAATTCCCGCTCGTGCGCTCGGGTCAGTACCTGGAGAAAATGCGAAAGGAGAGAAAATAAATAAGAATGTAGAGGGAAATGGCCGGTAATTTTTTACGAAGCGGGATGAAAGAAAAGCGACCAACAGAATAGCGCACATTATATGACCACCCCTTCATTTAGGGGTAGCATATTTTGGATCTTTGAATTTCGCAAAATCTCATTAAGGGCCTCTTCATATGAGCCCGGTCAACCGGGCTGGCTTGACTTCCGAGATCTCACCTCGATTCTCACCTGCGTTCGGCAAACGAGAAGCCGGGCTGACCCGGTTACCGAGATCTCGGTAATTAAGATGGAACTTTTTCTAACCGAGCAATCCAGGCCGGGTGACCGGGACGAAACTTTTTTGACAAAATAGCTTCGCTTTCCCATCATAGTGGCCAAAATGGCATAATTTTTGCCTTGTATGTGTTTCCACTTCAGAAGTATGCCAATTAGCTTTATAAGTAAAGGAACAAGAGTCAACAACGCTACGATAATCACGAACGATTCAAGTTTATGTTGCACCATTTTTGTTTTGTTTGTTGAATTTTATCCCAGTCAACCGGGCTAAAATTTCCCATATGAACAGACAAAATTCGTCCCGGTTAGCGGGCTCATATGAAGAGGCACTAAGAGATATCAGGGAATCGTGCTAAGGGTAAGCAATCAACTTGTGTTTAACAAATGCATACCTGCTTATACAGTGTTTCCGCCGCTTTGTATTTTCCTTGCTTCAGATAAGCGGAAGCCTAAGAAAGAAAGAGACAACAAATATCAATATGGAATCCACCAAACAAGAGAAGAATTGAAAACTCGAAGCGGTTTTGCGTTAAGTTCTGAAAATGAGCCATTATGCCCACCAAGTTATTCTTCGTTTTTGCCACGTTCGGATCATCAGGACCAAGCTTGGTTGTGTAAATTTCCAAAGCCCGTTGATAATATTGCTCGACCTGTAAACAAAAACAACAATACGGCAATGGTAAGGAAACAAAAAGAACTTTACACCCTACGGCTGTCACTACACAGCGCAACCAAGAGTAGTTTACTAATCACACAGTGAAAACGTGGTACTTTTTCCAAGTTAAACGTGTAAAACCTTTGCTACTCCATCAAGGGATTTTTTAAAACTATTAGACTTTCTGCGGGATGGTTACTTGGCTCGAAAATTTCGCGCGCAAGTAACAGCTCGCAACCAAAGACACTAAAAGACACTCTTTAGAACACGGAATTTCTGACGGGCGGAAGAAGAATCTAGGGGTTCAAAAAAGCCCCGTAGCACTAGTGCCAGACAAACTGAAAATTGGTGCTTGAAATAACCCAGGAATGGCGACTACAATAGTACAGAGCAAACTCTTCTGATGTTGGTGAAATTTGCTATGGATGTACTATTGATCGCAAACGTCTGTTGAAATGGCTTCTTTTTTTTCAGGCCTTGCACGCACTGTTGGTTTCAGCCGCGATTTCAAAAAAAACTGATCACGTGACGACGAATTTCATGATCGTGTGATGAGCGAATCTTTCCTCGGGGAAGGTGCTTCACAGTTTGTTTGCAAGTTTCGCACATTCTAGCAAGAATTCAAGATATGCTATAGAGAACGAACAAACGATGCAAAATCCATCGCATGGGCAAGATTTGCCTCGACCTTGATAATTTTGAGCAATTTGCAACAGCTATGCCATAAACTGTAGCCAAGAGATGTTTGTCATCACGTGATCACTTTTTTTGAATCCGCGGCTGAAACCGACGGTGCGTGGAACGGCTTGAAAAAAAGAAGAAGCTATTTCAACAGACGTCTGGGTTCAACAGTAGTTAATAGTAGTTCAGCATGTATACCTCGTCATATTTTCCTTGGTTTTGACATAACAAGGCCAGATTGTTCAGCTGTTTTGCCACATCGGGATGGTCTTTACCCAATACCTGCAAGGAAAGAAGTATCAGAAGAAGTGCGCTTAGAAATATTCTGCAGCAGTAATAGGAAAGTTTCCAAGCTCTTTCAAATACAATTTGATTAACAGTAAATTCGTCTGCAAAAGTGCTCGTGCTAAGTGCTCTGTCCAATCAGCACAAACATTCCTTTTTTCAACCAATAAAGGCCAAGAATTCACGTGCTTTTTCCCGCGTTTGGCACGGGTTGCACGCTGTGTTTACTCTGTGCTCTGATTGGTTAATTGCATTTTCTCAATTTGTTGTGATAAGCCAAAGGTGAAGACAGCTTTTAACGTGGTCATTGGACAAACCACTGTAAACAGTTCTTACCTTTTCTCGTATCTCCAAGGCTCTCTTACACAAAGGTTCTGCCTCTTTGTACTTTCCTCTCTTGCCGTAAAGAACTGCTAAATTGTTGAGAGTTGCGGCAACCTAAAACAAATACGACAACAAAGGTTCAGTTCTTTGCTACAACCCAAGAACGGAAAAGGACAAAAACAAAAAAAAGAAAGAGAAAACTGACTTGAACAAGAAAAATCTTGGCAGAAAAAACTTAGAGTTACATGTAAACTGGCTTAAAATACCGTTACTATTCGTTGAAAGGTTGGAGTAGATTTTGGCAAGTTTTAAGTCGCCAAGAAACGATCTCTGAGGCTGTAACGCAACTGATATTTTACCACGCGCATTAAGCTTTTTGATTTCGAAGACGGATAAGCTTTTAGAAGCTTTTAAAATCAAATCCGGCTTTGAACAGCAATATTTATCTTCGCGAAGTAGCAAAAAAACCACATCGCTCGCGATACAAAGTTGAGCTAAATTTCATCTTGTTACAAAGTTGAAAGATCTATTGAAAAAAACTTACCCGACTCTTGGAACGGTCTCAAAGAAAGGGCATACAACGAGTTGCGGGAAATAAGTAGAAGTTAAAAAAAAAAAAAAACAGAACTATATGTTTTAATATTCAGTTGTCTGCGAAAGTAACAGGTGAATGTCGCCCGTCGTTCAAATCGCAACAGTTTTGGCAATTCTTAGACCTTTTTGAAAAAAATTTCGGTGTTTTTGTAGACTTCCAATGGGTTGAAACTTTATTTTGCCATGAGTTTAGCGGTATTTTAACGTGTCTCAAACCAAAACTATTCAAGCTGATATTTATTGGCTTTCCCAGCATAAAAACAGCGGCCCAAATCATGCACCAGACAAAATAAATATTTGGTCGCCTCAATTCGTCTACAATTTATTTGCTCATTTGTTATGATCAACAGGCATAACTAACAACCTTCTTTTAAAAACAACCGTTACCTAATTCAGTGTCTGTGACATCTTAAAATACTGACAAATTAAAATTACCAACAGAGACGAAGAAGGCTAAAAGATATCGAATATACGTTCGCACAAGATCTTGGAAAACTCCGAGAATAGAGTGTTGATCGAGCGCCAAATGACACCGTTCAATGAAAGACCCTTTGACCTCGCAAACAGAAAATGACGCCACACAGTCGCTCCTTTTATGGACAGTAATATCAGCATGGTATATCAGTTTCAGGTAGAGCTCCCATGGACGGGGATCAACGTTCAAACTCGTCACGTAACAAAAAGATCGCGCGCTTGAACAAAATCTAGCAGAGTTTCTCAATGTTCCACAATGGACACGGATGCTTGGCAAGTTGGTTTTCTGTTCACAGAAAACCGAGAAAATGTTGCAAACCGTGGGCAGGTTTCAGTTTAACGAACATTTAGATAACAAAACAGAACAAAGCTATGATCACCAGAGCGAACGAAAATCGCTTATTAACAACGGCCACGCTTCTAGAATTCAGTTCTTTTTTCGACTATCTTTAACACAGGTAAGGTGAAAAGTACAATGTTTCAAGTACGTTTTGTCAAGAGTGAAACCATGAAAGAGAAGGAGAGTGAAATTGAGGGACAGTCTACAAAACACCAAGTGATTATTGATCAAACAACTCACGGCTGGATGGTCTTCGCCCAATGTTTTTTCACGGATCGTCAGCGCGTCATGTAGCAAGTTAGCAGCCTCTTTATACTTATTCTGATCTCTGTGGAAACAGGTAAGGTGGAGCACAAATGTTAGCGCACTTTTCAACTTGGCGTTTACATAAGAAATCCTACAAATTTTGACACAGCAACGCTGTGTCGACACCGGCTTTCAGCGAACATCTGTTTCTCGATTTCAACGAAACAGAAACGATTTAAAATTTCTGTTTCTCTCGGAAATAACACGCCATAGCACAGATCGAGATATTACCTTTGTAATCCTTAAATCACATTTACATCCGTAAAATATTTGAAGGAAAACTTTCTCATATGACTTTCCACGCGTCTACTCCAAAGGAAATTCGATACAAAATGATTTTCACCATAAGTTAATTTTTAAAAGCGCATTCATTGCACCAAATGGAAATAACAAGCTAACAAATATTTTAATTTTGAGAATGCAATTTTGAAAAAGCTTAATCCATAATACCGATGCAAACAAAAACAGCTTTTAAAAAACCAATTAAACATTTGTATAGTTTCAAATACTACCCCCCTCCCCCCCTGTAGTAAATAATTTGGAAAACAGATTACACAGCTATTTTCCGGCGTAAATGATGCGACGTTTCGTTGCAGCTTATGCTCGCTATACATCGCAAAAATTATCACAACACGTTATTTATTTCTTTTTCAAATGGCGAATTAACATTAGAGAAACAGAGCAGAACACAGTCCATCGAACAATCCCATTTAAAAAAGGCAGACTTCTTGTCTGGCCTTAAATGCATGACGAAAATTCTAGGCGATAAACCCCGATTTAAGCAACTTATCTACCCCCAGAACAGTCTGTTTACTAACTTATTTACAGCCTTTGAATAATAGCTCACGCTTCAACGAATGAAGCAAGTATAAATATTAAGTGTTTGGCGTGAAGTTGACAAAACAATAACCCCACACAAAGACCCTCAATTATATATTCAAACGTTCTTTTTCAAACACAATTGAATAACGGTTCCCTTGTACAAGACTAGTTTCTGCCAAGACTTGCGAGCGACCAAAGAGAAACACGAACAATTGTTCGTCAAAATTGAATAGTTTGCGTTTCAGCTTCGCGTTTTTGCTCAATAGTCGGTTAGATAGAGTTTTGTGTTTATTTAGGTATGAATTTCTAACCTCTTGACCCAAGTTTGACGACAAACAAGTCCTATGGCGCGAATAGCGATAAGAAACAGGATAACAGAAGGGGAGAAAGGTAAGTATAAATCAATCTTTCACGGTGTATACTACAAGCTTGTTGCCTTCAGTCAACTCTTAGAATTCAGCTTCGACAGAAAAATAATTTGTGATCGGTCACCATGTTCAGTAGGTCTTGAAATAATGAATAAATCTTCAGAATTCGAGAGTAACATAAAGGCCATTCATAGAAACGAAGCAAACATTTCGAAAATGTCGGGAAGTTTAACTGTGTTGTATAACTTGCAACTGTAGTTTATAATTTCACGTCACACACCAGACTTGACAAGAGACAACCCTGACTTCCTGCAGGCTAAAGTTTGCATGCTCCTTTTTGTGAAGTATTGGTATGCCAAAAATTCCTAACTTCCTATTTACAAGACAAATATTTCGCAATTTGCCTTCCGAGAGTTTCGCGTATCCTGTTTATGTGGCACGCGTGTGTCATTTGTCAACAAAACTTGTGATGGTTTGGTTTTCAGTTGGTTTCGATATCCTCTAAATTAAGTTTCAATTTCACGAGGGAGCTCAGTGTCTTACATAATTAAGACTAATTATAATTTCTAACTAATTGAAATAACTGAACTGTTCACCTAATTATTCTAAAGGTATTAGGAGAGAAATCACATTGTCTGCAGATGAATTAGTTTTAGTTTAGACGGAGTGTTGCAGAGGCATATCAAAGATTGGCATCCACTTTACAAACTATTCTTTAACAAAGAACACTGCTACAGAAAGTTGTATTTAGCGGCGTCGAAAACAAAGAAATAACACAGAGTTTTTGACATATTTTGCCCGCAGACATCCCAAATAACACGCCCAAGTCTCGATTTTTCTTAATGACACAAGCTTTGACACGAGTATAATTCGAGGACAGTCACCATGTTTGTCTTAATTCCCCAGGGAATAGGTTTCTGTCATTCACTGAACCAAAATGCGAGTTTCAATACTTTTCGAAAAAAATATATATATATACTAATTCATAATTCATATTCTCATTTATTTTGATAATTCTCGGTTTCAATAACATTCAGAGAGACGTTTGTGAAGCGCGAATTTTACTCAATGTGACCTGGCGAGGCAGCATTCTCAATTGAAGAATGTCTTTGATTGAAGGAGCTCTTTTCTAATGTTTCTAGCTGTGAAGAGCATTTTCGTCCAAGCTGAGTTTCAAAAAGCTTTTAAAAATTGTGAAGTTTGCATTCTGGTTTTATCCTACTCGCAACGAGATCCATTTAACGTTCCTCGTTGTTGTTGTTATTTTAATAAACAAACTCCAAATTGTAATGTGTTAAGCAAAAAACGTCATTTTCTTCAAACTTAAAATTTTCCTCAATCTTTCAGAGGCTTCATTTCCTTATATTTTTCTAGAAATCAAACTTTTATTTTCAACACAGTCTTGTTTAGACTACAGTATACTACTGCAGAATAGGATCACCTCGAATCGAGCAAAGGCCAACTGTATTCAGAGGTCTAAAGTGTC
>Ga0126339_10002233_pt1 | contig 13762 bp, 11 predicted proteins | sample OrbTmetagenome_2_FD_92532 | JGI IMG/M metagenome (GOLD analysis project Ga0126339, IMG submission 92532) | Coral microbial communities from Petempiche,Puerto Morelos, Mexico - Orbicella T R C metagenome | ecosystem: Host-associated > Invertebrates > Cnidaria > Coral | place: Petempiche,Puerto... | reverse complement strand
GTATTCCGAGATCAAGTTGGGTCGCGATACGGACCAACTTGATCTCGAAGATACTCAAAACCTATAGAATGAGAGTGAAGTCGGGTCAGCTTGACCCAAGCTGATCCCGCTTCACTCTAGGGTTTGCTCTGCTCGCCGAAGCTGCTCTTTCCTTCCTCTCGCCCATATCCCCCGCCCCCCGGCGTCTCGATCACCACCGCGTCGCCTGGGTCGACCTCGGCGGAGCCGATCGACCCCAGGTCCTGAACCGTGCCGTCGGCGCGTTCGATCCGGGTGGCGCCGCGGGCACCGGTGCCTCCGCCGTTCAGGCCGAATGGCGGCACCCGGCGGCGGTTGGCCAGGATGGCCACGGTCATGGGCGCGCGGAACAGCAGCCGGCGCACCACCCCGTCACCGCCCCGATGGGCACCGGCCCCGCCGGAGCCTTGCCGCACGTGGAAGTCGTCCACCATGACCGGGAAGCGGCTTTCCAGCACCTCCGGGTCGGTGAGGCGGCTGTTGGTCATATGGGTGTGCACGGCCGAGGCGCCGTCGAAAATGGAGCCGGCGCCGGCCCCGCCACAGAGGGTCTCGTAGTACTGGTGGCGGTCGTCGCCGAAGGTCAGGTTGTTCATGGTGCCCTGGGCCGCCGCCATCACGCCTAGCGCGCCGTAGAGACAGTCCACCGCCGCTTGGCTTGTCTCCACGTTGCCGGCGACCACGGCGGCCGGATGGGCGGGGCTGAGCAGGCAGCCCTCCGGCACGCGGATGTCGATGGGCGCGAGACAACCCTCGTTCATCGGGATGGGCTCGTCCACCAGGGTGCGGAAGACGTACAGCACCGCTGCTCGGGTGATCGCGCGCGGCGCGTTGAAATTGCCGTGCTGCTGGGGCGAGGTGCCGGCGAAGTCCACGGTGGCCCGGCGGGCGGCCTTGTCCAGCGTGATGGCGACGCGGATGCGCGCGCCGTCGTCCATCTCCACCGAGAACGTACCGTCGTCGAGCACGTCCAGCACCCGGCGCACGGTCTCCGCCGCGTTGTCCTGGACATGACCCATGTAGGCGCGCACCACATCCAGGCTGAAATGATCGACCATGCGGCGCAGTTCGCGCGCGCCCTTTTCGTTGGCGGCGATCTGCGCTTGCAGGTCGGCCAGGTTCTGTGCCGGGTTGCGGGCGGGGTGGGGGCCACCGGTCAACAGGGCCATGATCTCCGCCTCGCGCAGGCCGCTCTCGGCGTCCACCAGGCACATGGCGTCCAGAAGCACCCCTTCCTGGTCCACATGGGTGGAGTGGGGCGGCATGGACCCGGGGGTGATGCCGCCGATGTCGGCGTGATGGCCGCGCGAGCCGACGAAGAACAGGACTTCTGTCCCCGCCACGTCGAACACCGGCGTGACCACCGTTACGTCTGGCAGGTGGGTGCCGCCGTTGTAGGGCGCGTTGGTGACGTAGACGTCGCCCGGGCGCAGGGCGCCGGCATGGGCCGCCATGATCGCCTGCACGGACTCGCCCATGGACCCCAGGTGCACCGGCATGTGCGGCGCGTTGGCGATCAGGTGGCCGGCGGCATCGAACACCGCGCAGGAGAAGTCCAGCCGCTCCTTGATGTTCACCGAATGGGCGGTGTTCTGAAGGGTGGCGCCCATCTGCTCGGCGATGTTCATGACCAGGTTGTTGAACACTTCCAGCATGACGGGATCGGCCCGGGTGCCCAGGGCGACGCGGATAGGGCGGGTCTCGGCGCGGTCCAGGATCACGGTCCCGTCGGTCCGAACGGTGGCTTGCCAGCCGGGCTCGACGACGATGGTCCCGGTGGGTTCGATCAGGATGGCGGGGCCGGGCAGGCTATCGCCCGGGCGCAGGCGGTCGCGGTCGTGGATGGGGGTGTCGTGCCAGCGGCCGCCGCTGTAGAGGCGGGACTGGGCCAGCGGCACGAGCGCTCCGGTGCGCGGTGACGGTTCTGGGGCGGTCCGCGCCCCGTCGCCGCTGGCGGCGACGGCCTCGGCGGAGACGGCGGCGATGACCACCGGCTTGTCCAGCACGAAGCCGAACCGCGCCTTGTGGACGGCGGCGAAGGCGGTGGCCATGGTATCTGCGGCGCCCGCCGGCACCTCGAGGGTGGTGTCGGAGCCCTGCACCCGCAGATGCGCCCGGCGGACCACCGGTGCCGCTTCGCCGTCCAGGCCCTGGCGGTCCAGGTCGGCGCGGGTCTCGGCGGCCAGGTCGTCCAGGACCGCCGCCGCCCGCGCCGCGCCGGCCTCATCCAGGGGCACCTCCACGGTGCGCTCGCCCAGGGACCGCACATCGGCCAACCCCATGCCATAGGCCGACAGCACCCCCGCGAGGGGATGCAGGACCACGGTCGACATCCCCAGGGCGTCGGCCACCAGGCAGGCATGCTGTCCGCCCGCCCCGCCGAAGGAGACCAGGGCGTATTCGGTGACGTCGTAGCCGCGCTGGATCGAGATGGTCTTGATGGCGTTGGCCATGTTCTCCACCGCGATTCTCAAGAATCCCTCGGCCACGTCCTCGGCGGTGCGGCCGTCGCCGATCCGGGCGGCCAGGGCGGTGAAGCCGACGCGGGCGGCCTGGGCGTCGAGGGGCTGGTCGGCGGTGGGGCCGAACACGCGCGGGAAGAAGGCGGGGTGCAGCTTGCCCAGCAGGACGTTGCAGTCGGTGACCGCCAGCGGCCCGCCGCGCCGGTAGCAGGCCGGCCCCGGATTGGCTCCGGCGCTGTCCGGTCCGACGCGGAAGCGGGCGCCGTCATAATGCAGGATGGAGCCGCCGCCGGCGGCCACCGTGTGGATGTGCATCATGGGCGCCTGGACCCGTACCCCGGCCACCCGAGTGTCGAAGGTTCGCTCGAAGGCGCCGTCGTAATGGGAGACGTCGGTGGAGGTGCCGCCCATGTCGAAGCCGATCAGCTTGCGGACGCCGGCCCGTTCTGCGGTTCGGGCCATGCCCACCACGCCCCCGGCCGGGCCGGACAGGATGGCGTCCTTGCCCTGGAACAGCCGCGCGTCGGTCAGTCCGCCATTGGACTGCATGAACATCAGCCGCGTCTCGCCCAGATCCTGGGCGATCCGGTCCACGTAGCGGCGCAGAATGGGCGACAGGTAGGCATCCACCACCGTGGTGTCGCCACGCCCGACAAGCTTCATGAGCGAACTGACCCGGTGGCTGACCGAGACTTGGGGGAAACCGATGTCGGCGGCCAGGGCCGCGACCCGGGCCTCGTGGTCGGGAAAGCGATAGCCGTGTACGAAGACGACGGCGCAGGCGCGGATCCCGTCGTCGTAGGCCGCCTGCAGGCCGGCGCGGGCGGTGGTCTCGTCCAGGGGGGTGATCTCTTTGCCCTCGGCGGTGACGCGGCCGGGGACCTCCATGACGCGCTCGTAAAGCATCTCCGGCAGCACGATCTCTCGCGCGAACAGGTCCGGCCGGTGTTGGGTGCCGATGCGCAAGGCGTCGCCGAAGCCCTGGGTGGTGACCAGCAACAGGCGGTCGCCGGTGCGTTCCAGCAGTGCGTTGGTGGCCACCGTGGTGCCCATCTTGACGGCCTCGACGCGATCGGCCGGGATGGGATCGGCCTTGGCCAGGCCCAGCAGGTCGCGGATGCCTTGCAGGGCGGCGTCGGCGTAGTGCTCCGGGTTCTCCGACAGCAGTTTGTGGGTCACCAGGGCGCCGTCGGGCCGTTGCGCCACCAGGTCGGTGAAGGTGCCGCCCCGGTCGATCCAGATACGCCAGCGGCCGGACGGGGGCATGGTTGGATCGGCGGGCGAGGGCGGCATGGGTGCAAACTCCGGACGAGCGACGTTCCGATATGTGGCCCGTCCGGCTTAGCCCGCTAGGGGCGCGGTTGGCAACGGGGACAGCTAAACCCACCGCCGCGTCCGTTGGCAGTACGCCGCGTAGGCGTCGCCGAAGGTGGCATGCATGGCCCGCTCCTCGAAGCGGATGTACCAGCGATCACAGATGACGGCGAACAGGGCGGCGATCAGCATCGGTATCAAGGTGCCGCACAGCAGGGCGGCGCCGGCCGTCATCAGGGTGAAGCCCAGGTACATGGGGTTGCGGCTCCAGCGGAACAGGCCGTCCGTGTGCAGATGGGTGGGGGTATTGAAGGTCTGGATGTTGGTGCCGGTGCGGTGGAATCGATGCCCACCGGACAGGGTGAGCCAGGCACCCAGGATGACCGGCAGCACGCCGAGCCAGTGCCAAGGGGCATTGAGGACGGTTGGTCCCGGCAACAGGAAGGCGCAGAGGGTTATGGTGATCAGAGCCATGTAGAACAGACGTGGCGGGATCAGCAGGGGGCGTCTTGGACTGGACTGTGACATGGCGATGCTCCATTGGGTTTGAGGACAAGACGGTTCAGCGCCGTGGTTAAGGCTCTCATCGCCCGCCCGTAGTCTGTTCCGGCGGCGATGCTGTCGGCGGTTTCGTGAATCATGGCGAAGATCAGGGCGCCGGTGGGCTCGGGGTCCAGGTCGACGTAAGCCCCGGCCGCCTGCCCGGCGCGGAGGAGAGCCGCGAGGCGGGTGGCCGGCTCGACCTCCGGCGGCAACGGGTGCGTGAGGTGAAAGGTGCTGTGGAACAGCACGTCGTGCAGCTTACCCAGGTTGAGGATGAAGACGACGATGACCTCGGCGAGCCGCGGCAAGAGTGGTGGCCAATGGTGCGGCGCGTTGGGGTCCAGAAGGGGGGTGATGCGCTGTTCGAACATCGCCAGGCGCCGGGCGCGCACGGCCACCAGCAGGTCGTCCCAGGTCTCGAAGCAGGTGTAGAAGGTCCCCTTGGCCGCCCCGGCGGCTGTGGTGATGTCTTCCACCCGAAGCGCCGTGCCGCAGGCCTGCAACAGCAGGTCGGCGGCTTCCAGCAGTTCCTCGCGGCGTTGTTCGGGGGTCAGGCGGCGTCGGGCCATGCGGGCTCTCCTATTGACCATTGGTCATTTGTAAATGACCAATGGTCAATTGTCAAGATCCCTCCGGCTGGCAGTCCCCAAGAGGCGCCGTCCGACCGCTTCGATCGTTCGTGAACACACAAAAAAGCAGGCGCCCCGAGAGGGTGTCCCCGGGGGCGCCTGCCTGCGTTGTCCTGCGACGCCTCGCCGTCGCGAGGTGCGCATGTGTGGGCCGGCCTCGTGCCGCGACGCCGTCAAGAGAGTCGTCCTTGACGGCATGAATCGCTGCACAATGTTGTCAATGGAGTGCGCTTTCGATCCAGACAACAGAATGCCGACGGCATCTCTTGTCTGGATCAGGGCCCTAGTCCTTCAGCGTCGCCAGGTAGGCCGCGATGTCGGCCGCCCGCGCCTCGGGCAGCGGGGGGAGGACCATCGCGCTTGGCTGACCGCCCGCGTACTTTTCGCGGAACGCGACCGTGTTGGTGAAGTACTCGGTCAGGAGGTCCTCGGTCCAGATGTCCACACCGTTCTCGACGAACAGGCCGGCCACCTTATAGCGGTCGAAGCCCTCGACGGTGCCCGGTACGCGGCCGACTATGCCCCAGAGGTTGGGGCCGATCCTGTGGCGATCGCCGGCTTCGAAGGTATGACAGGCCTTGCAGACGCGGTTGGCCCACTTTTCGCCCTCGGCGACGTCGCCGGCGGCCACCGCGGTGGTCGCACCCAAGCCCAGGCCCAGAGCCAGACCCATGGCTGTCATCACGGTCCTCAACATCAAATCGCCTCCTTGGTGCCCGGCTTCGGGCACCCGTTGACGGAAAAGGACCCCGGCGCGGTGTCGTCGCCTGGTCGCCACGCACCGATCGAACCGAACCAGTACTGCCCCCAGGAGGGGGACAGGTCATGGCGATCGTGAGTCGCGGGTGACGAACACCTTTCAAGTCCACAAACCAAAGGCGGATGAGCGTGACCCACCCGCCGAGCGGCACCGGCTCGCTCCCGCACCCGACCACACAAGGCGCGGTGTCGAGCGGACACGCGCGCAGGAGGAGCCGGGTGAAGGAGCGTGCCGACCATGGACAGTGACCGGCCCATCTTGACGACCGTTTTCACGAGGTATTCTAAAGGAGCAGGGTTGTTCGCTCAAGGCGATCACGTCGTGACCGCCCGATCAACGCCGGGGCGGTCGCGGGATCGGGGGCGTTGGCGTCCCTGCCGTGCATCGTAAGGGCGAAACCGCGTGCGCACCCAATCCTGAAGCGTCAGACCTTGGCGTAACCGGTGAGACCCCGCCATGGCGAAACACGCCATCGACGCATTCACGGTGAGTCCTACCGCCAGATCGCCTTGCCGCTCCCCGGCAGGCCATAGTCGCGCCAGCGGTCGGTGACTCGCGCCACGATGTCGTCGGCCATGCGCAACGTCTCGCCCCACTCGCGGTGGGTTTCGGGTGGCCACTTATTGGTGGCGTCCAGGCCGATCTTGCCGCCCAGGCCGCTTTCCGGGCTGGCGAAGTCCAGGTAGTCGATGGGCGTGCCCTCGACGACGGTGATATCGCGGCCGGGATCCATGCGGGTGGAGAGGGCCCACATTACGTCCTTCCAGTCGCGGGCGTTCACGTCATCGTCCACCACGATGACGAACTTGGTGTACATGAACTGCCGCAGGAAGGACCAGACCCCCATCATCACCCGCTTGGCGTGGCCCGGGTAAGCCTTGCGCATGCTGACGACGGCGATGCGATAGGAGCAGCCCTCGGGCGGCAGCCAGAAGTCGACGATCTCCGGGAACTGCTGGGTGAGGAGCGGGATGAACACCTCGTTCAACGCCTCGCCGAGCACGCTGGGCTCATCGGGCGGCCGGCCGGTGAAGGTGGACAGGTAGATGGGCTTGCGGCGCATGGTGATGGCCGACAGGCGGAACACCGGGAAGGGCTCGACACTGTTGTAGTAGCCGGTGTGATCGCCGTATGGCCCCTCGTCGCCGAACTCGTCCAGCAGAACATGTCCCTCCAGCACGATCTCGGCGGTGGCCGGGACCTTCAGGGGCACGGTCTTGCAGTCCACCAACTCCACCTTCTTGCCTCGTAGCAGGCCGGCGAACTGGTACTCCGACAGGGTGTCCGGAACCGGCGTGACGGCGGCCAGGATGGTTCCCGGGTCGGCGCCCAGCACGGCGGCGGCGGGCAGGGGCTGCTTCTTCTCCGCGGCCCAGCGGCGATAATGCTGGGCGCCGCCGCGATGCTTCAGCCAGCGCATCAGGGTGGTGTCGCGGCCCGTGACCTGCATGCGGTAGATGCCCAGGTTAAAGCCGTCCTCGCGCCGGCCGCCCTTCTGGCCGGCTTGCGGTCCCTGGGTGACCACCAGCGGCCAGGTGATCAGCGGCGCCGGCTCGCCGGGCCAGCAGGTCTGGACCGGCAGGCGGCCCAAGTCGATGTCCTGTCCGGTCAGCACCACCTCCTGGCACGGCGCCTTGCCCGCGCCGACGGTGCGGGGCTTCATGGCCAACACGGTCTTCAGGAGCGGCATCAACTCCATGGCCTCGCGCCAGCCGCCGGGTGGCTCCGGCTGCTTCAGGAAGGCCAGGGTCTCGCCCACCTGACGCAAGTGTTCGGGGGTGCGGTCCATGCCCCAGGCCACCCGCTCGACGGTGCCGAACAGATTGACCAGCATGGGCATGTCGTAGCGCCGCCCACCGTCCCCCACCACCTGCTCGAACAACACCGCCGGGCCGCCCTCGGCGAGCAGGCGGGTCTGGATCTCCGTCATTTCCAGGACCGGCGAGACCGGCACGGGCACCCGCCGCAGGCGGCCGGCCTTTTCCAGGTGGTCCATGAAGTCGCGCAAGGACTCGAAGGGCATCGGGGGTCTCCAGGGTGCGGCAGGCGCCGCCGGGTGTGACGGGTAATCCACCCAGCTTGCGGGGCTTTTCCTTACCATCTCAGCGGCTGGACTGCTATCCTCGCGCTTTCCGGAAACCCGGTCAGATCCCTCCTGACCGACCAGCCGGCCGCCTCCGGTTTGGCGGCTGGGTCCTGTTATGAGGCTCGTCATGCCCTCGTCCGATACGCAGACGATCGCGCGCGACGCCGCCGCCGTTCTGAGCCGCGAGCAGGAGCGCGAGGAGCACCTGCGCCGCCTGATTCAGGCTGGGCTCGCCATGGCGGCGGAGCGTGGCCACGACGTGCTGGTGGAGCGCATCCTGTTGGAAGCCAAGGCCCTGGGGCGCGCCGACGGGGGCACCTTGTACCTGCGGGATACCGACGAAAATGCGCTCAGGTTCGTTATTCTGCGCAACGACAGCTTGAACCTGGCCATGGGGGGGTCCGCGGACGCGCCGGTCTCCTTTCCCTTGCTGCGACTGGAAACGCCGGACGGTCGGCCCAACTATCACAACGTGTGCACGGCGGCGGTTCTGTCCGGGCGCACCATCAACATTCGTGACGCCTATGCGTCGGAGGACTTCGATTTCTCCGGGACGCGCCGGTTCGACGAAGGCACGGGCTACCGGTCGACATCCTTCCTGACCATACCGCTGCGCAATCACGTCGACGAGGTGATCGGTGTCCTGCAACTGATCAATGCCCAGGACGACGCCGGCCGGGTTATCCCGTTCTCGACCGAGATCGAGAGCCTGGTGGAGGCGCTGGCGGCGCAGGCGGCGATCGCGCTCGATAATCAGCAGTTGATGCGCGCGCAGCGCGATCTTCTGGACGCCTTGATCAAGATCCTCGCCGGCGCGATCGACGCCAAGTCGCCCTACACCAGTGGCCACTGCGAGCGTGTGCCGGCCATCACCAAGATGATCGCCGAGGCCGCCTGTCAGGCGACCGAAGGACCCTATGCCGATTTTGGGCTGTCCGACGCCGAATGGTATGAACTCCACGTCGCCGCCTACCTTCATGACTGCGGTAAGGTGACCACGCCCGAATACGTGATGGACAAGGCCACCAAGCTGGAGATCATCCACAACCGTATTCACGATGTGCGCGCGCGTTTCGAGGTGCTGCGCCGGGATGCCGAGATCGCCTATTGGCGCGCCGTGGCCGAGGGCGGCGACGAGGTCGAAGCGCGCGCCACCCGCGACGCCGAATACGCCCGGCTGGAGGACGACTTCGCGTTTATCGCCCAGTGCAACATCGGCGGCGAGTATATGTCGGCGGAGAACATGGAGCGGGTGCGGCGCATCGGCGAACGCACCTGGGTGCGCACCTTCGACCGCGCCGCCGGCCTGTCCTGGCAGGAACGCCAGCGGCTGGCCGATTGTCCCCCGCCGCCGCCGCCAGCGGTGGAGCCGCTGTTGTCCAACCGACCGGATCACCTGGTGGACGGCTACGACTTCGGCGAGATCTACAATCTGTGCATCAGCCGGGGCACCATCGCCGACGAGGAGCGCCAGAAGATCAACGATCACATCGTGGTGACCCAGCAGATGCTGGCGCAGATGCCGTTTCCGAAGCATTTGAAACGGGTGCCGGAGATCGCCGGCAATCACCACGAAAAGATGGACGGTACCGGCTATCCGCGCGGCCTGCGGGGCGAGGACATGTCGCCGCTGGCGCGCATGATGGCCATCGCCGATGTCTTCGAGGCGCTGACCGCCTCCGACCGGCCCTATAAGAAGCCCAAGACCTTGAACGAAAGCGTGCGTATCCTGTCCCTGATGGTGAGGGACAAACACATCGACCCGGATCTGTTCGAATTGTTCCTGACCTCGGGGGTGCATATGGCCTATGCCGAGGCCTATCTGAGGCCCGAACAGATCGATGCCGTGGACGTCGCCACCTACATAGCCGTGGCCCGCGAGATGCGGGACAGGCGCCAATCCATTGTCAGATCCATGCCGCAATCTACTCCATAGAGAGAAACGTCAAGACATTGTAGGGCGTATTGTGTCCCTGGACGCGTTCGATCATGTACCAGGCATCTTCCTTTTCCAGGCATGTCGGGCCATCAAGGCTTCGGATGTCCGTATCGATGTTGTTGCCGATGCGAAATGTATAGGTGTGGGCGGTCGCCGACTGGAAGTCGACAAAGATCAGACCCAGCTCATGTTCACCCGTGACGATGTCGTATGGCCGGTGCGCGAGGGTCTCGGCGCGGGCGCCGAGGTGGCGTTGAAGCACTCGCGACGGACGGCTATACCCGTATTGCAGGCAGACGACATCCCAGGGCGGGTCCGTGACCACGGTGCGCAGCGGCGTGATGGTGTTCCCCTGAGCGATCAGAGCCGCGATCAGGGGGGCGGAGTCAAGCGACGGCGCATGCGGGTCGGGTCGCGACGCCAGGGCGAGAACGACGATGATGGTCAGCGCGACCATCCCGCCGAGCATCTTGACCAGGGAGCCCGGGACGCACGACGCTCGCGGGGGGGCGGATGGAGGTTCGGAGGACGGCATTGGGTCGGTCAGTCCATGACAGGGAGCAACAGACCCGTATATCGGCCGGGGATATTGTCGCGCAAGTTATGCGGTCGCGCCGTCCATGGTTCCTTGGATCGCCATGGGATCGATGGCAGAGCGTCGTCTTGACAGGCCCCTGTCGGCCGTTTGCGCACGACCGATCAGTGTCACGCCACCGCGCCGTCATGCGGAGGAGGTGACGGGTGCCGCTGAATCCGTCCTTTGGTGATCCCTTGGCGGTCACCGTTGCCTTGGGCCGTCCTCCGAACGAGCCAGCGGCTCGCGTCAGCGGGCGGGGTCATCCGTCCCCGTTCGCCTTGTCCGCATCCCCCCCGAACATCTGCTCCTGAAGATAGCCGCCCACACCCACTTGCTCCATCAGGTGCATCTGGGTTTCCAGCCAATCAATGTGTTCCTCGGTGTCGTCCAGGATGCCGCGCAGCATGTCCCGGCTCACGAAGTCCTGCTTGGCCTCGCACAGGGCGACGCCGGTGACCAAGGTCTCGCGGGCGCTATACTCCAGGCCCAAGTCGGCCTTCAGGCATTCCGGCACCGTCTCGCCGATGCTGAGCGTGTGCAGATCCTGAAGGTTCGGCAGGCCCTCCAGCAGCAAGATACGTTCGATCACCAGGTCGGCGTGCTGCATCTCCTCGATCGACTCTCCATACACGGTGTCGGCCAAGCGCAGAAATCCCCAGTTCTTCAGCATGCGGGCATGCAGGAAGTACTGGTTCACGGCCGTCAATTCGTTGGTCAATACGGCGTTCAGCAGGTCCAGAACGGATTTGTCGCCCTTCATGCCCGTCTCCCCGAGGCGCTGGTCGGTTCGGTTCACGCGGGGCAACAAAGGCCCCGCGCGGGACGCGACGGAAGCCCGTCCCCAGAGGCATATGGGCCATGCGCTGGGTGATTATTAGGGTCGGTGGTGTGAAAAGCAAAACGCTCCGGTGAAGATGGCCTGGACAACCACCCCACACCAGAGTCTGTCGGTTTTTGGGCGAAGACCCGTCGGGGTGGCCCAAGTTAGCGTGCCGTCACGCGCTCCGCCGTGCCGCCTCCCGTCGTTGCGTCGGTCCATCGGCGCGGATGATGGCGACGATACGTTGGACACACCGGGCGCATTGTGGGGCTTCACCGCAGGCATGGAACACATGGGCCACCCTGCGCGCGCCCGCCTGGACGACGTCGCGGACCTGATTTTCCCGCAAGCCCTTACAGTTACACACGTACATGGCGTATCCCCCGGGATGCCAACGATCCATTTCAGGGCCGGATCATAGCTCCGCGACCTCAAAAATGCAAACGAAAACCATTCTCATTGCAAAGAAAGGCGTTCGATCAGCGTCGATACTCGGGACAGCGGCAAGCCTGCGCCTGAGAGCTAGCGTACGCGCGCTAACAGGAGTCCGTCGCGGATCGGTAGCAGGCACGCATCCACCCGTGCGTCGGCGCGGATCCGTTCGGTCAGGGCGCGGAGCGCCATGGCCTTGGGATCCGTCGTGTCGGGGTCGACCACCAGGCCCTTCCACAGCATGTTATCCAGGGCGATGAGCCCGCCCGGGCGCACCAGACGCAGCGTTTGCTCGAAGTAACCGGCGTAGGCGTCCTTGTCGGCGTCGATGAAGGCCATGTCGAAAGCGCCGGCCCGGCCTTCGGCGAGCAGCGCGTCCAGGCCGGCGGCGGCCGGGCCGACACGCAGGTGGATGCGGTCGCTCATCCCCGCCGCGTCCCAATGGCGCCGGGCAATGGCCGCGTAGTCCGGAGAGTCGTCGAAGGCCAGCACCGCGCCGTCGACCGGCAGGGCATAGGCCACCGCGAGGGCGCTATATCCCGTGAAGGTGCCGATGTCCAACGTCCGGCGGGCGCCGATCAACCGCGCGAGGAAGGCCAGAAAGGCGGCCTGGTCGGGGCTGCTTGCCCAACCGGCGTTGGCCATGGCCTCTGTTTCCAGGCGCAAGGCGGCCAGGGGCGCGGGCTCGTCAATGCCCCGGTCGCGGATGTAGGCGGCGAGGCTGGGCGGCAGGTCCGGGACACCGGTCATGGGGATGTCTCCCGTGGTTGGGCTGCGGGCGTGGGGGCTCCGGCGGTCAGGCGATAGACCACGGTTTCTCGGGCCTCGCGATCCTCCAGGTCCAGGGATGTGGGGACGGTGAGCGTGGTCTCAACCACCAGGTGGTCGCGTGGCAGATAGGCCCGGCCGGGGTCGGCCAACAGCACCTGGGCGCCGGCGGCCGCCTGGGCGGTCAGGTAGCGGGCGATGCGATCCGCCATGGTCCGCTCGTAACAGACATCGCCGGCCAGGATCACGGTCCACTCGCCCAGGTGCTTTGCCGCGTCGGTGGTGGATCCGTCGGCGGCGGGCAGGAGGTTGTCCAAGGTGACGTCCACACGCGCTTCCAAACCGTTCAGGGCCGCGTTCAGGCGGATGGCGGTGGCCGCCAGCGGATCGACCTCGGCACAGAGGACGGACGCGGCGCCGGCGCGGGCGGCGGCCAGCCCGGCGAGCCCGCTCCCGGCGGCCAGATCCAGAACCGTGCGGTCCCGCACCAGCTCGGGGCGATCCAGCACATACCGTGCCAACACCTGACTGCCCGGCCAGGCGAAGGCCCAGAAGGGCGGTTCGAGGCCGGTGGCGCGCATATGGGCTTCGCTGGCCTGCCACAGGGGCGTGATTTCGGTGGCCAGCCAGAGGCGCACTTCGGGCACCAGCGGTGCCGTGGCGATGGCGGTCTGAGACCGGATGAAGGCGGCGCGGGTGGTCTCCCCGTCCGGTGGGTCGTCCGGCGGTCGTCCCGTCACCGCCCGGGCAACCGGCCGGTCTGGACGTAGGCGAGGATCTGGGCCACCTGTTCCGGCGTCTCGCACACTGCGAGGGCGGCGCCATCCACCTCCTTCAGGGCATGGGTGTGCTCGGGCGGGTGGAGCACGATCAGCGGCGTGCCGAGCGCGGCGGCGTAACCGGCGTCGAAGGCCGCGTTCCACTGCTTGTACTTGTCCCCAAAGCGCACGACGACCACGTCCGCCTGTTCGATCAGCACGCGGGTGCGGATGGCGTTGACCTTGGCGCCTTTGTGGTCGCGCCAGAACGCGTTCGTTTCCTCCCCCAGGATCGCGGCCCCGCAGTCGTCCGAGGCGCCGTGGTCGGTGACCGGCGCGGAGAAGTCGATGGACAGGCCGGCGGTTTGGCAGGCGGCGACCAGGCGGTCGCGCCAATCGGTGTGGATCTCGCCGGACAGGTAGACGGACAGATCGCGCGGTCCATGCATGGGGGGCCTCCTGGGCAGGCGGAGCGTTTGGCCGTGAGCATGCGCCACGATCCAGGCCAGGGCAATGGGGCGGCGGAACCCCGACAGGGCTATCGCATTTGGCCGATGATGGTTCTGGCGAAGTCGTTGGTCCAACCACAGCGCTTGCGTTTTCGACGGACGGAGATATCTGGCCGTGAGCGGCGGAGGACGTTCAGGGCGAGCTTG
>Ga0126339_10002232_pt1 | contig 13763 bp, 7 predicted proteins | sample OrbTmetagenome_2_FD_92532 | JGI IMG/M metagenome (GOLD analysis project Ga0126339, IMG submission 92532) | Coral microbial communities from Petempiche,Puerto Morelos, Mexico - Orbicella T R C metagenome | ecosystem: Host-associated > Invertebrates > Cnidaria > Coral | place: Petempiche,Puerto... | reverse complement strand
TTCCCCACCCAACTAGGTGACTACTTTCAGTCAAGAAAGGGTGTGTTTGTTTATCTTGCATTACTAATTTAAGAGTTACAAATAAAATTTCAGTAATATTACCTGAGGATCAAGTCCCAGTTGTCCAGAAACGTACATTGTTTTATCAGCAATCACAGCTTGGCTGTCAAGTGATTAGAAACGCAAAGATTTTCATGTAGACAGCAAAACTCACCATAAACAGTGGGTTACTTACACTGAATCAGAAGAATAAGTTCAATAAAAACCAAAATCAGACAGCTTACAAGATACCCCAGAAGTTAAGGAAAAATCCAAGAGTTCATGAATTAATAATTTCTTGTCACAAAAAGCTTCTTGCACAACCCTGTGCAGAAGCACAGACATAAGCTTAATTAACAGAAAATATACCTGTATACACCAGGGATCGGTTGAACCCCTTTCGAAGTATGAACAATCTTTCTTACAGTAGCCATGCTGTTTAATGGACCTTTCAGTTCGGAGTAAATTAAGTGTAACTGTTCGCTCCACCGAACCTGGTACAAATTAAACACCCTTCGAGGTTAGAGAGGATGGGGGCGGGGGGGGAAATTTCTACTCACATAGGCCCGGTAAGTTTCGCATATCAAATGTTTGCACCTTGGCTAACTGTACACGAACTGTCTGTAAGCTTTCTTTTCTTTAAGATGTTTCTACCTAGATGAACACAACCTATCAGTTCACGTGGCATATTTTTTAAAAAATGTCTAGGTCCCTTTTTTTAGCAAAGACAGAGAAGAAATCGGTCAACGATGGTTTTCTGTCCTTCACGGTCCTTGATTTCTATAAACGTTATATAGATCTTACTTGTAAGCTCCAATAGCTCCAGGAGCTTTCGTGGTGGAAACGATCCGTCTGACCGTAGCAGCCATCCCGCGCAACATTAGGAATTAATTATGTATGTTGAAATATAAGGACAGGAGTCAGGCTAAGAAAGAATCGAAGTGTCACCCGGTGGTACCCCTGGGAATCAAATGGCAATTGATCAGCGGTTATTTTCATCAGGTTTTCTTTCTTCATATAACACCGGCCTCCTTGAAGGCATAATTCAAAGGTTTATGTTTTCGCTTTGGTTGAATTTTGAGCTGTGGAGAGAATTCATTGGTATGTTCTACTGGATGAACTTGCCTATAAAGAGCAAATGTGCACTGTAGTTTATTACAAAGTGCGGAGCTACCTAGAACTGAGGACACCTGTGCAATGTGCTGCACAAACTTATCCAATTTTGTGGCTGACCTTCATTCACTAAACGGAAACTGTAAGGAGCTGGTGATCAAACTAATTTATAAGATTCTAAAAGCTTAGTTTTGATCTCATTTTATGCGCAGTTAAGCGTTGTTATCATTGATCTTGCTCTTCAGTGAAGTACCTAATGTAAGCTTCTTGTATATAAGCTATTCTTAAGTTCATTAGGCACCATGGATCATGTGCACTAAAGGCATCCGTGGTCGAGTGTCGATCGATACCCTCAATCGACATCTCGATCAATACTCGATCATCATCCTGATTGATACTCGTTCGACACTCTATTGACACTTGATCAACAGTCGGTCTATAGTTGGCCGAGTGTTGATCGACTCATTTGAATCGATCGAAAATCAGTCGACTCTCAACTGACTGTTGAACGAGATGTCAATGGAGTATCAACAGAGGTGTTGATGGAGTGTCAACAGAGGTGTTGATGGAGTGTCAATGGAGTATTGATCGCGGGTCGATCAAGCGAGGGTATCGATTGAGGGTATTGATCGACACTCGACCGCGGATGCCTTTAGTGCACATGATTTGGCACTATTACACAAGTTTATAGTTACTAAGAGTTTAATGAAATTTTGTCTTCATGTTTCCTTACATACAGGTAGTAAGGACACTATCAAACTTGGCGGACTGAACCATTCCGTGACCTCAATTATTTATGTAACAACTGCATTTCTTTGTATCTTCTTGGGCTTGGTAACACACTTCAAATACAACAGGTTGGTTGCATGGTATTGGTAAACTGATAATGGAATTCAAAAAAGGCACAGTTTTTTTACCTGACCAGACACCTATTACTGTCAATACACCACCTGTCACTTATCACCCCTTGCTCATCACTGTTATCGTTACCTGCCACTGTCGAGGGTCCAACATAGGTTTTTGCAATCTCGCATTCCGCCACTATTTTTGGCTCAATCCCACCATCCCACCTAGTTAGAAAATTTATCTTGATTCTACCTGGTAAGAGTCGCAGTTTCCCGTGTAACGTCCATAATGTGTGATTTTCTGTTTTTCATCCTGCATCCCACCATCAATCTTAACACTATCTTGCATCCCATCTCTCAAAATGAGCAATCGATTGGGGCTCCTGATTGGTGTGGTGTGGTCATCTTGATTGACAAGTGTATCAATTTCGCTTGAATGATGCCAGGAAAAACTTGAATGGGACTTGACCAATGTCGTGGAGGAAGGTTTGTGAAATTGCACTAGCCTCAGTGAAGATTTATTAGACTTGATGTGGATGGTACATATTCGATTTTGCTCAGAAGACATCATCTTTTAGAGGGTAAATACTTGGTGGCTCCATTACCTGCTGGATTCAGCGAGAGCTTTTAAAATCTTTCAGCTGCTGTTTTAAGTTTTTGATTGTGTGCGAAGATCAAACAGGAACCAGGGAAGGAGAACCAATCTGTGATAGTCTTATTTGGCACCCTCACTTAGCTTTACTGAGTCGTTTTTCATGTCCAGATAACGAAAGACGAAATTTTAGAAGCCGGTGGCTGGTTGTTGTTTTCCCTGCCAAAGCGAATTTACTCTCGCTGACAATTTTCAAACAAAGGCTTCCCATTTTCAGGCAGTTCTATAATTCAATGGCTAAATTTTTTTTTAGCAGCGGGAGAATGAAATGACCGTCAAGCTAATGAATGGTTAGAGTTAAACCACAGGAAAAGCTGGTCTTAAGCCAAACATTTGACTTATTGCCCTCCAAAGGAGTATGTAGATACATGCAGCACTATAATGATTTCAGCTCAGGGACAAAGTTGTCAATCAGTAAATGAACTCAACTGTTAAAACCAGTGGGCATTTTTCAAAATCAAGGGGTTTGCGGGCAAGTATTCCCCCTTTCACCCCACCACCCCCTGCTTTGTCAAGTTTTTGCTCTTGCTCCAATTTTTTGGCGCCAGAATGTGGAAAATCTCTTTGTACGGGAACACTCGCTGCACAGGCTACACCAAACCTATGCTGGACTCAAGGTTACTGTCACCTTGACTATTACCATCCACCGTCACTGTCATAGCCACCATCAACCTTCACCATTGCCTGTCACCATCACCATCAACTGTCACCATCACCGTCACCATCTATCATTACACAGATATCATCAAAATATGAGAATTCCCAACCCCTTCACATACCTCAACTTAAGTAAGTAATAGTAAGTAAAAACTTTATTTATACTGCAAGAATAAATGGATCAGACAGAACCATAGGAAATCCATAGGAAACTTGGGAAATCTGCTCCCAGGTTTTGTATACTTCTAGCCTGAAAAAGGTACCCCACCCCTTTTGGGTGAAGCCTCCCTGCATAGGCCATCATAGGGAGTAACCCCCCCCCTTAGTGCTATTGAAGTCCTCAAGACATGCAGTCCATCCTAACTGCCTTCAATATACTTCCACTTTCTCACAGCCTTCTGCTCAGCTTTTTAATTTTGAAGTTATGCAATGAGAATTGTGGTAAAATTTGAGGTATCACAATCGGTGGATACGTCTGTTCATGCCAACCCTTTTGAATGTTGTTTTTCAGTGTTACAGTCTTGAATCTGACTGTGCGGAGTCATGTTATTTCTAACACTGCTTGGATTGTCTACTTGGCAGTTTTGTTCTTGAGGTGAGAAATCACCGTAACTTCTGAAAGTTACCGTCAGTGTGTCTTTAATGGTGTGAATTACTATGTAGGTCAACCTTGTGAAAATTCCATTTTGAGATTTGAAAGAAGACAATAATGGATTGAACTTCACACTTTGCCCTGGGTTCAAGATGCAGACAACAAGAACAACTTTTATTCCAAAGTGAAGCTGTCACCTAACACACGTCACATTACTGCAAAAACTTGGCAAAAGTAATAACTATCCTTCATACAAACTGAAGTAAGGAAGTTGGTTGTGGAAAATATGACCAAAATTTCAATTCCCTTAGGGGTTCAAATTTTCCAACTAGCATCCTCACCCCTTTGACATGGGAGTCTTCCCCATGGAAAGTTGGTTACTACAGATTTGTCTTATTAAATTTTTAACTAAAAAGTGGAAGGTGAAGACTTGTGACCTGGACTCCTGACCTTCCCTACCCCACCACCTTGGCAGGGTAGAATCTCAACACTTTACTAATTAACTTTGTTCATCTCTATGGCAAGATTAGTTGCATATGACCTTGAGGAAATCAACTGGAAGATAATTATTGTTAAGAGTGTTTAATTTGAGACATTAAGGGATTATTTTGTAGGAAGATTTATCGCTAACTAATCAGTAATGCGTGTAACACAAAAAATCCCTTGATTGTAACTTACAGTTATTTGGTTTATGGTTACTTACTTAAAACTTATGTTTCCATTAGGTCAGCAGTAGGAGCAGTTATTTATGGCATCACACCAATACGTAAAGATCACCCAGTGAGACAAATGGTCTATTTCATAGCAGGTATTTCTTTTTGTTGTTAAGATCAGGATGTTGTTATTCACATTTCATCACCATCTCATGGAAAATACATCATGTAATGAAAGGAACTCAATTTTCTTGTTTCAAATCTGGGGGGCACTCCCTATTTAAAAAGGAGGGGGGTGCTCATCAGAAATTTTCGACAGAACCCCTAAGAGGTACAAACATCCTGTTTTGTGGGCATGGCTTCTTGAGATTTTTTTCACCCCTAAGAGGTACCAATTCAAAAACAACACATTAACTAAATGTGCATACTTTTATTGATGAGCTGTGAATCCCTGGTGTAAATAGGACAAAACTCTTAATCAGTAAATTAATGTCAAATATCTTCTGTCAATTTTTTGGGGGGCTCAATACCCTAAAAGATACTGCAAAAGCTTCAGCTGTGGGTCTTTTGAGGCTGAACACCCTAAGAGGCACCAAAACTGAGTATAACATAGCACACGCGCTAGTCCTACCTAATTCCTATTGAGCCATCATGAACAAAATCTTTATGTACACACGGCCGTGCTCAATAAAATGGCGTGTGCAGTTTCATCTCAGCTGCAAAATTTCTGTTGAGTTTAGTGCAAGTTCCTTTTGTGTAAGTTTCGGCAAGAAGCTAGAGTTGCTCTTGGCTATCGCCTCGAGCAACTCTTATGCTTCATTCGTGCTCTCCAAACTTGCCGCGTGCATCCATAACTCATATATGCATGCTAAGCAATTCTTCATTTTTTAACCCCTGTAAGGAATGTCAAGCACTCCCGTCATTTTTATATGGGAATCCTCCCCCCTGTTTTCAAATTGAGGTCAGTTGGTACTTGTATAAAATATATCTGTGTGCCAATTCAATTTAAATTTAAATCCTTGTATAGAATTTAAACACCTTGTGAAAATAGTCATGTGGTATGATTAATTTTATTCTCACTTGTGTGAGTGGTCTGTGAGAAAAAAGTTATTTTCAATAAATTTCTGCCAAAAGAGATTCACAGGAAGTGTTTGCTTGTAACCAGCTACACTTATACCTAGTAAGCAAAATTGCAGACTCCAGATAGTTGCTTTCACAAAAGAAACTGCAAGCTGCCCTTACACAGTGTTGTGCAATCAGAGTACAAAAATTGATTCCTCAGACATGCATGCTTCAGTATGTAATATTTCTTTTTTAAAACTGATTATTTATTTGATCTTACTTTTAGATGGAGCCTTAAAATCTTTGGAGGTAAGTAATAGAAAAACAATCAGCTTTATGTCATTTACAGTGTACCCTGCAGTATGATTAGTACTGATTAAAAATTAATAGCCCAAAGAAAATACAAGCACTGATTGGTTAACAATTAGATTATGAGCTCAAACTTTCTATGAGGTGATTGTTGATAAGGCCCAAGGCCGAATAGATCACGTGTAATTTGTGCACCCCTTGACTGATGTATCGGTTGACATATCAACCAACATTCAACTGATATGTCGGTCGACATATTGACCATCACTCGGCCGATATATCGACCAAGATATGTTGACTGATATATCGATTGATATATCGACCAAGATATTGGCCGGGTGTCGGCCAACACATCAACCGACTATCGGCAGATATTTCGGTCTATATAACGCCTGACACTCGGCCGATACGTTGACCATTGATTGCCGGCAGAATATCGGTCGACTGTCAGTGGTATATCGGTCGACTGTCATATAATATAAGTCAAACGCTTAGACTGCCAGAGTCAGATTTATAAGTTATGTGCATTTCATCCTTTCTTGGTCAACCTTAAAATTTTCTGAAGGCTTTATATGTTTGGATCGTGTGCCGCAAATTCAGTCGCTGTCAAGCAAGATACCCAAGTGAAATACTGCCAAATACACAAAATACAGTTGACAGGAAAGAGGATAAGGATGATGAAGGATAACGAGGTGCTGGAATAGAACTAATGAAAGATGAGCAAGTCTTGAATTTGCCCATGTATTGCACTGATGTTTTTGTAGTTTTTTGATTTTTACATTTCCTTGCCTGTGGGAGGGGTTACTGCACAACTTAAAATTTAGGAGAGTTACGCAAGCATTTGCCAAAACAGTCAAGATGAAAAAATCCAGAAAAGCGAATTCATGTTTAAGCAACTTTATCACACCGCCATATAGCTGTTGTGGTATCTGGCCTTCACTGGTGTAGTCCCTTTGATTTTTCTGGTATGGAACAGGGCTGGGTTTCAGCCTTGCCCTGTCAACGAGTCATACTTGTTGTTAAATAATTCTACTGAGGCTACGCTTGTTTTCCACATGTACTCTAACTTGTACTTCTTGGTTGGGTATATTGAAGAAGATGGGATAATTGTCCTCATTTGGTATGTTATATTTTTTCCCAGTGGCATATTACTCCCTTTCATATATCTTATTTTTGTAATTCCCTTCCAGTCTTCTATGCATACAGGGATATCTGCGCTACTCAGCAGAAGTTACTAACCTAGGTTAAGTTGCGTCTGCGATGCAGGCTACAGTCACCAGTACGCAGTATGCAATCGGACAACCACTCTCGGTTGACATATTGACCGACACATTGGTGGAGTGTTGGTCGACATATCGACACTTGACTGATATGTCGGTCGAGTTGTCGACCGACATATCTCGGTCGATATATTGGTTGATTGTCGGTCGATATGTCGACTGACATATTGGTTGAGTGTCAGTCGATATGTTGACCGATATATCGGTTGAGGGGTGCACAAAATACACATGATCTGGCCAAATTAATTATCACCTCATAGAAATCGAGAGCGAATAATCTAATTGTTTTAGTGGAATTCTAACTAAATTTCCTTCAAATAGCTATTTCCAATCAATTCTCAACATAGTTAAGTATTAAACTTCATGCTTTAGCACACTAGTGCGGATTGAATTGTTATCTGAAACTTGCTCAGTTGTGCATGTGCACTCATCGGTCCATTGAAAAATTTCAGGTTTAAAGTTGCATGATGGTCAGTTTCCTTTCTTGGGGTTGTTGAGAATTTAATTATCCAGTAATTATTTCTAAATCTTCCTCTAAACATTAGAGAAACTAGAAACCATTGCCATTGCGTGGACGATCTCTGAACACTGCACTCTAGTGGCTAATAGTATATGAGTAGCTTAGCCAATCAGATTGCAGCATTTGCATTAGTATACTTAGTAGAATTCTACCAAAACTCGATAGAAACACAGAACTAGCATGAGCTGTTGACATAATGATGGCACAAGCAAAGAGAATAATACATCTTGATGATCCAAGTAAACAAAATGTTTTCTTTATTCGTCATGGTATTTTCTAAAAGAAATTGAAAACATGTTCTCCATGTTTCTATTGAGTTATCGAAACACTTGTGAAAGTTTGAGAGAATTTGAAAAAGCTGTGGAAACAATTGCCTGTCAGCTCGTGTTCCCACTCCCAAACTTTCAGTCATGTCTCTATAACATGATAGAAACACAGAACATTGTTTCCTATTTCTTAATTACTGAATGCAGATCTAAACATTTTGTAGGTTTTGTGCTTGTCGTGGGCATTACATCATCAATGGAAGTACAGATCTTCAGGTAAAGTATTACATTTAGAACTATTTATTTGATCTTGATCTACAGTATATCATTCAATGGAAAATTGTTACACGTCCAACTGCTAGATTATTCTAAAAGATGATCTGTATTAAGTGTACATACTTAGAAGTTCAAGAACTTGTCAATTTTCTGCACTGAGTTCTGTTTTTTTTGTCCTTGTTTCTTATTCAGGATTCTTCCAACAAGAAATAAACAGTTTCAATACAGGAGAGTACAGTGTAACTGGATCAGACCAAGGAATCAGACCAAATGTAAACATTGATTTGATTAACCAATTTGTAGTCAATGTTTTTGTTTTATACTCAAGGGTTAACCTTACTAATGATGGAATCAGGCTTTTAGCCAGAATTTGAAAAGTAGCTGTCCAAAATGCACCATAGGGCCTGCTCAAATGGACAATTTATAAGTCAACATAAAAAAAAACAAACAATTTTCTTTAGAAAGTGGCCATCCACAGGATGCCTGGACACTCATCTGGCTAACAGGCTGGATGGAAAATTTGTAATGTTAACTTACTTGTTCCTTGGAAGAAGAGGTTTTAACAAGGGAATGAAAGAAAGAATAATATGAAAAAGAAATTATTGAGTGTAGCTTCTCAGAGTTTTTATGGTATATTTAATAATTTATTGGCTGGCTGAAAATTAAATCATAAAATAAACCTACTGACAGAAATAGGATTGTTAAAACTTCATCACAAACACAGTACTTGATTTGTATTTATTTCAGCAATCAGTTAAACCTTTCGTATTTAACTCTTAAATTGTGTTTTTCTTTGTACAGCTCTGGCCCTTCAAGTCCAAATCTGGAGCTTTGTTTGTGATTCAGTTCCTTTTTACAATGTTGTTTCTGATCTTACTGGAAGTCCTGTGAGTACAACAGATATCTCTTTATCTAAATAGAGTTTAATAAGTATCTTTATTAGTTTAAAAACCAGTAGCCCATCTCTATCAATGAAACAAAATGAAATGGAATGGAAAGGGATGGAATGGAAGGGAATGTGGTACAGAATGGGATGTGATGTGATGGGAAGCCTGCAGGGTGGTCCTGCTCTTTTTCTTGCTTTTACAAGAACACCGATGTGCATAAGATGGACATGCATAACTCCCTTAACTTAACTCCCTTAACACAGACACCCTACTCTTACTCTCAGGATGCTTTTCAAGTGTTTTTTTTTAATCATAGAAAAAAGTGTAGAAAGGTACAGTTGTGATAACTTAACATGATTAAATTTCTACGCAAGGTTTTCATTGTCACCAACTTACCAAAAAATTTTTAATATTAACTCAATAATTTTTTTTAATTTTACGTAATAGTTTTTATAGAAATGAAAGCCCAGAATGTCTCAAGGCATTGTACTGGACGTATTTGGGTATGTTCTGGATTCAGTGTATTACAACAATTGTTTGGGTGATTTCAATTGCTAAAATCACACATGAAGAGGGTCCTACACTCATGACAAAGGTAAATGAGTTTTGACACACAAGACACTTTACTCTTGCAGTGCCTCTCTCCATGCAGGTGTATATGTTGTAGTTTAAAATGTATTTTAGGCCAGTAAAAAAAATTACTTATGATCTAGATTAATATTTATTATTTTGTTTCAACCTAAGTGAAATTTTTCAGACCAGTTAATTTTTTTGTCTCTTTTTGGATGTTTAAAAAGAATAACTTGTATGCATACCACCCACCTCCCTCATTTCCGAACCTTACCCTAGATCCTGCCAGGATTCCATATCAACCCCTCTAAGCTCTAAACTCCCAAGTGCATTTATTTAATGAATGCACACCAACCATGAACCTGTTCTGAATAATAAATATATGCTATTTGCCTGCTGGTCATAGTTTTTCACTATGCGGACTGACCCTAAGCCGGTAAATAACTTAATATTGATTTTTTTCTCTCTCTCAAATGATTATTGACCTGTTCCACACACATATTGTGTGTGTGTTACCATGACCAGGAAATTCCAGACCATGCTAAGAAACAATCAGATTGCAGGATTTGTTACTGTGCTGTCTCAAAGGAAGCCTGTAAACATTTAATAAAGGGCTTCTACAGAATGCGATGCTTTTAATACCAACTGCAGAGCTCTATTCCAGACAATAAAAACCTGTCTGTCTGCAGTTTTAACCTGCTTGTTTCTGTTGTGTCTATTAGATTCTTCTAGTTGTTGGAGTCCTAATCATTCTACCTGGAGATATCCCATCCTTTGTTTGGTCATTTTGCATTTGTTGCATATGTGAGTATAAGAAACAGGCTTTGATAGTTTTTTAATTGAACTGTAGTGCAGGTCCCTCAATCAGCCAATTGGAAGGTAACATTGAAATATTGGAGGGCACGGAATGATGTAGGTGTCTTTAAGGTGGCAGAAGAGGAGAGCAGCAATCTCCTCTGCAGCAAGGAAGTCACCATGGCAACCCAGACACAGCCCACCTCCAGGCACCTGTCAACACAGCACTGTGAAGAAACAGGGTGTGGAAGATATACTTTCGTAAGTGGGAAGGAGGGAGACAAAACCAAAGGAGCAAGCAAGCAAAACACTGCGAGCAGAGCACAATCATCACATTGCCCCTGGAACTCCTCCCACTACCCCCCACATATCAGAGACTGCTGGGCTGTATTAGCTTGATTTTACCTTTACCTAAATTTCATTTAGTCCTGTCAAATTGTCACCATGGCAGATAGTACCCTGGGCATGTCATGTGGAAGCTTACAGTTTTGGTGTCTTAGTGAATCATCCTAAGAGCTATCCTGTCTAGGACTGTGGTCTCTGGTAGATTCAACCATATGCATGTGATGATGGACAAGGGAAGGAGGCCTAATAAGGACAATTCCTGGCCACCCGGGTTTGCTTTTGGCCATAGGACAACCCCACCTTGACCCCATCTTGTAAAATCCCAAACAATTGCAGAAACCCCCAAGCGGTCCTTGTGCCATACTATACAAAGAGGCACAAATAATATAAAACCGGGTATCCAAACCTCCTTCGTGGTTGTGATTTTCTTTGTTTTAACTTGCAAGTGGGGTGGGTGTGGCAGCAGCAGCATTTACAGTGGTGATGCAACCCTCTGGAGTAACACAAGGGTTAGTGGCAGCAAAGGCAAGATTGGCCAAACAGGGCCTCACAATACCACGCCTGGAGCTAGTCGCCAGTCTCATGGCCGCAAACTTAGCCACTAACATAAACGAAATATTGGAAGGTCATCCAGTCGATCAAGTTTACTGTTGGTTAGACAGTACCGTCACTCTATTACATTATTAGTTTGAGAAGTAACTGTAATGAACTCTTCTTTCCAGTACTTAAGTTATGGTTCTTTTTACCCTCATGCATGTATTGTCTACTTTTAGGTATCCCATGGTCCTTTTTGACGTGTTATGATATTGCATTGTTCCTCTCCATTCCTTCTGTCATCATTTTCTTTCTTGTTTTGAGGAGAGAGTTTCTCAGACTAGATCAGGTGAGAGCTGTTCTAAAATGCTTAATACATAGTGATGTGCTTAATTTATAAATAAGACTGAAGACAGAGAACAGATCCCAGACCATTTAAAAGTTAATAATAGTTTGATTATTGTAATGTTCAGTGGTATTTTGTATGAGTACAGACATGCACATTGCACAATGACTGGATAGCCATGTTGGAATAAAACTTGGATTTTTTTTTCTAAAGCTTCCTTTAACTGAACCATCATGCTCTTACAACAAGAATATTACAATTATCAGGGACCATTTTTTGGTATATAAAAAACCTGTCTAACTGGCTCTTACTTGGTGTAGAAGACAGTCAATGTAAAATAATAGACAACAAGAGAATGCTATGAAGGAGCTGTCTGACTTTCTGATTGGATTGAACAAAGATGACCTTTTCCAATAAAAATGGGGTTTTGTGTACACCGTTCGTCAGTTGTTGATTAACTGGCCAGTCAAGTTGTTATTTTGGCAGTAGGTATCCGATTAGTGGTCATTGCTGTTGTAGAGCGGTGGCTGTTGTAGAGAGGTCAAAGTAAGAGTGAATGTATGGACCAGCTGTTGGGACAAAACATAGGCACGCTATGCGTGCAAGAGTTATTTTTTTTTGTGAACTAAATGTCTGAGATAGGAGCATTCATAGAATTGTTTACAGTAACGATGTGGTTAATTAGACAAGTGTTTTTGGTTGCAATGTACAGCAAGAAAGAAACAGGGAATTTATGATGTACATACGATGTTACATCGGTAATGGTAAGATAACTAAATAGAAAGCCATATAATGTTTGACTGAACAAATTACAGTAATCTGACACGTCTCCAGATTAATGTAGATACCATCTTATTTTCTAACAGGCAATTTGATTTGCTCTTTGATACAACCTACACTGTGATTGGTGTGACATGCGCACATGCATAACTCCCTCACTCACCGATCACATAACCCTTCCGAACACCTAAGAGGAATTTTTGCTCAAAAATGCTCAAGTTAAGAGAACTTTTCGCATTTTATACGAGTCGTAAGTTTACCCTTTTTACACAACACAATGCAATAACACTTTCTTCACTGAAAATAGAAAGAAAGAGAAAAAAAAACTGACACGTTGAAAATCTGATTGAATTAAATTGCTCTTTAACTTGGTGCCATGCAGTCTTGAAAGAACATTTGAACAGTTTTCATACTTTTTACCTTTAAAAATATCGGACTGAAAAGAATGTCATAAAATGCCCATCAAATAAAAATATGAAACTGCTACTGCAGAGACGTAAACACCGTCCAGAAATGAAAGCTTCTTTTCTGTTTAATATCCTGGGAATAAGAGCCGATACCTTGTCAGCTCCAATTGAATTTACTCCGATATAAAAAACAAAAGTGTTAAGTTACCATTTGTAACTAAAAATAGCAAACATCTTGTGGGAACAAGTGGTGACGATTCGTCAGCTCTATTATAACTGAATTTACTCCCTTGTGAAAAACAAGAGTGTCAAATTACCCATTGTAACTAAAAAATAAAAATATCTCGTTATATTTGCATGCAACAAGAACAAAACAATCGTTACCTGCACTTACTATTGTAAACGTTAGAAATGTGTCAAATCTAAAGTCTTGTCTCCTCTAAAACATGTCCTAAGAACTAGACCGATGATTCGTGACCCTAATTGAATTAACTCCTTGTGAAAAACAAAAGTATCAAGTTACCCTTTGTAATTAAAAATAAAAATATCTTGTGCCATTTGCCTACCATTGACTCATGAACTGCTTCAAAACTCAAGACTCATCTCGTTCATAACTAGCCACCATTACACTGAAAATTATGCACACTAAAACAACCCAATGTATGTAACTGTCACACTCCCCTCCAAACCGTACTAAAAATCACAAACCGCCAACGTACACGTCACTCTTTATTTTTCAATTACCAAAGTCCTTGTGTTTATACATACCTTGTGTTTCTTAGATACCATTTACCTTTCCAACAAGAAATTTGATTGGCTGTTCATAGTAGATCCA
>Ga0126339_10002231_pt1 | contig 13771 bp, 7 predicted proteins | sample OrbTmetagenome_2_FD_92532 | JGI IMG/M metagenome (GOLD analysis project Ga0126339, IMG submission 92532) | Coral microbial communities from Petempiche,Puerto Morelos, Mexico - Orbicella T R C metagenome | ecosystem: Host-associated > Invertebrates > Cnidaria > Coral | place: Petempiche,Puerto... | reverse complement strand
GCCGGAAACCAACAGAAACATCTGTCACTGAGTTTTGCTACAAAAGCGTGAATTTAACCCTCGAGGAACTCTAAAACATTAAAATAATACTTTCTCTAAGACATGAACTGTTCAGATAGCTAAGTTCCCCGAAATAAGTCACTTTTTTGACCATCATGACAGCCGTCATGTAAATGCCGCGTCACTCAAAAGCTTAGAAATTCGAGCGTAGTGTATCACAAAACCAAGAACCCATTCGGAGCGAAAATTTGTATGAATATTAGTTTTCAGCTGCTCTTATACATCATTAAGTAAAATCTCAGGAAAATCAATAGTTTTGTAGTTCGAATTTTAGTGACGTCATGTGAAAACCAGCTATAGAAATCAAATCTTCGCATTAATTTAGTCGCTTTGCCTTGAAAACGGTGTCAAGATGACGCCGAAACGCCGGCTATTATCTATATTCGCTTGCTTATGTTTTGAGTTTTTGAGTGCTGCAAGAATTTACCCAGCGAAGTATCTAAGGGGGGGAGGTGGGGCGGGGTCGGCGGGTGCTATGCATTCGACCTAAAATTCTGTTGTTTTTACATTTACGGAAATTCCCAGTGGCGAATAACACAACCTAGCGAGCTACAACCAAATTTTAGAAGATTTATAATCAGGAATTTCTGTTCCATTTTATTTTCTTCCCGAATTTTTTGGTTGAAAGGTTCGCGTTTGGAAATTACACAATTATTGGATTTTCCGGGAACTTTCCGAGGAAATTTCCTTACCATTTGTCCCCGTTTCTAATTAAAGAATTTGCTTGAATGGAAAGCACCCAGGAAGTCTGTTTACTGAGACTGTTATCAACTAGGGTATCTGAAGGATAGTAACGCTGCGGCACATTCTGTTGATAGTGACATGTTTTACGCAGTGATTCATCTATCTGCGCGTGCCAAGACTTATATTAACCTTGAATGCATCAACTTCATGCATGATGACGCATCGATGGCGAGGTGTGACAAGGGATCGTGACAAAAAAGCACACAGTGATCTGAACTATGTTTGGACATAAAACGATACACATCAACCTACCCCAGTTACCAGATCGCGAAAATCGAAAGATGTAGAAATTGTAAGAGCAGAAATCTAACTTATAAATTTTGCACTGGTGCGCATTAAATGTCTCTAGAATGTTGACAGACTGTGTCGAGGGCGCGTCCATCGCTATCTGTGAAAATGCTAAAGCTTTAGCTTAAATTCACGTTTGGATGAAAAGGAAGAGATCGCTGCATATATGAAATTAACGTGTTCTACGGTTTTCGTTTGTTTCAATTATTCTACAAGCTTTACATACTTTCACATACTGCATTAAGAACAAAAGCAAGAGTTGTGAAAGTCAAGCACATCGTTTTACTGGTAAATCAGAGCAAAACATAACTGACCACGCGAAAAAGGACGACGGCTTGACGGTGTGACATCCTCGTTTTGTTCGTGACGCAGTGCACTCTGTTAAAAAGTGGCTCAGTGCACTCTGGTTAAATGCAAAGCATTCTGGTAAAAAGTGATGTATTCGAGATTTCGTACCCCTTCTATGTGTTCTTCTTAAATCCTGATTATGTTGCTGCTCGCTCGCTCCGCTCGCTCCGCAGCAATAATAAACACAGTTACTGACCAATCTTAATATTCGGTCAGAATCTTAGCCTAATTTTGTGAAAATACGAACAGTTCCTTGTATCAGTAACCATTACTTGATCGCACATGTTTCTGTTCCAATCACTAATTTTCGGAGCCGTCTAAGATTCATTTAATCTGGAGTATAAAATGACCTATTGAGTCATAAGAAAAGGTCGAACCAATAAGTCGCTGCTTCTGCAGTATTCCATTTCGGTGTTAGCGAAAGGCTAGCAGTGCGAAAACGTCTGCAAGAACTTAGGGCCACAGCCCGTCCACACCATGCCGAAGGAATTTAAAAATGCAGCAATCACCGGTCACTTTGGATTTGTGTTTGACGAAAACTCGGTAAGGAAAACCACGTTATTATCGTGACGCAATCGTTTTCGAAAAGCTCGCTTTTCAAAGCATTCTCCGTCCACACGAAAACGAAAAGCCGGTGTTTTCAAATTCCATTCGGTTTGATGAGCGTCTTCGTTAAGCTAGCCCGTTTTGTGACGGATTAGTGTGGACGGTAGGCCTAGCTGTAGAATTTTCTTTGGCGCAGTGTAGACGCTGCCTAAATTAAACATTTTCTGACCGGTAAAAGGATCTCGATCGAAGACTGCTCATATGCTATGAACAATAGCAAGGACTTTTTCAGATCGCTCAATTGTAATTGAAACAAAGAAGTACTGATTAAAAAACGTTTGTCTGCAATTAAGGATTTCTAGCTCATTTATTTGCTTTGATAAACTGCATTTGATGCCTTTGCAATCACTGATAGGCATCATAAGCAAGGAAAAATTTACTAGGGAAACAAAAACGTTGTTTGTGCCTGTAAAGGTTTTTACTGGAGGTCAATGGTCCATTTAATTACCAAGTTGCGTAAGCCTCTTTATCAAAGCGAGGCCTGGTGCACAACCATACATATTAAAATGAGTTTAATTTGTATGTGAGTGAAATCTTATTTTCATGTGAAGGATGGTTACCAAGACTCGCTTTGAGAAAGAGGCTAAAGGTAATTCGAAAATGGCCTCGTTTTCCGTGATTCGTTTGAAAATATTGCGAAACCTAATGGACGCCGTAAACATCGCTAATTTACGTTTATAAAAAAAAAAATGACCACACGCGAGAACTTTAGTTAATTAACTAGCCGCTAAAAGGTCTGAAAGGTAAACACAGTCATTCTAACATGCTTCATTTGAGTTCGGTTTTTTTTCGAGGTTAACCTAAAAAGGCAACTTGACAAGAATGCTTTTCTTTTGTTGTACATGTTGTTGAGTCTATCCAGTTTTTCATGTAGTCTTTGTCCAAGAGTAGCCAAACTCGAAATCTCAAGTTTTCCAAGTTCTGTTAATTAATTAACAATGGCCTTCTCTAAGTTAGGTTTTTATAGATATTTTTTATAGATATTTTTTCTGCATGTGTATAATCTTATCTCTTCCTCTCCAATATCAATACGGTTTACGTTGAAGTTATGAAAAGAGAGAAATACCAGTAATGTCCAACTGATAGGTTCAAAGTCTCCCTACTAATACAATAAGAAGTGTGGGGAAATCAACGGGAAGATTCTGTATTTCAAGACGCAAACACAAGTGCTCAGGGATGAACGGGTAAAGCATGCCTGTTTCAAATTTTTCGACTGATGATTGTGTACCGATGAGTGTTTTGGTTTTAAACAAGAAACTTACCGGGAAGTGTGCGGTTCCACATAAGACTGAACTGAATTTTGAGAGAGAAGTGACCACAGACATTACATGCACTGATTACTCGACCCAAATTGCCATCAATGTTTCCTCGGTGTTGGACATGAATTCTCACAATATTTTTACGAACAGTTCTTTCCTGTAATTCTTTTAGAAGACAAAGCTAAGGTAATGTTGAAACCAGAATTCATAGTTTATTGGCAAGACATCCATGCTACAAAAACGCCTGTAGTTATAAAGCTACCATAATATGACACATGGCCAGACAAGAGAAAGGAAACTTAAATTCGCCGCGCCAGTGAAGCTTTCATTAAAAACATGTGAGACAAATAGCGATATTTGTTTGTTTTTTTTGTCGTCACGAGTGTCCAATACTTTGCCTTTTTTGCTCCAATGTTTTGCAGAGCAAGTTAACATGAAGCGAAGGATAAACCGCTGGACTAATGCCATTTGTCTGATAAACGATTCTGAATCCATTTATCGAAATGGCTCGGCACTGTCACGGGACTCGGCTCAACTGAACTGCGATTAATGCAACAAAGGCAAGCGCCATGTTTGCAGGACAACATCCTAAGACACCAAAAACTTTAGTTTGTGTGAGTGGCATTTTTAATAAGTAGAATTTGGAAGATTCAACTTCACTTTAAGACTGTTTTGTGGAATAGTTTGCTTTCTTGATATTTTCAGCTGTGAAACCCTTTGTAGTCTGTGAATATTTGACAAACTAATGGACGCTTACCAGAAGTCCCGCCTTATAGTACCAAAAATGCCAAGGTTAGGTGGATTTCAATCAATTTAACATTGTGACTTGACGCTTTTATTAAAAGACATCTGCTAATGTTTTCTATTCTAATTACGAGTCTTTTATTTTACTGCATAGAATCATGCACACTGTATATAAGTTACTGCTTGAAACAAAGATAATAAGGCAGCGAGGTATTTTCAATCAGTCCACCGGCGCTTGACGAAATATTCAGTTCCAATGAAAAATCTCTCGAGTCATGACTATCCAATATTAAAACAAAGAGAAAGCGACTGTTTACGGAAGCAAATATCCGTTTTAAAATGTGAGTTTTAGAAAAGAAATCTTCGTCTGACATTCTCTCCTGGTCCTCAGTCCAAACATTCAATGATAATGGCTTATCTTTTAGCACTTTCAGGCTTTCCCCGGTTTAAATTCTATGCGTCCGATAACCTGTTACTTTATCTTTTAGTCAGCTTTTCGTTGGTGCTGAAAAAAAAAAATAGCGAATTGGCTTATCTGAAAATATTGATCACTTCAACTCGTCCGTCCTGTCTGTGTACTAGAAAAGCATCTTCAGCCGCTAAGGGAGGTCGAAGTAAGATAGTAAAAAATTTGATAAACATCTCTGAATTTTTCGTTGAGCGAATATGAAGGACGACAAACCACGATATTTTCAAAAACTCTCTTCAAACTAAAGCCGGAATTGTTTTAGACGTACGGAAATATTTCGAAAATGAATTTTAAGGAAGCTGTCAGCTCAAAATGGGATCGAATCTCGAGAAACTGAAAATTTAAAAGCACTTTTCCAGATGAAAAGAGCAATATAAAAATAATTTCCTTGAATAAGCCCGGGGGCGATAAGTGGTCAGTGCGGAATTGTCAACAAGAAATAAATGATAATATCTGCCCAGTGTGGCTCCCTAAGGGTTTTTATTTTGTATTATTAATTTCTTGTACGTTGGTCGAAAATAGAATGTAATATCGCATGGCTCAAATCACTTCCAGTCTTAGAAAAATTGTATTTTATGAAAAAAAGATATTGGCGCAGGCTAAAATTGTGTCCCTATTCGTCAGATATCTGTTTAAAACCCAAAAAATAGACTGACGTCATTATTTTCATCTCGTTTCTTATGTAACCCGTACTTTTAGCATGAGATTTTCTGAGCAGCAGAGTTTTCCGCAGGTGCGTTTATTTTCATGTAATTTCCCCATCACAAACGGTCTTAAATCATCAACTCACTACACGAAATTCACAAATGGATAATATCATCTCTACAACTACTGTATGTGTTCGATAAGCAGTGAGATTATTTCTTATTGCTACATTCAAAATGTCAAGATTTTAAGTTTAGCGAAGGTATCAGTATTGTTTTTTTTTTTATTTTGTACCACGACAAACTTTTATGCGCACTAATTTAACAGTTTTGTCATTTGGAGCGTCTGCGTTGACACGTTGATTAAAGATCTAGATGCGTAATTCGCCAAGAAACAAAATCATTATACTTTTAGTTGATGAAAAAGGAAAGGAGAATTGGCTCAATATATTAGTTTAATGAAGAAAACTTTAAGAATGCCTTCAGCATTCTTTCTTGAAGTAACCGCGAATCGATTCACCCCACCCAGCCCAGACATCGATTGCTTGTCCTACAGTTTTTATTTCCATATTCGTATTAACTGAACGAGTGAGCGAGGCAATTGTTTCACAAGAGAAGCTTTTTGTAGATATGCGATACTGAAATGGAAACACATACACCTATCAATTTGATGGAAATGCAAAAACAAAAACAAAACACGACACCGAAGTTATAGTACGTAAATTTTCGCTTTGCGTAAGCGCAAATGTGGAATTAATTACATCAAAAAAATCGAACATCTTGGAACCCCAGAAAATTAAAAGACATCAAAAGAAAAAAAAGGATTAAGGAGAAAAGGTTAATATCTCTAGTCGCTAAATAAAGAAAATGAAAAAATCCGTCTGGTTTTTCTGAAGAATGAAGCACGTTTGTCTGCGATTATATTCAGTTTTCAATAAATCGTGCGATAGAAGCAGCTGTGCGCATAATTTTGCAAATGATTTTACTGTAGTCAGTTGGCTATCAACAGAGTACTTTGGCGAAGTGCAGCTTGGACAGGTTTGTTATCTGAAAACAATACTTTCTGAATCATCATTTCAAAACTTTTTAGAAATCACAATTAAAACGTACTCAAGATCTGGTCAACATGCCGTCGTTCTACCTAAGGCGAAAATGGGTTGAAATTTCACTTTGGGTTGAAAGGAAAACCTTTTAGGTGCAATTATGCACGAGTGGTGGCGTGAATTCCCGAAACATGAAATAAAAGATTAAAGGGAAAATTTAATGGCTAAGAGTGAAAACGAAGCTGATTTATTAAGTGTAGAAGAAAATTAATATGGCATGTAATGTAGAATTGAACTTGGTAGTACAAGAGCATATCAAAAATGAAATTCCCCGGGTAGCAATGAAATTGCCAGCGAACTCCCACCGTTTTGATAAACTCCACAAAATATTTCTCGGACTAAGTGAACTTGTTTTGACAGAATCTTCATTTTCCGTTTGCGTCCCATTTAAACATATCAATTTTTTATGCATTTTCTGGTCTTATCGCCTTTGGATGACGTTTGGGCTAATCTACAGTGCAACGCACATGCATCCCAAATTTGGATTCGTTCGGTCAGTCAAACCCTACGCTTATTAGCGATTCTTAAAAACCTCAACATAGAAATAAGATAAATAAAGCCTAAGATAATTGTTTTACAATCAATACACTCGCCTTCTGTTCGCTGTAGCATGAAAATAATTTACTAATTTGAATATGGAAAACGGTCTAAGCGAACTATTCGCAAAGTCACGCGAGCTAACCCTTTTATACAAATGAAACGCGAGAAATTTCACTCCTGAGAGTGACAATTTTCGCCGCTCAACCACGAGATAATTTGATGCGTCGACAGCATCACGATTTAAGAGGGTTCCTGTGAGTTTCATATATTTTTCGGGACATCCAGACGGCTTATTCAGTACTGGGACTTCTCATCCTTCAGTCTGCTTAAGGGGTCAATACATCCGTTCGCTTAACGAAAATACAGCAAGTCTGTGATCAGAATTTCGCTGTACCCTCAAGGCGCTCCTTTATAACACTGTCATTGAAAAAAAAAACCTCACTTTCCAAGTAAAATAAAGCTTTGGCGAGACATTAATAATCGGCCGACATAAGAAAATAATTCGAAAGCGTGTTCATTCGCACTGTTCGATCACTCACGATTCGCATTGATAATTTGAAATGTCTCATGCAAAAACATTTTACGCGACTGTCATGTGCCGTTTTTCGGACAAAATTTACTCACCGAGTAACATTTCGGCAGTCATTAACTCTTATTCGAAAGTGAGAATGGATTCAGCTTAACTTAAAGCCACAATACCTGTGTGTGAAAGGTCCACTTTTCGCTAGTTAACTTTGATGAATAGCAAGTACAATACGTATTAGGCTCTACACGACATAACTGAAGAGCTAGTCCTGAAGCTAAACTTACCGCTTTGTAGGTCTTTTTCTGTCCAACATGAACTCCCCTTTCATTTATGTGCACACTGCTAATGATATCAAAAAAATCGTCCGCTACAGCGACCCTCCGATATTCGACAACTTGGCTGCGAGCGGATTGTCCGATCTTGTCAGGTTCGTATGGGTACAACATTTCCACGCTCTAAATGCACAAGACATCCCACAGAACACAGTCAGAGATAAAAGCAAACAAAACCGTACTAAGTCAAATATTTTGAGTATGAAACCTTTTTGTCGACTGACGGACTTACTCGTGTATGAGGAACTTTGACAGGAACATATAAAACCCCGTAATCTTGACCATCCTCGGTATGAGCGATTCGAAATCCTTTCGACTTGACCCAGAAGCGAAATTTTGCATCAGTTTCGATCTGGGGCTCTCCCAGCAAATATCTGCAGATTTTGTTGAACTTTTTCCGTGTGATTGTCTTCGTCCGGCTATTTTCTCCGTAGTTTAATTCAACCCAACCCTGAAAATTGCGACGGAATGAGGACCTTTCGAACGACATCTTCGAAAGGAATACGCCCGAATTCAAACCAGAATATTCGGCAAATGAATGTTGTCAGCGATGGGTGCGTTTGTTGGCCCATAGAAGCAAATTGCCTGTGACCGTCTGATTCCTTATTGGACGAAATTTGTTGCATTAGAAGGGCTTTGCTGTCGAACACCCAATCCCAGCTCATGCTAGCAGATGTCCCGAAATCGAACAATATTGACAGGATCCACGCATAATTTGGGATAATTGAGTGAAGGATGTTGTGCTGGCTTTGTTGACGGGACGAGGTAAATGACAGCTAATGAGATAGTATTGTGAATTTCTCGAGGAGGCGCTGTTGGGCTTTACTGCACCTATTGAAGTATGCCGCGTATTTTTTCACCTTAAGTGTGGTGTCGAACGAATTGTCCGGCGCGAAAGTGGGCAATTAGATTTACACTATGGCGGCAGTCACGACAGTTTAGAACCACGGAAAACACGCAATCATTAAAATCACGAATATATTTGTTTCGGCTCAGTTCGTTTTTAAGGTTATCAAGCTTTAGAGGAGAAGAGAGTCCATTGTTCCAAAGCCTGACGAAAACGAATCCAGCCGATAGCTGTGAGAAAACCGGATGAAGTCCGGAAACATTGAATGATAAATACCCCATATCCTTTCTCTACAGCCATTTGCAAGGCATAGAATATGCAATTTAGGCCAGTTTACAACTCAAAACATCCCATTTTCATCATAATGCTCTGTATTTGAATTTCGCATTTCAAGTGAAATTTATAGGACGAAATGTAAATAAAACAGTAGTGTATGTTTGCGAAAACCATTTTGCCTCAATCGATCAGTAAACATAGCAAATGTGAAGTGTGAGGAAGAAGTAATTTAAAAACTAAAAGCTAGGGAATCGTTCGGTCACATATTTCAGATATTTAAAATACGAAGAGGAATACTATACTTACAATAAAGTTTGTTTTGAATAACAATTAATTTTAGGAACACGTACAGCGGGGTTTCACTTTTCGCCTTTAGGGGACATGCAGTCTTCTCGAAGCCTACTTCGCTTAAGACTCAAGAACGGTTTATTTAGGTGAACAAAAAAATACTGATCTTTGCGAAGTAATCAACATAGTCTCCACTGAATATAGAAAAGCTAGAAATAATTTGGCAGATTTCGGACGGCAGGTATTGTAGTCAAAACACTTTGTGAATCACGCGACAAAAAATATTCACACCCGGAGCGCTAAACTCAATTCCCTTAGTCGTCCTGTTTGATTCCGTCTTGTTTGGTTTTCACGATAATTCTGCCTTCTAAATCACCAGCTCAAAGACTGGCTAATGAATATCAAATAATGCCAGTTCACAGAATGAACTGTAGGCATCAAATGTATTTGTATGGACGTTACATTAGCATATTCGGCTGCCAGGCGATCTCATTTTGGGGTCTATTCAGGCCAAACGTTTGCATAAATTGTCTTGGTGCTGTCCGTGATATTTATTCTCTCGGAGAATATTTCACTGTCCATTCCTGTTTTGAAGTGTCACTTCCCGTTAGTGCTTTCGCGCACATTTTTTTTTTTCATATATACTAGTCGTGGAATAAGTCAAAGTTTTAAATGACTTTCTTCCTGATTTGACCTGTTTTATTTGCTATTTCAGTAGTAATAAATCGAACTCTAGTGGCTGGCTAGGACTTTAATTCAAGCATAGTTAGTAGAGGAGACTATGATTCAGGGTTGATATCCGTTTTGTGCTTGCGAGTGATTTAACATCTGAGAAAAATATGGTTTTGACCTGATTCTTGTATACCACGTCTGTACTAAAGCATGACAAAACAACATACAGAAACTGTGCATTTTGATTGGTGGGAAACCGTATTTACTTTCTATAACTTTACCAGCAAGAGAGCAATATCATAATTTGAACTTTTTTCTAAAAGAAAAGCAAATTTTTTCTGAAAACACTGCCATATTTCGTTCTGGCCCAAAACTTCCTCAGCGCACCTTTCTGAGGCAACAACTAATAAACGACTACGACTGACTAAGATTTTTTAGTGGAAAAATTAACGTGGATATAGTTCAGAAAAATACCAAGACGGCTATATAACGGAAACTTGAAAGCTGTGAGAGAGCGCACGTTTAACCCCGAGAGGTTTTGGTTTAGCAAACTTCTAAATGTTTTTCTAAATCGAAGCAAAGAAGAACATCGAGGTGATAGGTCTCTATTATATGCATATATCTGTAATAATCAATTTCCATTTTAATGTCTTCATAAACAAATTTTCCTTTGAAGACACCTCATTTATTAAGTTTTTCTTCTTTTATTCTACTGTAATTTTCTTCCAATTCTCCATTTTTTCCATCAAACGCGCCCTTACAAAACAAGTTCGATTTTTCTAACATCCGTTGCCACTCGCAGTGGAAATATCTTATTTATTTTCTCTTCACCGTGGCGAACGTGAAGTATGTAATCGTTAACACAGTTCATTTCAGATTTTCGCAAATTCACTTTTCTGCCCACCTTTGAATTAAATTAGTTATTTCTTGTAAACGTTAGTTGAAATGTGTCAGTTGTAAAAGGAAGCTTCTCCACATTATTTCCGACACTTTTAGCACCACTCAGGGGAAGAATAAAAGTCAATTAAGATTTAAAATAGCGGTTATTTGAAATGAAATTCTAAGCTGAGAAGATGTGCAGATGTCTGATAAACAGAAATGTAAATCTGTAGCACATGTTGTTAACTTGCAAAATGAGTAAAAACATAACTTTAAAAAAATGTTAGGCGTAATATATTCCTCGACGACGAAACAAGACGACAAGAAGAAGCCCTTGAAGCCATCTGCGACACTTGGGCAATTCAAGTATATGAATTTGAATACCTTCGTAAGTCTTATTTCAAACGCCGATTATAAACAATTTGAGAGACATTTCCAGATACGTTTTCGACGTTACTGCAAAATTTGGTTGTTCGTTGTTCGGTCTAGCCTGTTTTAAAGCACATATAGTGTTGGTGTAAAGAATTATTTTCTGTCTAAAACGATCGATTAAGTAAAAACCCCTTAGGCCCGTAGGAACAAATATTACAGTGAGGGGGGCACAAGGGCTGCTGGCGTAGGCTGATGGATCGGAGACCCATCCTTGTGGGGTTGGGGGAGTCCACGGGGATCCTCCCTCGAAAAATTTTGTTTGGGGCATTTTAGGACACCTTTGTGAGATACGATTAGGCCTGCCCCGATTGTGCTTATAAAATGCTGACAAGTTGCTCACTGGAATGCCAAAAAGTTAATGCTAAAAAATTGCCAAAAATCGAAGAAGTTGCAACCTAAATCAAAATTCTTGATATTTTTATATAAACGCCGGATTTTTTTGTCGTTCTTCACAATAATTGCGAACATCGGTCAAGAAAAAAATTGGCACTTAGCTTTAAAGAGTTACTCGCAAATATGGGTGAAATTTAAGGATACTCTTAAGTCTACGGAACAAAACACATGGTTCATTCGACGTCTTGCCGAACGTTGTTAAGTGACAGGTTTTGTGTTCAAACTTCAAAAGGTTGATAAACATTCAAGAAATTCCCATAAATTGATATTTTCTTTGAAATCGTTGACTTTTTCGTGCTATATTTTGCTCAAAAGTTTCTCAAAAAGGCAAAACTTGCTCGAGGTTGCTAGAACCGTGAAAAGTTGCTCCAAACGCCAAAAGTTGCTCAAAAGCAACATGACAGCATCGTGGCATAAAATACATTTAATATTTCCGACTGGTATGTATATTAAATTGCCCCCAAAAAAGTGAGGGGAAGGACAACGGCCTCCCCCCGGTCCCCTTCTTTTACGGCCATGGCCCTTGCCAGTGGCTATTCAGTAATTTTTAACTATGCATTAAATTGTGTTTCTGACTGTGATCAGTATTTATTCTCTCATAGCAATATTAACACTATGTCAAGCAAACAGGAGTTGTGAATTAAAAAAAAACAAAAAAAAAAAAAAAAAACATTAGGACGTTATCTTCAGAAAGTTTCTCAGGACACGCATGATTTCAAGATTGGAACCGACAAGTTCTAAAACGCCTCCGCCATAAGGCAGCACAATTCAAATGCTCAAAATTGATCACGAGCATGGATGAACCCTTTTCACTCCACTGTTGTAAAAACTTAACTGGTGTAGTTTATAAAGCTATTCTTTCCGGCTAAATGCGCTACATCTTTAACGATCTCCACCAGGTCTTTAACATCAGCCTTTTCTCTGGAGCATTTTGTATATTTCTGTTTTGCTCTGGAACAAAATTATGGCTGAAGATCTTTTAAGTTGGATCCTTGCTGTAAATTTAGTTGACAAGGAAATTAAGTCAACCTGGACACGATGAACGAAACACATCCTGACTGAAATGATAAACAATTTACTCAATTGGAAAAATATTTTAATACTGTAGACTTTTTGCTATACTTTTCTCCCAAGATATAACTTGGTTATGAAATAAATGTTCTCCTTCTTGACCCTTCTTCTTTCCCACTGGTGGTAACCGTATCGTATTTATTGCCGGGTGATATCACGTGAAGTCGATCGTGAAGTCAATTTCTGGAAGAAATTTTGGCGGGAAATTCGAGATTTTTTTATATTGAGTCACGTGGTAGTGTCTTCCCATGATTCCAGCGCAAACTATTGTCCAAATTCAATATGGCGTCCAATGGGAAGTGGGAAGTAGTTGGTAAAGGTGGAAAGAAAAGGGCTTCTAATGAAGGGAAGAAGAACAAAGTCAAGGCGTCTGATATACCTAAAGCAGAGATTGTCAGTAAGTGCAAAAAGTCCTTCTTTTGCCAAGCTTTTACTGAACGAAAATAGCTTTGCGTGCTGTGTTGCCACGTAAGCTAAAACACGAAAAAAAATAAAATAAAATAAAATAACCAAAGACGGCCGTAATGGGACAGGTAGCTGTATCGTTATGTACTTTCTCTACCTTATAACGCGTGAAGCACGTTGGACAGCGAATCACAAATGCACCACTTATTTCGTGACTTATTTAAGCTCTGATTCCCGACATTGATTGATTGTCGACCGTTGTGATAGCTGCAAGTACTAAGCGTAAGTTAATTAAAGATAACAGCGTACAAGTCACAGTTTATGCGGCCGTTTTTGGTCTTTTTTCGTTATAACTACCATTTGTATAGTTACATACCAAATGTAGTTAATTGTATGAGTACAGCTGGTGACCTTTGACTTTTTCCTCTGTGGTTGATCCATGGCCAACAAGAGGGATCATCAAAATTTAACAAACGAGTGAATCCCCATCCACGTATATCTGAAATTTCTGTAAGTCACAAGATCAAACTCAGTTTGGCGCTTCACTAGTAGAAAATCCTCAAGCACCAAATTTTTACATGGAAATCATGATATGCTCACGATAGCTGTTCACTGATGAACCCCTTCGCACTCCTGACATGTATTGTTAAGGTGGCTCAAAACAGTTTCCAGCAGTTAGATTTTGATGGCTCATTATAATCACTCCTTATCATGTGATGCCGGGAGGCGCGGTGGCCTCATGGTTAGTGCGCTCGTCTCCGGATCGAGCGGTCCGGGTTCTAGCCCTGGCCGGGGACATTGTGTTGTGTTCTTGGGCAAGACACTTTACTCTCACAGTGCCTCTC
>Ga0126339_10002230_pt1 | contig 13772 bp, 8 predicted proteins | sample OrbTmetagenome_2_FD_92532 | JGI IMG/M metagenome (GOLD analysis project Ga0126339, IMG submission 92532) | Coral microbial communities from Petempiche,Puerto Morelos, Mexico - Orbicella T R C metagenome | ecosystem: Host-associated > Invertebrates > Cnidaria > Coral | place: Petempiche,Puerto... | reverse complement strand
TAACTCGCGATCGCAACTTATAACTCTCGATCGCGACCTATAACTCGCGATCGCGAGATATAATTCGAGATTGCAAGTTACAACTCGCGATCGCGACTTGTAACTTGCGATCGCGAGTTAGAAGTTTCCATTGCGAGTTATAAGTTGCGATCGCGAGTTATAAGTTTCGATCGGAAGTTATATGTTGCGATCGCGAGTTATAAGTCGCGATCGCGAGTTATAAGGTGTGATCGCGAGTTATAAGTGGCGATCGCGAATTATAAGTTGCGATCGCAAGTTATAAGTCGCGATCGCGTGTTATAAGTCGCGATCGTGAGTTATAAGTTGCGATCGCGAGTTAGAAGTCGCGATCGCGAATTATAAGTTGCGATCGCTACTTATAACTCGGGATCGCGAGTTAGAAGTTGCAGTCGCGAGTTAGAAGTTGCCATTGCGAGTTATAAGTTGCGATCGCGAGTTATAAGTTGCGATCGCGAGTTAGAAGTTGTCATTGCGAGTTATAAGTTGCGATCGCGAGTTATAAGTTGTGATCGCGAGTTATAAGTCGCGATCGCGAATTATAAGTCGCGATTGCGAGTTATAAGTTGCGATCGCGAGTTATAAGTTGCGATTGCGAGTTATAAGTTGCCATCGCGAATTATGTTGCGATCGCGAGTTATATGTTGCGATCGCGAGTTATAAGTTGCGATCGCGAGTTATAAGGTTCGATCGCGAGTTATAAGTTGGGATCTCGAATTATAAGTTGCGATCGCGAGTTATAAGTCGCGATCGCGTGTTATAAGTCGGGATCGTGAGTTATAAGTTGGGATCGCGAGTTATAAGTTGCGATTAGGAATTATAAGTTGCGATCGCAAGTTATATGTTGCGATCGCGAGTTATAAGTTGCGATCGCGAGTTTTAATGTGCGATCGGGAGTTATAAGTTGCGATCGCGAGTTATAAGTTGCGATCGCAAGTTATAAGTCGCGATCGTGAGTTAGAAGTTGCAATCGAGAGTTATAAGTTGGCATCGAGAGTTATAAGTTGCCATCGAGAGTTATAAGTTGCCATCGTGAGTAATAAGTTGCGATCGAAAGTTGTAAGTCGCGATCGCGAGTTTTAAGTTGCGAGCGCGAGTTATAAGTTGCGATCGCGAGGTATAAGTTTCGATCGCGAGTTATAAGTTGCGATCGCGAGGTATAAGTTGCGCCTTACAAACGACTTATGCGTGACGGAAACGAAACCGACAAACGGACTTGTAACAGACCGACTTAACAATACACGGACCAAAAACTGACTTATTTGACCAACAATAGACGGATCGAAACCCACCAATGACTGATGACAAACTTTACACGAGTCTTTCAGCCGATACCATAATGGCTATACTGACCAATCACGTTCAAAGGATTAGACTTATAACATCATCGACTGACAAACACTATTCACTTTACTCTGAAGATGACTTCCGCTCAGGTTGTCGAAACGTCAGTCACCAACAATAGTTCTTTTCAGAACTACACTCACCGGCCAGACGATCACACTATACGAACTACTGATACTCCTGGGTTCAAACCATTTAATAACTTGACAAACTGTTGCAAAAGTCCAAGTCGGGCACTAGGTCAGTGAGATTGTTTCATTTATATTTCGTCATTTGTGTGAGCAATTCTGTAACTAGCACGCGCGTTTTTTAACCAAAGCAAAACTGAACAGGAAGCAGAAGGCAAACGTAAATCCAAAAATAGCTTTCTGAACTCCGCGTAATCAGAGAATTGTGTAACTGAAGAGGAGAGTTGGCAAAACGTCACTGCCGATTGGTATACTTATGCTTTATCAAGCTTCCTCCAAATTGACACACTACGGTATATCCTTCCCTTTTCCCGCGAAGTTTAGCGCTAAAAAATAACCTACTCGCGGGAAATCTGAACGCGCGCGTCGTTATACGAGATATGCACTTCTAGCATTATAATTTGCTTCTAGCAAACCAAGTTACAAGCCGATAATCTAGTTGTCAACAATTCAATTCTCAATGCACAGGCAGCACATAATTATATTTCAGATGGTTTATTTACAACTACTCTTTTATATGTCATTTCGTACTCGTTAGTCTACTGAAGGTGTGCGTCCCACCCTAGTCCAGCTTGAACTGTTTACGGAGCACAAAAAACGTCATGTAATATACCTTTAGGTTGCTCTTATGCTTTCTGTTGCAAAATAACATGAATGTTATTAATTATGAGCGCGCGGTCCGTGTAGGGGAAATACTGGTCGAGTTTTCTTTTTTCTCCTTCTTCTCTTGTAAGTTTATGGCCTTAGTCGTGCCAAGGCACATAAACTCGCAAATTAAACAGCTCGATCAGTATTTCTTTTTTTTTTTCTTTTTTGTTTGTTTTCCTTCATCATGGTTGCCTCTTCCAGGCGTTCAATTAGTTCTGTCGCAGCGCGAAAAAACGACCGAGGGAAAAAAGGAGAGAGGCTTGGTGGGAGGAGCTGCGCCGCACCAGGCCTCTCCCCTGTGTTTTCGCTCGCTGATTTTGGCGCTGCACCTCAACTAACTGAACGTTTGGAAGAGGCTATTATCATGGTGGTTTTTTTTTTAAATTTTGCCTATAAATTAATGGAGCTATTTTGACAAAAGCGTGCGCCAAAAATAAACAGCATATACTTCGATTAAACGTCCGCTAGACTTAGGAAATTGTCGTTTTACTTAGAACAGAACGAAAGTAGAACTTGGCGGTGGGTAGCTATAAATTCGGGCAGCCCAGGGAACCAATCAAAAATAATAAAGATAAATACTGCATATTGTAATATATTGTACATTGACTATATTAAGACCCAGCTCTTAATTCAAATCTCAAAATTGTAAATACTGTAGTGCAGTACAGTATTGAACTATACAGGAGGGTTAAGTTACAGCTGTATTACAGTCGCGTCGCAGATGGCGGTTTTCCAGACCGTGTAGTCAAGATTTGTTTTATGCCCATTTGGCTAAATAATACCAAAAAATATATAATATATAATATACATAATACACATGTAAGAAGAAAATGCTTCTATAGTTCTTTACAGAATAAATAAACATTAACGTCATGAATGCAAAGAATCGGATTTCAGGGTAGCACTCGCATCACTGCTAACATCATCTTTCGTTCCCAACAGCACACAGTCGTCACCAGATTGGCCGCATTCAGAAGCACCTTTCTTTGTATCTTCGATGTGATCCTGATTTCCAGGCTCTGGATAATCTGGCTGTGTTGGCGGTCTATCCATGGTAACACCACTGAATGGTCGGTCAGTCAACAGCGTGTCTGCAGCAACTGACGGCAGGCAGCAAGGCTCACTCGAGCCCGGAGTGACTGGGTCATCAGACCCAGCCGACAACAGACTGTTCTCCTCGCTTGCGCACGTGTAGCTGCTCAAACCTCCCAGGATTAGAGACAACGCCTGTTTAGTTACTTCGCTATTGTAGATCTCTGAGGCTTTATCTGCATCGCCTTCATCAAAGCCATCGTCACTGGTACTGTCACTGCCGCTGCTGCCGCGAGTAACCAGTTGCCCATTGTTTGTTGTTGTTTGGAGCTTGTTCTCAGTGCTTCTGTCAGCGCTTCTTTCATGTCTCATCAGATCTTGAATAATGCCATCAAGCTGATCACCGCCAGCTTCGTTATCATCGATTTCTCCAACACTGTCACTGTCACTCCCCTCGCTAGTACTGTCCAAGTAGCCACTGATGTTTCTTGAGGGGGAGGGGGAGGGGAGAGGAGAGTCCATAACTTCAGCGCCATAGAAAATGTAACGACTTGGAGGCATGAAGAGGAATCGAGGAAAATCTGCAAAAGATGAAAAATGAAAGTAATGGGTTTGTTGGCGTGGAACGTACCATTCTGTGGCCACAATGAGTGCAGTTAACACTTACACATATTTCTTACAGCCCAGGTCAGTTTATATTACCTTGTTCCTAACGATAACGAAAAAAAAAACTAATCAAAACAATAACCAATCAAGCGAGTTCCTCACCCCTCAGCCTATAACTCCGGAGGGGGGGGGGGGTACTCCCAGAAAAATTTGTTGGGGGTGTGCGGCCCGCTTCCGAAAACCCTTACCCTATTTATGGCCAAAATCTGCGATTCTCCCTACCCTAATTATGACCAGACCAAAAATTCGATACCCTATTTATGACCATTGCGGCTGACACAGTTGCCCTAAACATAATTTTTGAAGTCCGGTTGTTTATGGTCTTATCGATAATGATGAAAAAGTTGCTTCTAAAAAACCCAATCCAAGTCTAGAGCACAAAAACCATACCTAATTTAAGAGCAAAATGGCCAAATCGATACCCTATTTATGACCAGAATGGCTGAAAAACCATAGCCTTTGGGGCCGCACATACCTATATAACCCATATAAGGGAGTACCTCCTCGGGCCTATAACAGCCTTACGCATTTAAAGACCCTGAACTATTCCCCGTGTGAAAAATTTCACAGCTATAGAATTTCTCCTGGAAACTTCTCTTTCTACTCAACACCGTTATTTGGATGTGTTCTAAATACTTGAAAGCACAGACTGATTAGTCTGCACGATCTTAATAACCTGTTCAGCTTTGTTCATTTTATCGTTGTGTAAAGCAACATGGAAACGACGCATTTAGGTGACACAAAAGCCCTGTTTTCATACAGGGTCAATTGCGACAACTGCTATGAAAGTGCGACCATTTACTGTGACGCTATTTAGAGATTAACATGTTCCAGTACAGTTTGAAACAAGTAAAGCGCGAAAATAGCGAGGGTGGAGGAGAAGTGGCTAAGGGGAAGGAAATACAACAGATAAAGATTTTGTTTTCATCCACCTTCTTGGCATGGTGTGTCGTTGTTAGTAGAGTGCTCATTTTGTTGTCCAGCGGCAGAAGCTCTAGGCTGGTCTCTGCATGGCTCGTCACCAGTCTCTTCACAGCCACTGCTCTCACCTACAGTCACATGACCTTCCTTAGGGGGCGGCGGATATCCTCGACTGGCATCTTCACTTGTATTCTCTATATCGTGTAATACACTTCTTTCATCACTTTGTGCACTTCGTTGAGTCTGAAATTGAAAAGATGTTTTTAAATAATGGATCGGTTGTTAGATGTCAGAAAATGGTTTGGTGTATAGTTTCACTTTGCTCATCATTACAACTTTCAAAAGCCATATATAGTCAGATGCATCTCACCCGATCACCATCAAGAGTTCCTGATACTTTACTCTCGACGACTTCTGGACGCTCCTCTGGAGTCACGTTAACCTTGTCAGGTGATGAAAGACCTCTCTCCACATAAGGCATCTTAAAATCGTCCAACAAACTGATCCAGGACCCGCCCAGTCGCTGGCATAGCTCAGAGATGATGACATCACAGTCACCCAGTAACTCGACATCGAATGTCATGTGTCTGAGCGGCTCTCTGTTGATAAGCACCTGTGGCACCTCAGGCGGCACATGACCTGTAGTGAATGAAGCCACAGGACACTTGTACAGTCTAGCTGACGACTAAGCAGCTAACAATGCCACTACGGTAAAAACAAGCTAGGTAGCCCGAGCCCATAAAGTAAGTGGGTTGTCCAATACTGTCGAATAGATCCTATCCACAAAACAGGGACTTTGATTCCATCGATTCGTTCTATTTATCGAATGGAGAATCTGACATGTAGAGTTGTTGTCTATCTGATAATTACATGCCATTGGGGTGACTCAGAAATATTTCACGACCTTTTGGTGCCCAAATGGAAGTGTTTTAATTGAACTGATTCGACCAAAAGATTGTTACCTTGCACTATCCAACATGAAGAAATGTCGATCCGGCAATTGCATATGCCATTAGGGGGACTTAAAAATATTTCAGGACGTCACAGGTGGAAGTACCTGATCCTTAATATTGTAAGTGAAGGTAAGGCAGGCCGCCTCCAACATGAATTGTACAGTTATGAAAACAAGTGACCATTTGCTTTAGACACTTACTTGGAATTAATGCCACTGGTCTGACTTTCAAAGAAGAACCAATAACTATAAGAAGATCAACCTGAACAAAGAAGGGTGATCAGCAAGGACTGCCTTAGAGATAGCCTGTGTACAGCCACCCCTCCCCTCAGAAAGATCGGGGAGAAAGTCTCTCTCCCTGATTTTTTTGAGGGGAGGGGGCGGCTGTACACAGGCTGACTTAGAGAGTGTCTGTACAATATTGTCACATGCACTTTTGATAGCAGATGCTAAAATAAAAAGGATAATGCAACAATTGCATACAAATTTTATCAATACAGATTGTTTATTGGTCAAAAGTCAAGTACACCTACACTCTCACATCAGGTCTATGAAAGATGTGAAGATTCTACATAATTATTAGAACTACACTGTCTAGTATCATAAGGGTATACCTTTTCAGAATCTTCATCTAGGTTGTGATAAAACTCAGATGGAAGACTCTCACCAAAGAATACAATATCTAGAACAACAGAGTCAAGGTACATGTACATAAATTAGCAATCGAAAAGGAAACAACTTGACTGGAAAGGGACTGATAATGTCCTAACCTGCATATCTCTGTACAATTAACTTTTAGCTTGTAAATTCAATCAGGATGTATGTTGGGTACATGCTGCAGTCAATGAGCACAGCAGCACATGTACTGGAGGCAATCTAGCCAAAAAAAGTCAACAGGAGAGTGAGTTTGCAGCAATGGATAAGCCTCGCTTTCACCCAAAATCACAAAGTTTCATGGGTCACACAGACATAACAAAGCTGACTGTATAAAAATCTTCACATACAGTCCTTGAGTAACTTAAAGCTGGACTAAAGTTCAAGAGTTCCAAAATGGACATCAGACATCTAAAGTTTCATTCTAAAGGTCTATCATCTTTCTACTATTTTTATGTCAACAATATTGAAAGGATACCAGGTTTCATTATGGCAAAACAGCTCCCATCTTGTGGGCATTTTGGGCAAAGAGGTATGACCTGAGGGAAGAAAGCCAAACAAGTTAAATGCACATGAACATAAAGCATACTATCGAGGATGGTTACTGGCAGAATCTCACAAGTGAAAGTGAAACAAATGTGATACTCAGAAGAAAATGCCTGGCTTTTAAGCTATTATTCATCGATGGTGTGCAACTCATAAAATGCAAGCTTCTTTGATGTAGAAAAGGAAATCTCAGTGGTCATCTTGGTCCAGTTATGGTGGTGTTGTAACAAACTGCTGTGAGAATTCATTGTTGCTTTACTTAGAAGGTAGATGTTGGCATTAAGAACTTAGCAAACGGCACTTAGGAGTTGTTGTGTATTTCTCCTGAACAATGCATTATATTTTGTACAATTGAGACTTTGTTCACCATGCTATAAGAGAAGATTCCTAAAGCTTCCAACAACATCTGCGCAGTGTGCAGTTAGTATACACATTTCATTGAACATTGAATTTTTATTTTACAAATCGAAAATCAACTAACTTGCTGAAAAATATCTTCTCTTATGGCCTCACAAGAAACTTGGTACTTGCAGCTTGTGCATGAAGCAGTGGAAAATGAGCCTGTGATGTAAAAAAACATCAATAATCATTGTTTTTTTTTGTAATAAAAACATTTAATTATCCTGCTATAAATATCATAAACTAGTGATTGCTGATACATTATTTTAAAGGAGAAGGTTACTCCAAAAAGCTTACTTATTTGGTCTTCACCTATAGCAAGTAACCAATCAGCTTTTCCACTCACCGAAGTTTCAGCCTCTTAAGTACCTACTATCCTGAAGAAATTCATCTTAAAGAAGCCCAAATTCAATTTCGGAGGCCACCATTTTGAAACCTTGCTTGGCAGCCAGGCAATGTTTATGTGACGTCATTCCATCTGACTCGAAATTGGCAGGAAGGAGAAAATCCTACAACTGACTTTGCATCCTTCACAAGGTCAGCAAAACGAATTTTTTTCCCCAAGTGATTATCCTCTTCACTGTCTTCACTGTCTTCACTACCATCATTTTGGAGTTTGGGGCATGTTTAGCTCAAAATAATATGGCTCAAGAGCAGCCATAACCTTGAGTGGCAGTTAAAAGGCTTGTCAGAAGCCAACATCTCTTGGATGGAATGATGTCACAAAAATGTGGCCTGGCTGAGTGAGTAATGTTCAAAATAGCGGCAACGATGTCGAATTCTGGGCTTCTTTGGAGACACATTTCATAAGAAAAACCTGCACTTTAGAGGCTGAATAAATTCTGTGAGTGGATAAACTTAGTGTGAGGTTTTTATTAGCGTTGACAAAAAATATACAATCATATTTTTGGAGTGACATTCTCCTTTAACAAATAGAGGCATCCCATAAAGTCTGTAGTCTAGGAAACTGATGTTTAAAAATATCTTATTGGATGAGATTGAGAATGATAGTTAACATTACAAGGCCAAGGGTGTTAGTATCTGCCAAATCTGAGGTCTGTCAGGTGAATACAATAACACTGTTTATCTGTTATCACGTAAATTATACATATTCTATTCCCATTTTGATGCATTAAAGATGGTGCATGTACAGTATTTGGAGACCCATTGAAATTGAAAAGTTGGTCATTGACAAGTGTTTCTTCCAAACAGTATCACTATGCATCATCTTAATTTGGAAAAACCTAATTTGCATACACTTTCAAAAGTGTATGCAAATTAGGTTTTTCCAAATTAAGATGATGTTTAGTAAAACTTTCTTGGCTTCGGCAAGCAGAATTTCTCGGAAAAGTATCACTATGCAAATCACACTTGACTTCAATATTGGCAGAAACAACATGTATGCTACAGTAAGTCTATCAAAGATAGATCTCCAATGGTCATGACTCAATGGCCATTCCATTCATGAACATTGACAAGAAGTGTTCCATGGATCTGCACAGTAAATACACTATGACATTGTACAGTATTAATTAGTAAAACATCAAGGCTAACCATGGCACTGTATGACCCTTGATATGCCCACGACCTGTTCCAGAGTGTCAATATTCTGGGAATAGTTCTTCAGTAGTTGTCCATTTGATTCCAACTGCTTTATGAATCTGTGGCAAAGGGATGGTTTGAATTGTCCAGGGTATATTTCCTGAGGCCAAAGAGCAACCAGATTATTGCAGTTAGTATTTATAGGAATGCATGCATTTACAGCCCAGCCAAAAATTAATGTGCCAGCAGCCAGCAATTTTGCTACAGTACATCATTGGTTACTGTCAGTTCTTATCACTACCGGTAAATCCTAACTAAATATAACAAATCCATCTAGCCTTTACTGCCTACTATAGGTGTTACCTGGTCTGTTTCTATGAAACATTTTGACACTGGATGCATTTATTTCATCCATGACTACAATGTGGCTAAATTGAAGCTTACTTGTAGCCCCTTGTCTAGCCAGAAGACTACAGCTCTCATGAAACATGTGGCAATCTTAAATCTTTCTACAATGGTACAACCCTTATTAAGACTAGATACATGGAAGTCAAAGGGCCCCTAATAAAATTGCCCCTAGTCTAGGGGAACAAGAACTAGAAATAGACAGCTAATCAAGTTGCCTGCATGTGCACACTACTAAAGAACGCTGATGAATTGGGGAAAACTTTTCTTATTGGACACAGCGTGTAATCCCATTGAAGCTGCAGCGGGCAAGATAGTGCAATCTTACCTTTTCGAGTAGCCAATCACACCACGGGATCTGGTTCATCTTGCCTGTTCACCGAGCTAGCCATATAATACAGTCATGTATAGTGAATGCCTACCTTTGCAAACTTAAAGAATGGCCTTGGATTCTGGTAGAAATAGGAGATGTCAAACATTGCTTGAGGATCTGGTAGATCAGGATACTCCACACTTAATTTGGCATATACACCATCTCGGGATCTAAAGTCAGGGATACCACAAGATACAGACACCTGCAAAGCAATCGGAATTATGAATGACCACAAAGGGAGTCTTGCTACACCTATGCTCTAACTTCATATTGCAGTCAGTGGTACATAGTGATCAAGACAGTATCTGAATTAAATACTTGGAAGTAAGGTCTCAGACAAAAAATAAACTTATGGTACTGTAAATCCAGCTACATATTGTTAACAATAATTGCTACAAAATTACGTAAATTATCATTAATAATGTATGTACAAAGTCTGTGTAAAAAGGACCCCCATATAGAAAGGACGGGGCTGCTCATCAGAAATTTTGACAAGAACCCCTAAGAGGTACCAAGAACCTGTTTTGTACGTGTGGCTTGAAATTTTTTTCACCCCTAAGAGGTACCAATTCTAAACAACAATACCCTAGAAGGTACAGCAGAAGCTTCTGCTGTGGACCTCTTGAGGCTGACCACCCTAAGAGATACCAAAACTGGTTTTGTAACCCCCAAAAGGTACAATGAGCACCCCCGCCCTTTTCATATGGGAGTCCCTTCCCCCTTCCCCCCCAGGGTAAAATCACCAAAGAATCAATTATTTTAAATCCTCTGGACAGATCTAATTTAATATTTAATCAATATCATGCTACTATAACTAAGCATGATTAGTGTTATTGAAAACTTGTGGAATGTCAACGACTTGCTGACATGTCAGAGCCACACAGTTCACACTTTTTCCTTGACTAGGTCAGGCCAACCAATCAAGCATTTACACTGTAGTAAGATTTAAAAAGTGTGATACCGATCATGTCTACAAATTTCAAGGATAGACAAAAAATACTGATACCTTTATTTACTTAATCTAATTTTTATTAATTAACATACCCCAGCCCCTGTTAAAACAATGATGTTCTTTGATCCTCTGAGAAGTTCTACAACATCATCAAGAGAGTTGACATGGTCAAGCTTTTGTCTTGGTGTAGGCTCAGTGAGGATATCAATAATGATTTTCCATAAAGTTGCCCGATCTAAGTTGGGAGGCTGAGGAGAGGAAAAATTAGCATGCATTTCAATAGGCCATTTCTGAATTCAGTACCTTTAAACTCTTTCTCACAGTGATCATCCTTTCATATGACAATGGGACTTCATTCACATAAAAATTCAATGCAGTTGCTAATGCATCAGGTTACAGAAAACACCTCCACCTCTCACAGAAAAATCAAAGAAATTTTGTGAAGGGGGTAAGAAAGGTCTGTTAAAAAAAAGCCTTCACTGTCAAATGAATAAACTTCCTGAAAAGATGGGTTCTGATACCAAGGTTGTTTTCCAAAGGGAATTGTGTGTCAACAAAATTAAATGATAGCTCATAACATTCTGCTTGTAATAATACTGGCTTACCAACTGAGCATGGGGCACCATATAGGCAAGTACATCTTCGGGATTAACATCAAGATTCATCTGCCGTTGAATCCAGCCCATAGGACCTTGGAAAACAAAGACAAAATTCTTGGTCTTGATCTATTTGAAACTGTTGTACATGTTATATAAAATCTGTTTAAACACGGAGTGATCCTGTAAAAGACAAGGACACGCCACCTTTGAAGCACTTTGTTGGCTTTTTTGTGCAATGGTGGATAGCCGAAATAACGGTCGCATAACATAGAAGTCATGGAGAAAAAGGATTTTTTTCGTTAAAACAATGGACTCATTTACGTAGAGTAGTATAAGGTAAATGGTAAATATACAGTGAAAATAAAACTTATATTAACACTTTAGAAGATGCCTTTTGAAGAACAAAAAACAATGAATTATCTTCGTCACTTCATGGAACATTCAAATTTTGCCGCTAACTAAATAACAAAGCTGATGCCTGCGATCAACGGACACAATGAGCTATCTGTTTCCATTTATCTCAGCATGCCGAGAATGAAAACAAATCTCCTAAGAGGTGATTTTGGTTAGCCAGTGAACACAGATGGATTTTGGTGGGATATTTAAAATTATTCAGATTTATGAGCGTAATGATGGTGCAAACAAAATGCAAATTGAACAATGCTGAGTTATTCCTCAAACTATATTCAGAGCAAAGAAATTGTAAAACAAAAAGTACTATGAAGAAACAAGAAAACTTGCAAAATGTCAAAGTGAGATTTCACTTGAATATTGATGTTAGAAAGAAGAAGGAAGACACATGGCTGAATGCAATAAAAACAAAAAATTGCGTTCGTAAAAGGCCAACTGAATATTAGCAGCAAGGGTACAACAGCAGCCAATGTTCACCTCATGGAATCTCTTTTAGATAACTGGCTGAAGAATAACCATATTACTGTAGATATAATATATTACCTTCGCAGTCTGCTTGTATCTTTTACGAGCTTTAGTTTCCAAACTTATTTCACAACCATGTTAATCCTCGAAGGAGCAAAGACACTCTGGCATCAAAAGAACTAGACACAGCATTTTATAAATTTGGGTGAACAGCTCGAATTCATATGATAGGCTTTTGCAAGTGGAGGAACAAAATTATGAACTTGAAATTAAAAAAGTCAATTTTCTTTGTCAACAGTTCTCCTGAAGCTATTGTTCATTTAGTTCAAAAGGCATTGTTTACTTGTAAAATAAAACAGAAAATTACACCTGATCACTCTACAGAATTTTGTGGCAATGTGCTAAAATTAGACCTGAATAAAAAAGCCAATCAAATGGGAGCATTGGTTGTCCGTTGGGATTTGTGATTAGCAGGCTGAACACCTCAGTCTCGTTATATAGTATCACTCTGTCTTTAACAGGTCAACTTTAGGACACAAGCTTGTTGTTCTTTCATTGAGTCTGGGGGTTGGGGGGGGGGGGTTAACTCCCATATGAAAAGGTCAGGGATGCTAGTCATCTCGCTTAGGGATATAAAGGATTCTAGCCTCACTTAGGTCATTCATGAAATACTACTACTTTAAGCTGTCTAAGTATCTTTAAGGGTGTATTCAAAGAAATAAGAATAAAAAAATACTCTTATTTCTGTTGTTAGGCTCGATTTCTAATGGTCTCTCGACTCCGGTCTACTAGCGTGGAACAGTGGCTGGTAATTGAATCTATTCTGTTTTAAGTGGTATCTTTTAGGAGTCAAATGCAAACTACCTGGCCACTAATTAGCATTTCAGTGAACAGTAATGGCTTCTATTGTTAACTTTAAATGCCTTGCTCTTGTACAAATTACTCTATGAAATGCAAATTTGAAGTGGCCAGGTATTCTGCAAGAAACCGTAATTTCTCTTCTAAAAGTTAGAAACCGTCATTTTTTGTCAAAAGGATAAGTTCTGGTTTAACTGATGCAATTTAAATGCGATCGTTGACTTAATAGCATCAAAAACAAAATGGCGGGCATGAAAAAATTGACAACGTTTAATTTTGTGGAGGATTTTTAGATAAAATATTACTTTTTACCTGCTATTGGTTGATAATGGTGTTCATCTTGATTGTTTAAACCATCTTCGACACTGTAACATGTCGGAAAGTCTTCACTTTCTAGTCTTTCGTGCCCAACATGTCCGACACATTGTTCACGTGACATCGTTTCGGTTGATAACTTTTCCTCACTAGCACCCTCTTCAATTACGTTGTGACGCGAAATAGAACTAACGTACGGTTCAACCTTATCAGAATCACCGACAGAGCTATCTTTTTGATCAAAAGAACTCTCTAACGACAAACGAGCTCGCTTCGTTGTAGTGACTTCTAGCTCGCCACGATCCGCCATCTTGGATTATGACTAGTTTCAGGCTCCCTTGACGCTCCTTTTCATTTACTTCAGACAGGTTGTCACACCAGTACAGTATCACGCGTGTGTCACGCACACGAGACAGTTGAATGGCGGTAAAACGCAACTGCAAAAGGCTTCTCGATGTCGACGTCAATGTATGGATCAGGAATT
>Ga0126339_10002229_pt1 | contig 13773 bp, 12 predicted proteins | sample OrbTmetagenome_2_FD_92532 | JGI IMG/M metagenome (GOLD analysis project Ga0126339, IMG submission 92532) | Coral microbial communities from Petempiche,Puerto Morelos, Mexico - Orbicella T R C metagenome | ecosystem: Host-associated > Invertebrates > Cnidaria > Coral | place: Petempiche,Puerto... | reverse complement strand
TTTACGGCAACGAGACCACCCCGGTAAACCCCGAGGTGCCTGGGGATTCCCCTGACCCAAGGCATCCCCCGATTGCTTGGCTCCAGGAAGACCCCATAGACCATCACAAAACGACCAGGCGGCTTGGTTTTTCCGCGCTCGCGTGATCCAGGGCCGACGGGGCGGCGTAAGGATCAAGACGGCAGATCGTCGGGCCAAACGCGCCCCGGAGATATCGCCACGGGGGACAACGGGCGCAGGGTCGCGCATTCGCCGACTTGGTGACTCGTCCGGCGCCGGGAGCTCGATCCGTCGGTCATGCCTGGCCGAGCGGGGGACCATCGGGACCCCGGCGACACCGGATGGTCGCCCGCTGCCGGTCCGGACCGCGATCCCAATGGAACCCTTCCCCTCCTGTTCCGGGATGCGCGGCAACACCTTGGCCGGCCGATCTTCCCCCATCGGCCGGCCTCTTTTTTCGTGGGCTATATCCGGGGTAACTACCCATGCATGACCCGGCGCGCTTGGGGCGCTTATCCCCTTTCTTCGTGCTGGCGCAAAGCGAAGGGCACGCCTGAGACCGAACCGTCCAACATCGGCTGATCGCCGAAACCAGGGGGACAAACCGACGCGTCCATGGAGTCACCCCTTGGCCGCCGCCCCCAGGCGCAGGCGCAGGGCGTTCAGCTTGATGAAGCCCTCGGCGTCCGCCTGATTGTAGACCTCGTCCTCCTCGAAGGTGACATGGTCCATGCTGTACAGGCTCACCGGGGCCTTGCGGCCGACCACGATCACGTTGCCCTTGTAGAGCTTGAGGCGGGCGGTGCCGGTCACCTGCTCCTGGGTCTTGTCGATGAGCGCCTGCAGGGCCTCGCGCTCCGGCGCGAACCAGAAGCCGTTGTAGATCAGCTTGGCGTAGCGCGGCATCACCTCGTCGCGCAGGTGCATGGCCTCTCGGTCGAGCGTGATCGACTCCACCGCCCGGTGCGCGGCCAACAGCAGAGTCCCGCCGGGGGTTTCATAGACGCCGCGCGACTTCATGCCGACGAAGCGGTTCTCCACCAGGTCCACGCGTCCGCAGCCATGCTTGCCGCCCAGGTCGTTCAGGCGCCGCAGCAGGGCGGCGGGCGACAGCCGCTCGCCATTGACGGCCACCGCGTCGCCTTTCTCGAAATCGATCTCCACATACTCGGGCGTCTCCGGGGCTTGTTCGGGCGCCACCGTCAGGCGAAACATGTCCTCGTCGGGCTCGACCCACGGGTCTTCCAGCGCCTTGCCCTCATAGGAGATGTGCAGAAGGTTGGCGTCCATGGAATAGGGCGCCTCGCCGTGCTTGTCCTTGGGAACGGGGATCTGGTGACGCTGCGCGTAGTCGATCAGCTTGGCGCGGCTGCTCAGGTCCCACTCGCGCCAGGGAGCGATGACCTTGACGTCCGGCTTCAAGGCATAGGCAGTCAGTTCGAAGCGCACCTGGTCATTGCCCTTGCCGGTGGCGCCATGCGAGATGGCATCGGCACCGGTCTGCTCGGCGATCTCGATCAGCCGCTTGGCGATGAGCGGCCGGGCGATGGAGGTCCCCAGCAGATAGACGCCCTCGTAAAGGGTATTGGCCCGGAACATCGGGAAGACGAAGTCACGGACGAATTCCTCGGTCAGGTCGTCGATGAAAATCTCCCGGATTCCCATCATCTCGGCCTTCTTGCGGGCCGGCTCCAACTCCTCGCCCTGGCCGATATCGGCGGTGAAGGTCACCACCTCGCAGCCGTAGGTGTCCTGCAGCCACCGCAGGATGATCGAGGTGTCCAGGCCGCCCGAATAGGCCAGCACCACCTTCTTGACGTCGCCCTTGGTCATGGTCCGGTCTCGCCCCTGGTCTGAGAGAGTCCGCCCGTCGCAACGGACGGGATCGGAAGCGGCGGGAGTATAGGCCAACGGCCTTCGTGAACAAGAGTTGGCCGGTTGTCGCGCACACCACGCGCGCCCGACCTTGATCCGCAAGGACGCCGACCTGACATGACTCCGGACGTGCGCAAACCCGGCCCCCGAAAGTCTCCTCCCAAATCACAGTCGCAGGACAGGACGGCACCAATGCTCACAGGCAGGGAAGCTTTCGCCATTGAACTCGCGGCCTATGCGGTGGTGGCCGTGCTGATGATCTGGAAGCATCGCCAACTCGTGCGTGACGTGGAGCAGACCGCCGCACGCGAACAGGCGGAGTCGGACACCCAGGCATCCGAACCGCGCGGTGGGTCGTAAGCAGGAGGACATCAGGACTCATGTCGTATCGGTATTGCCGCGCTACGACGAACATCTGATGCACGCGGCAGGCGTTGGACGGCAGTCCCGAGACCTTTCTCCCCTTTTCGGAGGCACACACCCATGGAACCCGGAGTCGGCTTTCTTCTTTTCAAGGTGGCGATCGTTCTTGGGGTCATCGCCTACATGCTCATGAGCAACGCCAGGATCCGCCGGGAATTGCGGGAAAAGCGCGAGGCCGACCAGGCGAGCGAGTCGCGGCCGAACACTTGAGCTAACGTCGCCCGCGCCCGGCCCCCCGATCATCCGGCCGCCGGCGAGACATGCCCCAGGTCGCGTTCCGCAAACGGAAACCGCAGCGTGACCGTGGTGCCTTGGGCAACGACACTCTCCAAGGTCAGGGTCCCACCGTGTGCTTCAGTCAAGGCCCGCGCGACCGTCAGGCCCAACCCCGTGCTGTCACCGCGATGCTGGCCGGCTTTGGTCTGGCAAAAAGGTTCCAGAACCCGCGCGATGTCCTCCGGCGGGATGCCCACGCCCGTGTCCGAGACGGTGATCACCACCGTGCCATCAGCCTCGGCCCACGCCGCCACCGTTACCGAGCCCCCCTGTGGGGTGAATTTGATCGCGTTGGACACCAGGTTCAACAGAACCTGGTGAACACGGCGGGGGTCGGCCACGAAGACCAGATCGTCCGGCACAACCTCGCGTAGGGTCACGTCGGCCTGACGCGCATGGTCCTCGGTGAGACGGCGGCATTTGGTTATGACGTCCGCCAACGTCACGCGACGGGGCTCCAGCACCATCTCACCGGCCTCGATCTTGGAAAGATCGAGAATGTCGTTGATGAGCGCTTGTAGATGGCGCGCCGCCTCCAAGATATGCCCCGCATAGGTCGCGTAGCGCACGGGCAGCGGTCCGAACACCGCTTGGTGCATGACATCGGCAAACCCCAGAATGGCGGTCAGCGGCTGACGCAGTTCATGACTGGTGCCAGCCAGGTAGCGGCTCTTGGCGGCGCTGGCCTGGTCCGCGCGCGCCTGGGCCGCCAAAGCCGCCTGCTCCGCCGCCACCAAGTCGCTGAGGTCCGACAGGGCCGCGAAGAGGCGGTCAGGCTCGGCGCGGGTAATCGTGACCCCCAACGTGGTTGGCGCACCGGCGGGTGCGGCCCTGTCACCGTCACGATGGACCCGAAATCCATGAACCAGCACCCCGGGGCGTCCGTCCTCGGCGGCACAAAGCGCCCGCAGATCGGCCCCACGCGCCCCCAAGGCATCGAAAAGGTTGTCCAAGGCCATACCGGCGGCAAACGGCATCAGCACCTGCGCGGCGGTCGGGTTCATCATCTCAATGGTGCCGTCGACCCGCATGTCCAACAACCCCACCGGCGCTTGATACATGAACCGGTAAAGGTCATCCGGAGCAGGGCCATCATCCTCGTCATCATGCGACGTCACGGCCGGTCTCCTTCTTCGGGCCGGACCAACGTCAAATCCGGGTCACCAGGATCCAAGACAGCGGCGAGTCCGCGCCCTGTAACAAGCGCAGACGCACCCGTTTGGGCTTCATGCGGAAGGTCAGCACATAGTCAAGAGTTTCGTCGAGATCGCCCAAGTCCCGAAACCTCTGGGCGACCATGACGTTGTTCATGCACAGCCCAACCTCGTTGAAAAAGTCGCGGCCCAAGACCCAGGATCGATCGAGGTTGGCGAAGCGGGCCTCCCAAACATTATAGCGTGCCACCGTACCATCGGTGCGGCGCACAGCGATCACGCCGAACGGCAAGGCATCCAGATCCGCGTCCCGGGCTCCTTCCAGAAGCGCCAGCATGTCCGGGTCGTGAAAATCCATGCCACCCGTTCCTCGTACCTTGACCGAGAGACCGCGAGAATGATTGCTTCAGAACATCCACTTTAACGGGTTTTCTCACCCCATGCACCGGTCAGACGACGACATTTCGCAGTTTTGCATAGAACTGTCGCCCCACCTCAACCCTGTGGTACTGGCCCCGGCCCTCCGCGATCTGATGCGCGCGGAGCTTTCACGCCAGCGCAACGGCGCCGAGATCGCGGTGCCGTCAGGGTCGGCGATGACCCTGCCCTTGGGCGCGGACGGCCTGGGCGCCGACAGTTTGGAACACCGTTGGCTCGCCTTGGCCGCCCATGAATTCCTGACCTTGGACGGAACACCATGGGCCGAGGAGATTCTGGCCGCCTGTACCGTCGGCGCCCTGGCCGAGATCGGAGCCGCCCGGCTGACCGGGGGCGCGAACCCGGCCATCACCTTTCGAACCTCGGGCACCGCCGGCACCGGACAGCCGGTGCGTCAGCCCCTCGCGCTGTTGTGGGAAGAGGTCGCCACCCTGGCCGATCTGTTGTCCTCCCGCCAGCGCGTGGTGCGTCTGCTGCCGGCCCATCATATCTACGGCCTCCTGTTCACGGTCTTGTTGCCCGCGCGCCTTGGTGTGGCGGTGATCGATGAACACGTGCCCGGTTTGCCAGCGCGGTTGCGCCGGGGCGACCTCGTGATCGGTTATCCCTTGGTCTGGGCCCAGGCGGCGCGCTTCTGGCAGAGCCTGCCGCCAGACGTTTGGATCACCACCTCCACCGGCCCCTGCCCGGCCGATGTGCTGGCTCGACTCCGCGCGCTGGGCGTGGCCCGCGCCATCGAGGTCTATGGATCAACCGAGTCGGGCGGCGTGGGCTGGCGTGACGATTCGGCGGCGCCGTTCACGCCCTTCGCGCACCTGACTCGCGCGGAGGATGGCGGCTTGACCCGTCACGGTCAGCCCGTGTCCTTGCAGGACCGATTGATCTGGGAGGAGCACGGCTTCCGCCTCGGGCCTCGCCTGGACGGCGGCGTGACCGTCGGCGGTCACACGGTGCGCGCCGCGTCGGTGGCCGACCGGCTTCGGACCGTGCCCGGCGTCACCGGTGCCAGTGTGTGGCCCGTGAAAACGCCGGGCGGACTGCGGTTGGCCGCCGAGGTCACGGTCGGCGACCAAACTGGCGAAACCGCCGTTCGCAGACTGATCGACACCCTCCCAGCCGCGGAACGCCCCGTGGTTCTGACGATCCGCCCGTCCCGGCGGGAGGGATAACCCGTCACCGGCGCGGTTGCGTCATGTCCTCGGCCTGAAACACCGGCTGGCCGGCGCGGCCAACGTGGCCAGCACACCATGCTCCTGGACCAGCGCCACCAGAGTCGGGCGATGCTCGCCGACACCTCGGCCCGGCGAGCCGCCGCGCGGCGAAACAGCGCCTGGAAGAATTCGCACCGGCAGGCCCGGCTCCCATGACCACGTCAGGCTCAGGCAGGCGGTGGTGATGCCGTTGGCGACAAGCTGACGATCGGTGTCCAGCAGGGCCAGGGCGTGGTCGAACCGCACCCCCGGGCGCGGCATGAGCTGGCGCTCGAACGCATCGCCGTGCAAGTCCACCATGCCTGGCAGCACCAGCAGGCCATCGGCGTGCCAGCGGCGCGGTGCCCCGTCCACCATCGTCGCCGTACCGTCATCGCCCACCGCCGCGATCACCGCCTCCTGGACGCAAAGGGAAGTCGACGCCAGCGTGCCATCGGGTCTCAGAATCCGCCCGCCCGTGATCTCCAGCATGACGATTGCCTCCGTCCGTCCTCGGCAGGCTGTCGTTTACGCAGGCCCCAGGCCCCCGCGCAACTGGCCCGGCGGACACGGACGGCAAACCTTGGCAATCTTCACCGAACCGAAATGGACCACGGCGAAAATTCGCCGCTTTCCAAGACCTTAGAGCAGGTTGTCGGATCCCGACGGCGGATCGATGGACAGCGGTCCGCGCCATCCAGCCAGCAGCGGCCGAACGGCCGCGAAAGGCCGCGCCGGATCCAGCCAGGCACTCTCGTCGTCCGGATTCAGCAGAACCGGCATGCGCGGATGCAGCGGCGCGATCTGGTCATTGGCCGCGCGAGTGATGATCGTAAAGCGACCGCTCTCCGGATCCACCAGCCCGGCCATGGCCTGCGCCGCGCCATCTCCCCGGGCGATCCGATGCCGCCGCTTGGCCCGCCGTGTCCCCGACGCGGCCGACGCGCCGGACCACTCGAAGAAGGCCGTGGCCGGCACCAGGCAGCGGTTGCCCAACAGCCTCCGGAAGACAGGCTTTTCAGCCAGCGTCTCGGCGCGGGCGTGAATCAACGGCCGTTTGTCCCAGTCGACCGCCAGGCCCCAGGCCAGCGGCACCGGTATCCGCCGCGGCCCGATCACCACCGCGCGGTCGGTCGGGCGGACCTCGACCAGGGGCAGGCATGCCAGCGCGTCATGCGCCGGATCCTCATCAGGCGGCACGCGCAGGTCGAAACGCTCCCGCACCAGGTCCGCCATCATAATCAGTTCGAAACGCGCGCACATGCCGACTAGAATGGCCGCCCGTCCGGACGCCCGCAAGCGCGCCCACCCGCGCGGTCCCGGCACCTGCTCCCGCCTCACGATCGCGTACCGTTCAGAGGACCCGCCGCCATGACCGACCCTCACGATCCCCTGGCCGATCCCCAGGACGGCCTGGCCAAGGCCGCCATCACCCCCCCGCGCAGCGGCCGCACCGTGGTCATCACCGGCGCCAGCCAGGGCATCGGCCACGCCATTGCCGCGCGCTTCATGTCCGAGGGCTGGCGGGTCGTCACCTGCGCGCGCCGCGACGTGCCCGCCCATTGCCGCCGCGATCCGCTGTGGACCCACCACTTCGTGGCCGACCTGGGCGTGCCCGAAAGCCTGGATGCTTTCGCCGCCGGGGCGGTGGAAGCGCTGGGCGACGAGCCCCTGCATGCGCTGATCAACAACGCCGGCGTCTCGCCCAAGACGCCCTACAAGGAACGGCTGGGCATCCTGAATGGGTCCATTGATGGCTGGCATGATGTGTTCGAGTTGAACTTCTTCGCGCCGCTCAGGCTGGCGCGGGCCTTCAGTCGCAAGCTGTCACGCGGCAAGGGAACAGTGATCAACATCACCTCCATCGCCGGACATTATGTGCATCCCTTCGCCGGCTCGGCCTACTCGATCTCCAAGGCGGCGCTGTCGGGACTGACCCGCGAGATGGCGGCGGAGTTCGCGCAGTTGGGCGTGCGGGTCAACGCCGTGGCCCCGGGCGAGATCGCCACCGAGATGATCAGCGAGGAATACGAGGCCCTGATCCCGCGCATCCCGCTGGACCGCATGGGCTCGGTGGGCGATGTGGCCGGCGTGGTCTTCCGCCTGTGCGACGACGACTTCAGTTACGTCACCGGGACGGAGGTGTTTGTGGACGGCGGTCAGCGGCTCCTATAGGGATGGCGGCGTCCCGCCCGCCTCGGCGGACGCCCCGTTCGACCGACACGCGACACCTGGCCCGTAAGACCAACTCCACCGTGTGTCGCCGTCTTTTCTGGGAGATGCCTCAATGACCATCACGCTGACCAGCCTTGAGCCGCTCCTGGCCATCATCGCCGGGATCGCCATCCTGGTCGTTCCCCGGCTGCTGAGCTATATCGTCGCCGCCTACCTGATCCTGGTGGGGCTGCTGGGGCTCGGGATCATCGACCTGTGAGCGAACCCCATCCGCCGGGTTCGGGCCGCCGGGCGCACCAGAAGGCGGAGGGATGTCGGTGGAAAGAGCCACCCCAGATTTCGGCCCAGATTCCAGCCCAGACTCAGGCCCAGCGTCCGCGGCAGCCTCCGCCTCGGCCTGTTTTCGCGCCCGGTCCTCGGCCCTGATCCGATCGAGCCGGGCCTTGTCCCACAGCAGAAGCCCGATCAGCCCCCCGAAGAACAACCCCAGATCCAGAAATGCGTATTGGGTTCCGGTCATGGTCACGTCCCTCCCTCTCCCAAGCCGGCGGGACGACGAGCGGTGACCGAGGGAAAGGAGAACGATCGCCGGCCCTCGGCCCGCCCGGAGGCCCCCACGCGGCTGTGACATGGGTCCGGACTGGCCAAGCACCAAGGGCCGACAGACAAGACGGCCCCCCGGAGACGACGTGGGCGGAAGAGGTGCGCGCCCCGACACGATCAGAAGCGGTGTTCCCGACGCCCTTGTTCGCGTCATAGGCACTTTCGATCCAGACAAAGAATGCAGACCGCATCCTTTGTCTGGATCAGCGCGTCAAGGTCAGCGTTGGTCCATGGGCTTGAACGTGCGATGACCGTCGCCATTGAACAACTGGCGCGGCCGGCCGATCTTCTGAACCGGATCGGTGATCATCTCATTCCACTGGGCCACCCAGCCGGTCGTGCGGGCCAGAGCGAAGATGGCCGTGAACATGGAGGTGGGAATGCCCATGGCCCGGAAGATAATGCCCGAATAGAAGTCGACGTTCGGGTAGAGCTTCTTTTCAACGAAGTAGTTATCCTCAAGGGCGATCCGCTCCAGCTCCATGGCCACATCCAGGAGCGAATCCTTGACGCCCAGTTCATCCAGGACTTCATGGCACGCCCTGGCCATGATCTTGGCGCGCGGATCGTAGTTCTTGTAGACCCGATGGCCGAAGCCCATCAACCGGAACGGATCGTCCTTATCCTGGGCGCGCTTGACGTATTCCGGCACCCGGTCGAGCGTTCCGATTTCGGTGAGCATGTTGATGACCGCCTCGTTGGCGCCACCATGCGCTGGACCCCACAAGGAGGCGATGCCGGCCGCCACGCAGGCGAACGGGTTGGCCCCCGAGGACCCGGTCAGGCGCACCGTGGACGTGGAGGCGTTCTGTTCATGATCAGCGTGCAGGATAAGGATGCGATCCATGGCCCTCGAAAGCACCGGGCTGATCTTGCACTCCTCGCAGGGTACGGCGAACATCATGTGCAGGAAATCGCTAGCATAGCGTAAATCATTGCGAGGATACATAAACGGCTGGCCCATGGAATACTTGTAGGCCCAGGCGGCAATGGTCGGCATCTTGGCGATCAACCGGTGCGAGGCGATCATCCGGTGATGCGGATTGGTGATGTCGGTGCTGTCGTGATAGAAGGCGGCCAGACCACCCACAACGCCGCACATCACCGCCATGGGGTGAGCATCCCGCCGAAAGCCCTCGAAGAACTTGTGGATTTGCTCGTGCACCATGGTGTGCAAGGTAATGGCGCGTTCGAATTCGTCGAACTTGGCCTTGTTTGGCAGATCGCCATTGAGCAACAGATAAGCGACTTCCAGGAAGTTGCAGTTCTCGGCCAAGTCGGCGATGTCGTAGCCCCGATGCGTCAGCACCCCGGCCTCGCCATCAATATACGTGATGGCGGACTCACAGCTTCCCGTAGAGGTGAAGCCCGGATCATAGGTAAACATGCCGGTTTCGGCATAGAATTTCCGGATATCCACCACGCTAGGGCCGATTGACCCGTCAAGGATGGGAAATTCGTAGGAGGATCCGTTCCGATTGTCGACGACGGTGACAGTGTTGGTCTGCGTCATGTCGGCTCTTCCTTCCCTGGCATGGAGAGTGCCCGCGCGACGGAGACGACAGGCACCGCACGGCCACTCGACCCGAGGCCTTGGCGTGACCCTACCCGAAAGAGGGGGCAACACCAAGCCCAACGAGTAGGGTGGCCCCCCTCGTTCGCGCAGGTTTTAGATCATCTCCAGCCTGCGCGATACTCTGTATTCTCAAGGCCCCATGATCCTGAACGGTCCCCTGGATCCGCCCCGCCCGGATCCGGGGTTATCCCCCCGTACTGGACGCCCTCGATGGGACGCCGCGATGTGCCCTTATGTCCGGGCGTCGTCCAGGCGCGCCAGGGTCTCGGCACGCCCAAGGATCTCCATCACCTCAAAAATGGGCGGCGACACCGTCGACCCGGTCACCGCCGCGCGCAATGGCTGGGCCACCTTGCCCAGCTTCAGCCCCTCGATCTCGGCCAAGGCGCGGACGTCCTGTTCCAGGGCCTCGCGAGCCCAGGGCTCGAAGACCGCCAGCCGATCTCTCAAGCGGCCCAACACCACGGCGCCCTCCCCGCCGACCAGCTTGCGCGCCTTGTCGTCCAGCGGCAGCGGCCGGGGCCGCACATAGAAGGCGGCGGACTGGGCCAAGTCCACCAACGTCTTGGCGCGTTCCTTGAGTCCGGGCATGCCGGCCCGCACACGCCCGATCCCCTTGTCGTCCACGGTCTCCCCGTCGGCCCGCAGGCGGTCGACCACCAGGTCCGCCAGATGCCCATCGTCGGCCTGGCGCAGATAGTGACCGTTCAGGCTGGTCAGCTTGACCATGTCGAAGCGCGCCGGTGCCCGCCCCACGCCATCCAGATCGAACCAGTCGCGCGCCTGGTCGTCATTGATGATTTCGTCGTCGCCATGCCCCCAGCCCAAACGCAATAAATAGTTGCGCATGGCCTCCGGCAGGAAACCCATGTCCCGGTATGCCTCCGTGCCCAGCGCCCCGTGCCGTTTGGACAGCTTGGCCCCGTCCGGCCCATGAATCAGCGGGATATGCGCAAAGCGCGGCGGCTCCCAGTCCATGAGAGTGTACAACTGTGTCTGGCGAAACGCATTGGTTAGGTGATCATCACCGCGAATCACATCGGTCACGCCCATGTCGTGGTCGTCGACCACAACCGAAAGCATATAAGTCGGCGTGCCGTCGGAGCGCAGCAGGATCATGTCGTCCAACTGGGTGTTGGCCACGGTCACGTGGCCCTGCACCCGGTCCTCGATGATCGTCTCGCCGGACCTCGGCGCCTTCAGGCGCACCACCGGATCGACACCGGCCGGCGCCTCGGAGGGATCGCGGTCCCGCCAGCGGCCATCATAGCGCATCGGCTGGCCGGCCGCCTTTTGTGCCTCGCGCATCGCCGCCAACTCCTCGGGCGAGGCGTAACAGCGATAGGCCTTGCCGGCGGCCAGCAGCGCCCGGGCCACCTCGGCGTGGCGCTGGGCACGGGAGAATTGCATCACCGGTTCGTCGTCCCAGTCCAGCCCCAGCCACGCCAGGCCGGCGAAGATGGCGCGCACCGCATCCGGCGTCGAGCGCTGACGATCCGTATCCTCGATGCGCAACAGAAAGCGCCCGCCGTGGTGGCGGGCGTAAAGCCAGTTGAAGAGCGCCGTGCGAGCGCCGCCGATGTGGAGATAGCCCGTGGGCGATGGCGCGAACCGGGTAACGACGGTCATGGGTCCTCTGAACCTGTGAACCTGAGAGCGGACTGTGTGTCTGATACCGCCCGACAAAAAGTAACGTCTTCTGGCAGGCGGCAGAGGCGACGGCGTCGGCGCCGCCCCTGGTGCCGCGAAGCGGTACCGAATCCATGGATTGGACGCCCGAAGGGCGCCCCGAGGTGCCGCAAAGAGGCACCGACACTATGGTTGGACGCCCTTCGGGCGTCCGGGGCGGCGTGTATCCTTGGGCTTGATGAGTCAGCACCAAGGACGGGTCGGTACGAGTGGTCTGCCGGGCCGACGGCGATCACGACGATCGCCATGGATGCGGGCGCCCGAGAGGAAGCGCGCGTTGCGGACGACCCGGGCGCCTCTGTACCATACCCGCCGCCGCCTGTGCAGCCCCGCGAACGCCGGCACGCGGCCATCTCGCAGGCTCGTGACGAGCCGATCCGGGAACGATGGACACCGGACGTTGAACATGGGTTCTCGCCCAGGACGATCACGCGACGACACGACGGCGCGGGCCGTCGCGCCGCGCGGCATGGATGCCGGGGCGATCCTCGTGGCCGCCGGAACATGGCCGCGCGCCCTGGGTCGGGGCCTGGCCGCCACCCTGGAGGCCGAGCGGCCGCGCTGGCCGCTGTGGCTGCCTGTCGCCCTTGGTCTCGGGATCGCGGTCTATCTGGCATGGCCCGTGGAGCCACCGCGCTGGGCCGGCGTGAGCCTGATGGGCGGCATCCTGCTCCTCCTCCTGATCGCGCGGCGGGCCGCCTGGATCACCGCCCTGCTGCTGGCCCTGACCGGCGCGGCCATCGGCTTCGTCGTGACACAGAACCGCGCGCACACCGTCGCCGCCCCCGTGCTGGCCGAGCGACTCGGTCCAACCACGGTGTCCGGGCGGGTGGTCCTGGTGGAGCACCGCCCGGGCCGTCCCCGCCTAACGTTGGCCGACGTGGCCATCGCCCGGCTGGACTCGAGGGACACGCCTGCGCGGGTGCGCGTCACCCTCACCCCTGGCGCGGCGCCCGCGCCCGGTACCTGGATCACAACCCGCGCGATCCTGTCGCCGCCTCCTCGCCCGGCCGCCCCCGACGCCTTTCCCTTCCCGCGCCGCGCCTGGTTCGAGCGGCTGGGCGCGGTCGGCTTCGCCGTCGCACCCTGGAATGCCCTGGACCCAACGCCAGCACCGGATGTTTGGGCACGCTTGGCGGCGATGCGCGAAACCGCCCGGGTGACGGTGGCCGCGCACCTACGCGCCGGCCTGCCGCCCGCCGAGGGCGCCTTGGCCGCCGCCCTGGCCACGGGTGACCGGGGCGCGGTGCCACAAACGGTGCAGCAGGCGTTCCGGGATGCCGGCGTGGCCCATCTGCTGGCCATCTCCGGGTTGCACATGTCGATGATCGCCGCGCTGCTGTTCGCCGGGGCGCGCGGCCTGTTGGCCCTCTGGCCGAGGGCGGCCCTGTGGCTGGACCTCAAGAAACCGGCCGCCGTGCTCGCCCTCATGGGAACGGCGGGCTATCTGCTGCTGTCCGGGGCCAACGTGCCGGCACAGCGCGCCTTCCTCATGACGGGCCTGGTGTTGATCGCCGTTCTCCTGAACCGCACCGCCATCTCGCCCCGCCTGGTGGCCCTGGCCGCCGCCACGGTCTTGTTGGTCCAACCCCAGGCCCTTGTCGGACCCAGCTTCCAGATGTCCTTCGCCGCCGTGCTGGCCCTGGTGGCCGTCTGGGAGGTGGCGGCACCGCGCCTGGCCGCCTGGCGCCGCGCGCCGGACGGTGGCGCCAGCCGTTGGATGATCCGGGCCATGACCCTGTATCTGGGTGGCATCCTGTTGACCAGCCTGGTCGCCGGCCTGGCGACGATGCCCTTCGCCGCCTTCCATTTCAACCGCGTGGCGGTGTGGGGCCTGGCCGCCAACATGCTGGCGGTGCCGATCATGGGCCTGTGGGTCATGCCCTGGCTGCTGACGGCCATCGCCCTGGTGCCGCTGGGGCTGGAGAGCGCGGCGCTCCCGCCCCTGGGCTGGGGGCTCGCGGCCCTCCGCTGGACGGCCGAGACCGTGGCCGCCTGGCCCGGCGCCAGCGCCGCCGTTCCCGCCATGCCGACCTGGGGGCTGGCGGCCGTGACCCTGGGTGGCCTGTGGCTTTGCCTCTGGCACCGCCCCTGGCGGTTGCTGGGGGTCATCGGTCTGGCGGCGGGCCTGGCCAGCCCCTGGAGCCGCCCGCCCCCGGACCTGCTGGTCCACGAAGACGGTCGTACGCTGGCGGTGCGCGCCACCGACGGCGGCCTGATCCTGTCGCCCGGCCGGGCCAACGGCTTCGCCCGCCGCCTGTGGCGGGACCGTTGGGGTGGGCAGAGCCCGCACCCCTGGCCAGACCCCGGCGCCGCCACCGCCGACGGGGCGTTGCGCTGCGACCCCTTGGGCTGCGTGATCCGTCGCCGTGGC
>Ga0126339_10002228_pt1 | contig 13774 bp, 16 predicted proteins | sample OrbTmetagenome_2_FD_92532 | JGI IMG/M metagenome (GOLD analysis project Ga0126339, IMG submission 92532) | Coral microbial communities from Petempiche,Puerto Morelos, Mexico - Orbicella T R C metagenome | ecosystem: Host-associated > Invertebrates > Cnidaria > Coral | place: Petempiche,Puerto... | reverse complement strand
TGGTGGTGATCGGCGGATCGGGCAGCGGCAAGTCCGTCCTGCTGAAATGCGTCCTGGGGCTGCTGCGGCCCGACGCCGGCTCCGTCCTGATCGATGGCGCCGAGACAGTCGGCCTGGACGGTCGCGCCCGCGACCGGGTCAATGCCCACATCGGCATGCTGTTTCAGGGCGCCGCCCTGTTCGACAGCCTGCCCGTCTGGCAGAACGTGGCCTTCGGGCTGATCCAGGGCCGGCGCACCAAGAGCCGCGCCGAGGCCCGGGCCCGGGCGCTGGAGTGCCTAGCCCAGGTGGGACTGCGGCCCGAGGTGGCCGACCTGATCCCGGCCGAGTTGTCCGGCGGCATGCAAAAGCGCGTGGGCCTGGCCCGGGCCATCGCGGCACGCCCGGACATCGTCTTCTTCGACGAGCCGACCACCGGCCTCGACCCCATCATGGCCGACGTCATCAACGACCTGATCGTGGCCACCACCAAGGACCTGGGCGCCACCGCCCTGTCGATCACCCACGACATGGCCAGCGCCACCAAGATCGCCGACCGCATCGCCATGCTCTATCAGGGCCGGCTGATCTGGGTGGGGCCGGCCGACCGGGTGTTCGACAGCGGCAACCCGCATGTGGACCAGTTCGTCCATGGCCGCGCCGAGGGTCCGATCACCGATGAGGCGGACAGCACCCCGACACGGTCGGGCCGCTGACCGGCGCGTAGGATAACGCCGCCATCCGCCCTCTGGCCCCGACGGCCGGCTGCGCTATACTCGGGGCCATGACCACCATCCCGTCCATGACCCCGCCCCGCCCGGCGCCCGGCTCCCGGGCCGCTCCCCAGCCCGCGTGCCCCGACAGTCTGCTTGACCTCGACGAGCCGCCCGCGTTCGACCTGGTCAACGGCGAGGCCAGCCGACCCGTTCTGCTGGTCTGCGACCATGCCGGCCGACGCATCCCGCGCGTCCTGGGCGACCTGGGGCTCGACCGTGCCGACCTGCACCGGCATATCGCCTGGGACATCGGCGCGGACCTGGTCACCCGCCATCTGGCCGCGCGCCTGGACGCCTGCGCCGTGCTGGGCACCTATTCGCGCCTGGTGATCGACTGCAACCGCGCACCGGGTTCGCCCGAGTCCATCCCGCCCGTCAGCGACGGCACCCCGGTGCCCGGCAACCAGGACCTGGACGAGGCGGCCGAGGACGCACGCCTCGCCGCCATCTTCGAGCCTTATCACGCCGAAATCACGCGGCGGCTCCATCATCTCTGGCGCGTGAGCGGACGGCCTCCGGCGCTAGTGTCCATCCATTCCTTCACCCCCACCATGCGCGCCGGCGGCGCCCCGCGCCCCTGGCATGTGGGCATTCTGTGGGATCACGACGGCCGCATCGCCCGGCCGCTGATGGATACCCTGGAACGCGAGCGGGGCGTCATCGTCGGCGACAACGAGCCTTACTCGGGATGGGTGGTGGGCTATACCGTGGGCGCCCATGGCGGCAGCGCCGGGCTTCCCCGGGTGGCGGTGGAAATCCGTCAGGATCAAGTCGCCACCGACGCCGGCGCGACCGCCTGGGCCGATCGCCTGGCGCGCGCGCTGGAGCCCATCCTCGCCGACCCAGCCCTCAACACGGTCGAGCACCGTCTGCCCAGCGACGGCCAGGAGTAATAATAGACACTGCGCGACCCGTGCCGCATCCTTGCCCGAACGACGGTCAGGACAAGATGCCAATAAAAATCGGGGGAGGCGTGGACACGATGACCGATACCAGCAACCCGGAACCGGCGTTCACCATCGGCATCGAGGAGGAATACCTCCTGGTCCATCCGGAGACCGGCGATCTTGTCACCGATTTGCCGGCGGCCATGATGGACGCCTTCGGCGAGTTGGACGAGGGCACCGTCAGCCCCGAGTTTCTGCGCAGCCAGATCGAGGTGGGCACCCGCAAGTGCGAGACCGTGGCCGAGGTCCGGCAGTGTCTCACCGCCTTGCGCCGCGTGGTGGCGGATGTGTCCCATGCCCACGGGGTGGCGCCCATCGCCGCCTCCACCCACCCCTTCGCCCAGTGGCAGGACCAGAAGCACACCCCCAAGGACCGCTACACCGCGCTCGCCAAGGATCTCCAGGCCGTGGCCCGGCGCCTGCTTATCGGCGGCATGCACGTGCATGTGGGCATCGAGGATCCGGACCTGCGCGTGGACCTCATGAACCAGGCGGCCTATTTCCTGCCGCATCTGTTGGCGCTATCCACCTCGTCGCCATTCTGGCGCGGCCTGGAAACCGGGTTGAAGAGCTATCGCATCAGCGTGTTCAACGAACTGCCGCGCACCGGCCTGCCCAGCTACTTCGACTCCCACGCCGACTACCGCCGGCATGTGGACATCCTCGTCAAGGCCGGCCTGATCGAGGACGCCAGCAAGATCTGGTGGGACCTGCGGCCCTCGGCCCGCTTCCCGACGCTGGAAATGCGCATCACCGACATCTGCACCCGTGTCGAGGACGCCACCGCCATCGCCGCCGTCTTCGTCTGCATCCTGCGGCTGCTGTGGCGTCTGCGGCGCTCCAACCAGCGCTGGCGCATCTACGCCCGCATGCTGGTGGAGGAAAACCGCTGGCGGGCGCAGCGCTATGGCCTGGACGAGGGGTTGGTCGACTTCGGCATCGGCCGCGTCGTACCCATCGATGAACTGCTGGAGGAACTGATCGAACTGACCCGCGAGGATCAGAAGGTGCTGGGGTGCCGCACCGAGGTGGAACACCTGCGCGACATCACCAAACGCGGCACCAGCGCCCACCGCCAGTTGGAGGTCTATCACGCGGCCAGGGACAACGGCGCCGACGAGGCCGAGGCGCTGCGCGCCGTGGTCCACATGTTGCGCGAGGACACGTTGATCGGGGTGTGATGCCAGCGGCGCCTGACGTTGACTCTTGCGGGGACCTGTAGGGTGCGCCCGACCGCCATGAAAGGGCGGGCAGCGCACCGCCTGACTGTGGGGTGGTGCGCTGCGCCTGACGGCGCGAGCACACCCTACGTCATACAGATCTTTAACCTGGAGCGGTTGCCGTACTGCGCGAGGACACGCTGATCGAGGTGTGAGCGGACACCCCAAGTCACGTTAGAAGGATCATGGAGAGGTATCCCAGGGAGCCAGCAAAGACCATAAAACAAAACGACCATAGAGTATAGAAAACGATAGTCACCACCATGACCCGAACGACGTTCAGCCGCCGTCCGTCCGGCCCCTTGAGAAACCGCCACGAGGAGACGGCCCAAATCGCGGCCGAGAACAAAACGGAAATTAATGTATGTGATTCACTCAGTTCCTCCTCCACTTCCAATACAAATACTAAAAACGCAACCACAATGGAATTGAACACAAGTACGGCCATCCCTGCGATCAGGTTGGCCCGAAAGGCAACGGCAAACAACGGCTTGAACCCAAGGACAACCGTCGGCAATATGCGAAGGATAGAGGCCAATAGAACCGCACTAAGAGCCAGAGCAAGAATAACATTAGCTAATAAAACACCGTACATCAAAATGACAACATCCACAAAATAATTAAAGTAAGGATTGCTCGTTTCCATTTTTTTTCCTTCTCAAGGAGTGAAGCGTATCCTTATTTGTTTAATTTTGGCCCCGCTTGAAGAGCATTCCTTAGCCTACGGTCCAATACCATCATGGGACCACCGGAACCACGACACCAATCGTCGAAACAGCGACGCCGAAACCCATAATTGAATATGAGGTATACACCCTAAACTTCTTCCGTCAAGCGCTCCGCACCTGTGTCAGCCGGTCTCAGGATGGGTTCGGTCCGTTGGCGCTTGATGCGAACGCCCGCTTGAGGGCGATGGGTGTGCTCGACGGACGCGTAAGCAGCCGGCAGCGCACCACCTTACCGTGGGATGGTGCGCTACGCCTGACGACGCGAGCGCACCCTCATGCCGGGCCGCAGCACCGAGGTTGAACACCTGCGCGACATCACCAGACGCGGCACCAGCACCCACCGCCAGTTGGCGGTGTACCACGCGGCCAGGGACAAGGGCGCCGACGAGGCCGAGGCGCTGCGCGCCGTGGTGCATATGCTGCGCGAGGACACGCTGATCGGGGTGTGAGCGGACACCCCAAGTCACGTCAGTAGGATCATGGCGAGGTATCCCAAGGAACCGGCCAAAATAAAAACAGAAAAAATCCATAGAATGTGAAAAATACCCGCGACCGCCACGGTCCGAACGACGCTCAACCGCTGCCCATCAGGCCCCTTGAGAAACCCCCACAAGGAGGTGGCCCAAATCGCGACGGGCACCACCACCAAAACAGCCACGCTCAAGACAGTTAAAGCAAAAGGGCCCTCAAACATACTATTGAAGAGTGTTTCCGGCTCTATTCTGAATGTAAAATCTAATAACACGCCCGTAGCCATCTGGAAGAGAAAAACAGCAATCCCTGCGACCAGGTTGGCCCGAAAAGCAACGCTAAACGATGGCTTGATCCCAAGAACAACGGTAGGCAACATGCGGACAATAGCGGCCAATAGGCTTGAGCAAAGCACAAAGGATACAATCATATTTATGAGAACAATACCATGAGCGAGAAAAACGGAATCCAATAAATAATTATTAGAATAGGAATTACTCATTTCCATTTTTTATTTCCTTTTTTTGAAGAAAATTTTTGCATCTTTCATGCTGGTACGACTTAAGGAACATTCCTTGTCCACGGACCATCACCATCATGGGACCACCGGAACCACGACACCAATCGTCGAAACAGCGACGCCGAAATCCCTAATTGAATATGAGATATACACCCTAAACTTCTTCCGTCAAGCGCTCCGCACCTAGGGCATCACGCCCGCATCAAACACAACGAGACCTAACGTCAAAACCACAACGCCCGGACAACCCTTGATGTTATGTGAGACCGGCGCCGGTCGCGGCATCGGTGAGGCCCCTCCAACCCTTACGACGGACCGCGAGAACCGGGCGTTCCAGACCGGACCTCGCCGCGATACGCCGATTCGGCGTTACGGCATCATGAAACACTCATAGCGACAGGCGAGATCCGGCAACTGGGTTGGTGCACCGCACCATGCCAAGTCCCTGTCCCGACTGCGCTTCCCCAACCAGAACGTGCGTTGCTCGCGCCTTGCCAAACAACGTGTTGCCCCCGGCGCCCTGGTGATATACGACAGGCGCACAATGCGTCTCGACTGTGCCCGCGCGAGGTCCCGCGCGGACGCGTCGATCATCCGGGGAACCCGCCTGGTGTCCGCCACCATCCTGATTCTCAACGGCCCCAATCTCAACCTGCTTGGCCGGCGCGAGCCCGCCGTCTACGGTCGCGAGACCCTGGACGACATCGCCACCCGATGCCGGGCGCGCGGCGAAGCCTTGGGCCTGGTCGTTGACGTCAGGCAGACCAACCACGAAGGCGAATTGGTGGAGTGGATCCAGCAGGCCGGCCCCGAGGTCGGCGGGATCATCCTCAACGCCGCCGCCTACACCCACACCTCGGTGGCCATTCCCGACGCCTTGCGCGCCGTGGGCCTTCCGGTCATTGAGGTGCACCTTTCCAACGTGTACGCGCGCGAAGGGTTCCGTCACCACTCTTTCATCAGCCCCTTGGCGTCCGGCGTCATTGTTGGCCTCGGCCCGCAGGGTTACGACCTGGCGCTGGAGGCCATGGCCAGCCTGATCCAGAAAACCGAGGCCAACGCCGCCGCCCCGCCGGGCTGATCCGTTCCCCACCGCGAACCCGCCTCTGGCGGCGACCGCCCCTGATCCTCAGAACTGCAAGACCGAAGGCATCCCCATGGCCAGCACTTCCATCGACACCGACGCGGTGCGCGCCCTCGCCGACCTGCTCGGCGATACCGGCCTGACCGAGATTGAATACGACACTGGCGACGTGCGCATCCGCGTGGCGAAATCGGTCACTGTCGCCGCCGCGCCGGCCGCCGTCGCTGCCCCCGCCGCGCCGGCAACACCCGCCGCCGGTTCTGGCGCCGCCGAAACGCATCCGGGCACCGTGACCTCACCCATGGTGGGCGTGGTCTACCTCGCGCCGGAACCGGGCGCGCCCAACTTTGTGTCCGTGGGCGACACGGTGACCGAGGGCGCGACCCTGTTGCTGATCGAAGCCATGAAGACCTTCAACCCCTTGCGGTCGCCCCGCGCCGGGCGGGTCTCAGCCATTCTGGTGAACGACGCCACACCGGTGGAGTACGGCGAGCCTCTGGTGGTCGTCGAATAGACCACCACCGGCCTTTCGCCGCCGCCCGCACCTCACCCGTTTCCTTTCGCAGCCGGACGTCCCCGCGCCATGTCGTCGCCCGCCCCCGTCGAGCCCACCCGGTTCGAGCCCACCCGGTTCGAGAAGGTGCTGATCGCCAACCGCGGCGAGATCGCCCTGCGCATCCTGCGCGCCTGCCGCGAGATGGGCATCCGCACCGTCGCCATTCACTCCACCGCCGACGCCGAGGCCATGCACGTGCGCCTGGCCGACGAATCGGTGTGCATCGGCCCACCATCAGCCCGCGACAGCTACCTCAACAAGGCCGCCCTGCTGGCCGCGGCCACCATCACCGGCGCCGACGCGGTGCATCCCGGCTATGGGTTCCTGTCCGAGAACGCCGACTTCGCCGAGATGGTGCTGGACCACCACATCGCCTTCATCGGCCCACCCCCCAAGCTGATCCGCGCCATGGGCGACAAGATCGCCGCCAAGCAGGCCGCCGTGGCCGCCGGCCTGCCGGTCGTGCCCGGGTCCGACGGCGCCGTGGGCAGCGAGGAGGAAGCACAGGACCTGGCCGCGTCCATCGGCTATCCGGTGCTCATCAAGGCCACCGCCGGCGGCGGCGGTCGTGGGATGAAGGTGGCCACCGGCCCCGAGGACCTGGTGGAAGCCTGGCGCACCGCCCGCACCGAGGCCCAGGCGGCCTTCGGCAACGGCGAGGTCTACATGGAGAAGTACCTCGGCCACCCCCGGCATATCGAGGTGCAGGTGCTGGCGGACATGCATGGGACCGTCGTGCACTTAGGCGAGCGTGATTGCTCGCTCCAGCGCAAGCACCAGAAAGTGCTGGAGGAGGCGCCCTCGCCGGCCCTGACCGCCGACCAGCGCGAGCGCATCGGCGCCGTCGCCTGCGAGGCCACCCGGCAACTCGGCTACTACAACGCCGGCACCATGGAGTTCCTGTACGAGAACGGCGAGTTCTACTTCATCGAGATGAACACTCGCCTCCAGGTCGAACACCCGGTGACCGAGATGATCACCACCCTCGACCTGGTGAAGGAACAGATCCGCGTCGCCCAGGGCGAGCCGCTGGGATACGCGCAAGGTGACATCCGCGTCCACGGTCACGCCATCGAGTGCCGGATCAACGCGGAAAACCCGGTCACCTTCGCCCCCTCGCCGGGCACCGTGGGCCGCTACCACGCCCCGGGCGGCATGGGGGTGCGGGTGGAGTCGGGCCTGTACACGGGGCTGCGCGTGCCACCGCACTATGACAGCATGATCGCCAAGCTGGTGGTGCATGGGGCCAACCGCACCGAATGCCTCATGCGTCTGCGCCGCGCCCTGGGCGAATACGTGATCGAGGGCCTGGAGACCACCATTCCCTTGCACCAGCGGCTGATGCAGGCCCCGCGCTTCGTCTCCGGGGACTATGACATCCGCTGGCTGGAGCGGTTCGTGGCCGAGAGCCAGGACGGATAAGCGGACGGCGGCGGGAACCGGTCCAGGAACGCTCGGGCGCGCGGCAAGGCGTCGTGGTGGAACTGGGTTGGCTCGCGCAGCCACAACCCTTCATAAGTCCTCGACGCCGCCCCGGAAACCAGAACGGGCGTCGGTAAGGGCACAAGCGTCATCCCCCAGCCGGGCCACCAGTGTCGGGCACGCTTCAGCGTGTGCGCTATGAAGCGGTCGCGGTCGGCATAACCGTGATAGTCGAACACCCAGTCGGCCGTGGTCACCACGATGTGGTTGCCGGTGTGCCCCGGATCCGGCTTCAGCCACACCGCCGTCATGGCGGGTGTCCCATAGCGTTCAAGAAAAGCAAACGCGAGGATGTGGCAGGCACCGCAGGCGAAGAAGACCCGGTCCGGCAAGGCCCAGCGCTTCGCAAGATCGTGCTTCGAGCAGTTGGGCGTGCGCAGGCGGTACATACCGCCCCTATCCGTCCGAGGATATCGCCGCCACCTCATCCAGCGCCCGCACCAGGGCGCGGCGGACGCCGGGCTCCAGCGCCGCGTGACCGGCATCCGGCACCATCACCAACTGGCTTCCCGGCCAGGCCGCGTGGACATCGAAGGCGGTGGTGGGCGGACACACCAGGTCATAGCGCCCCTGCACCAGCGTCGCGGGAAGATGGGCGATGCGGTGCATGTCGTCTAGAAGCTGCCCTTCGCGCACAAAGCCGCCGTTGACCATGTAGTGAGCCTCTAGCCGGGCCAGGGGCAGGCAAGCCTCGGCCGAGGCATCACTCAGACGGGGCACCAGGCGCGAACAATGCTCCTCATAACGGCTCCAGGCCACGGCCGCCGGCCCATGCACCGCAGGATTGGGGTCGATGAGGCGGGCATGGTAGGCGGCCAGGGGATCGGCACGCTCACCCGCCGGCAGGTGGTCCAGGAAGGCGCGGTGAGCCTCCGGAAAGAAGCGGCCCATGCCGGTCAGGAACCAGGCCACCTCGGCCAGGCGGAACAGGAACAGGCCGCGCAGCACGAAGGCCAGGCACCGGTCGGGATGGGCCTGCCCATAGGCCAGCGCCAGGGTGCTCCCCCAGGAGCCGCCCATCACCACCCAGCGCTCAATGCCCAGATGGACGCGCAGGCGCTCGATGTCGGCCACAAGATCGGCGGTGGTGTTGCGCTGCGTCGACCCACGCGGCGTCGAGCGGCCGCAGCCGCGCTGATCGAACAGCACCACACGATACCGGTCGGGATCGAAAAAGCGGCGATAGGCGGGGGCGATGCCGGCGCCCGGCCCACCATGCAGAAACACCGCCGGCAGGCCGCTGGGGCGCCCACACTGCTCCCAGTACAAGGCGTGGCCCCCGTCCACCGGCAGCATGCCGGAGTCAAACGGCGCGGTCGGTGGGTAGAGGTCGGCCAAGTCGGGATGGGCGGCGGAGATGGTGGCGGGCACGCGGATCCCTCTTGCATGGGCGTGATCGAGTTGGGCGCGACGGTGGACAGATGTCGATCCACGACATTACGACCCGCATCCCCCCAGATGAAGCCTTAGCGGACCATGCCACATCCGACCCAACCGTGCCAGACCGCGCCAGCAACCCTGGTGACGACCAGCCGGTCTCGGTATGGCTGGACCTCCTCCGGGGCACCGACCCTGACCCGCCTGGCGCACCGATCCAGACAAAAGAGGCGGTCTGCATTCTTTATTCTTTTGTCTGGATCGAACGTGCCCTGAGTTCACAATGTTGTGCAGCGACTCATGCCGTCAAGCAGGGGATCGCCCTGGGCCGCCAAGGATAACGTCCTTGACGGCATCACCGCACTCGGTCAATGCGCTGTCCCCGGCCACGTTCCGTATCACCGTCGACTCAATGGGGACTCGGATACGGTGGTTCATGGACTCCATGTCAGCGGTCTTGACGGGCATGTCCGTCTCGACATCGGTCATGATCTCTTCGCGCCAGGTGCCCCGCATCACCGCGCCATCAAGGCAAACACACCCCACCCCATGTATTCACGCGTGTACCTGGCATAGCGTACAGGTTCCGAGGTGAGTTGGGCCCGAACATCTTTCGCGAAATCATCGTCGGGATTCGCTGCGAGCCATCGACGCATGGTGAGCCACTTGGCCGCCTCGTACCTGTCCCAGCCGTCCTGGTCTGCCAGAACCATTTCTACGACGTCATGCTCGAGATCGCCAAACGACGCGAGAAGGTCCGGAAGCATGAGATAGTCGGATATCGAACCGGCAGAGCATCCTTTGGCAACGTCTTCCGTCGGCGGTTGCCGCACCCAGTACGGTTCACCGATAAGGATGATTCCTCCGGTACGGAGGCTCTTTGCCAGAAGCTCGATGCAGCCGGCCACGCCGCCACCGATCCACGTGGCACCGACACAGGCTGCCACATCGACTTTTTCGTCGGCGACGTAGCCGGCTGCGTCGCCGTGGACGAACTCGACTCGGTTCGCAACGCCGAGGTCCTCAGCGCGGCGTTTCGCTTGCTCGGAGAACAACTGGCTCATATCGACACCGGTGCCAGTGACTCCGAAATCGCGTGCCCACGTGCACAGCATCTCGCCCGAACCACTGCCAAGATCGAGCACACGGGTTCCCGGTTCCAGACGCAACGCCTCCCCGAGAATGGCGAGCTTTTCGGGTGTGAACGGGATATGAATACGGTGCGCACTTTCGGTGATATTGAAGATTCGTGGAATGTCCACCGGGGAAAACTCCTGTTGCATGAACAGTTCAAGGCCTGCGATTGACCACATGTGAACTAGAATGAAGCGGGATCAGCTTGGGTCAAGCTGACCCGACTTCACTCTCATTCTATAGGTTTTGAGTATCTTCGAGATCAAGTTGGTCCGTATCGCGACCCAACTTGATCTCGGAATACTCTAGAGTACATATATGGCCAATAACTGACTGAGAATGCAAGGCGCAAAAACACCACCTTTTTTTTCTTATAGTTTTATCTCTATTCTGACTTATCTTAAGAGGGTGAGCTTCAATTGATCAATCTATGCTACAGGAGCCCTCAAGGATCACGACGATATCTCCATCGGCTCCCCTGCATCAACCAGGTCTTCCGTGTTTCCTGAAAACCGAGGGTTCCTCACGGTTTCATGCGGAAACGAAACCGTGGCCGGGGGTCTCCGATCAGGGCGATGATGGACGCACAGGTTATGGTCGTCCTGTACCTCCCGAACCTTAGGCGCCCTCGTCCACGGTCCGCCCCCACGAGGCCCGCAAGGCCGCCAGCTCCTCAGGGTGATCGATATCGCGCGTCACCGCCGGATCCTCCACGGGCACCCGCACGAGACGACTTGCGTGGTTGTGCGCATGCAGGCGGATCAGATCGCGTCCCCCCCGGTCCCCCTCCAGACCCAGCAGCGCCGGCCGCCAGGCCCGGCCCCATAGCACCGGATGCCCATCCTTGCCCTGATGCACCGGCCGCACGATGGCGGCCGTCGGATCGGGCGCGGCGGCGAACGCCGTGCACAACTGCCGCACCGTGCTCGGCGCCAAACCGGGCTGATCCCCCAGCATGACCACGACCCCCTCCAGGTCGACCGGCAACGCGGCCACGCCGACCGCCAGCGATTTTCCCATGCCCTCCACATAGCGGGGATTATGCACCACCTGCCAGCCCTGCCCGGCCAGGGCCTCGACGACCGCCTCGGCGTCCCGTCCGGTCACCGCCACCCTTGGGACCTCGGGCAAGGCCTCGGCCAGCGGCCCCCCCACATGACGCACCAGCGGCGCGCCGCCCAAATCCAGCAACAGCTTGTTGGGGCCGCCCATACGCCGCCCCAATCCGGCGACCAGCAACACCACCCCTAGGCGAACCTCACTCACGGCGGGCGCCACGCTCATGGGGCACCTCCTTCCTCCGCCAGGATGGCACGCAGACCCTCACGGTAGGTGGGATAGCGCAGTGTCACCCCCAACCGCCCCGCGATACGCCCACACCAGACACGGCGCGTGTCCGCGTAGAAACTGCGCGCCATGGGCGAGAGATCGGCCGCCTCCAACGGCACCTCTGGCGGCGGCGCAACGCCCAGCAAGGCACAGGCTTCGGTGATCACGTCCTGGGGCGGCGCCGGTTCGTCGTCGGCGACATTGTAGATGGTGCCCGGTCCCGGCCTGTCCAGGGCCGCCATCAAAACCCCGGCGATGTCGTCCACATGAATGCGGCAGACCACGTGCCCCGGCTTGACCACGCGATGGGCACGGCCGACACGCACGCTGTCCAGGGCGCACCGCCCGGGACCATAGATGCCGGCCAGGCGGAACACCTCGACCGGACGGTCATGCCGGCGCCACAGGTCCAGCCAGCGCGTTTCCGCCTCCAGGCGCCGAACGGAGCGCGCCTGCGTCGGACGGGGCGGGGTGAGTTCATCCACCCAGGCCCCCCCCGTATCGCCATACACGCCGGTGGTGGACAGATAGCCGATCCATCGCGGCCGCCGGGCAGCGATCAAGGCATCGACCATGGTGTCCAACACCGGGTCGCCCGCTTCGTCCGGCGGCACCGACACCAGGATGGCATCGTGGGCTTCCAGGGTCTCCGACGGCAGCGGCCGGCCACGATCCAGAAGAACGGCGGCGAAGCCCTCGGCCCTCAGCGCCGCCAAGCCATCCTCGCCACGCGCCGTGCCGGCCACGCGCCAGCCCCGCGCGGACAACGCGTGTCCGAAACGGCGGGCCGTGTACCCCATACCCAAGCAAAGAAGGGACCGATCGGAGGTCATGGGACGTCCTTGTCTGGGGAATGGCCCGACACACGATCTCCTCGGGGTCTCGAAGCGCTCGTGACGCGCGGGCCTTATGGGGCGTATCATCCCCTGCGACCCGCACTCAGGCAACCCGGGACCCGCTCATCAATGCGCCTCAAGATATTTTTCTCGTCGAAGTTCTCTTTTTTGGCGCGTGCATGGCCGAGTCGAAGACCATGGACGGCATCCCTGGCCCTGTCGATCGCCTGTCTCGCGGCACCCGCCGGGGCCGTCGATCTGTCGGTGGAGGACCCGCCAAGGGCCTACGCCCGTTGCATGGATCTGGCCCGGGAACGCCCCCGCCAGGGCTTCGCGGCGGCCGTGAACTGGCAAGGGCTGGGCGGCGGGGAGGCTGCGCGACACTGCGCCGCCGTGGCCTTGCTCGGCCTGGGCGAGCATGCCGAGGCCGCGTCCCGCCTGGAGGCCCTGGCCCAGGACAGCCGGCAAGCGTTGCCGTTGCGGCTGGACCTGCTGGCCCAGGCGGCGACGGCCTGGATGCTGGCTCGCGACCCGGCACGGGCCGATGCGGTGCTGACCACGGCGTTGGCGGTGGCGGAACAGGGCGATACGGACGCCCGCGCGCGACTGCCCGGCCTGTTGATCGACCGCGCCACGGCGCGAGCCGCCGCCGGGGCCGTGTTGCAAGCGGCGCGGGACCTGGACCGGGTCCTGGACGCCCAACCCACCAACCTGGAAGCCCGCACCTTGCGGGCCAGCGCACTCCGGCAAGCGGGTTCTCTGGCCGCCGCCGAGGCCGATGCCGACGCGGTGCTGACCGCCAACCCAGCGCATCCGGGCGCCCTGTTGGAGAAGGGCAACATCCAGCGCCTGGCCGGACAACCCGACCAAGCCCGATCCACCTGGATGCGCCTGTTGGAGACGGCGCCCGACGCCCCCGAAGCCCAAGCCGCCCGGGACAACCTGGCCGCCTTGGATGTGCCGTCGGTGGAGTGATCCAAGGGCCTGTGCCCTTGACCGGCCGAACAAGGCGCGGGGTGCGCTCACGCCCCAGCCCGTCTTGCTTGCAAGGCGGGCCTACTTTGGGTGTTGTCGTTCCCCGTCGGGGAAACGGCGGGGGTGCAGCGCATCAGTCCGTCTCAAGGCGGTGCGCTGCCCGCCATACTACGGCGGTCGAGCGCACCCTACGGATCATCGCAAGAGTCAACATCAGGTGCCGCTGGTATCAGGTATCCTGGCAGCCGGTCCGTATCGCGTTTTGACGGCATAAAGAGATGGGCGGATGGTCGCGCCTGACCACCCGCCCGGTTGCAAAACCCGTCCACCCCCGCCAAAAGGAGCGGAGGTGGACATCTT
>Ga0126339_10002227_pt1 | contig 13781 bp, 3 predicted proteins | sample OrbTmetagenome_2_FD_92532 | JGI IMG/M metagenome (GOLD analysis project Ga0126339, IMG submission 92532) | Coral microbial communities from Petempiche,Puerto Morelos, Mexico - Orbicella T R C metagenome | ecosystem: Host-associated > Invertebrates > Cnidaria > Coral | place: Petempiche,Puerto... | reverse complement strand
CCTATAAGTCATATATAAGTTATTGGAATTAGGTCTGAAAACTGCGTTTGAAGTTTGCAATAACCAAAAATCAATGTATGTAACATTTTCAGGTTTGCATTTAACTATTATTAGGCATCTTTTACCAATTCTGCTTATTCAGCCAAACCGAGTGACGTCATTTAATCACGTGATAATCCTAGTAAAGCTACTCCTTTGGCATGGTTATCATACACCAAAATAACCTAGAGATTATGTTGCGATTAGACATAGCTATGGCCGCGACACCTTAAGATCAAAGAGACGGATGTCCTGCCCCAAGGGAGGTCATATCTTGCCTAAGAGTGAATGGCCTTAGAAAAACATTTTTTTCATTTTTCTTCTGTTGCAATGTCAATCAAGTCTGAAATTTTGCAATGAATTAGATTTCATAACACAAGCACGCCTCCTGTACAGAGCTCTTGCTTCGACCTCAACATTTTCCTAATATGTCACCAAACGTTAACAGTTGTAATTATTCAGTATGGCCAACCACCTTAATCGGTACGAATTTCAACGCTTTCAGTTTTCACAGTATACTGGAAATGACACGCAGCCGATTTGTTTTCAGCAGCAAAACGCACAGCCACAAGCTGCTTCGTCTTTCGTTACCTCCGAGTCTAGAGCAGCGTTCTGTTTCACAAAAGAAGCATCTTCGGGAGACAAAACTTCCAAATAGAAAAAGTCTAGCCAAAGAAAGCAATGGTGCTTTGATGATGAGAAAGTGCTTTGCAGCCGTTGGGCCGATAGTATAATAATTATCAGAATGGTATCGTATATCTTTTACGTCGCAAACGTGCGACCCCAGCAACCCTCTGCGGTTAAATGCCACAACAAACTTGTGTGACAATTTATGACGCGACAAAAACAAAAAAAGTCCAGTGCGACCCATGCCTTAAAGTATACACTAATGACATCCCATTGTCTTCGTTCTGCGTCTTCTAGAAATTCCTCCTTAATAGATGATTTTAAAACTTCGAGTACTAATAATCTTAACACCCCGAGGGATGGTATGTGCTTTGCGAATAAGATAAACAAGTGTGGTCGCTAATATCTAACTTCATAACCACTGATAGAGTGTGTTCAAGTGACGTCATAAAATTCTCAAATCCAAAAGTAGAGAGCCCCTGAATGTTTTATCCTCATCAGGCATAAGACGTACTAAATTTATGTTTACAACTTTCCAGCTCAATATCGTCCTTCATTTGGAAACCAGCGCATTTTGCATTTCGGAGTTGTGGCGGTGCGTGACATGAAGCTAAGATCGCGTTTGTCGAAAAATACACACTTATCTCGTGATTTCTGGCCATTTTAGGAAATAAAGTATTAGGAAAAGTGCTTGTGTGAATGTTTTTTGGTTCGATTCAGATAATCAGTTGTCTAGATAGCCAAAGTAGGTTCCAGACGTTTACAATAATTTCCGGCCGCCATATTGGAGAACGGCCTCCTTATTTATCGTCTATAATATCACAATTTCTTGACTTTGTCCACTGAATGGTTTTTAATGTAATTTTGTATTGCGTGACAATGCACACACTCTATTGTATCAGGAGTATTAGTTATGCATAGGTCAATTTGAAAGGACTGAAAATGAGCTGTTATTCTCGTTGGCTCCGTTATCAGTTGAGTATGACCAAAAACTTCCCAAACATCGACGATTTTGAAAGAATTGCTATCTGCACCTAGGTAACATGTTTGTGCTCATATCACCGACAAGGTAGAGCTTCCGATTAGAAGCTTGAAAATCGTTAATTAAACAGGTCAGGAGGAGAATTGGGAGGTTATACCAGGTACTGACAAGAAATGACCGAGAATGAGGACCTTATTTCAACAGATAAACATTCGAGCCTATCAATCATAAGCTCCTCGCATACTTTACAATTAAGATTACTACGTGGGTAAAAGTAAATCCCATCACTTTTACGACCGTTAATTTGTCTCGCGGAACTATTTCAAAACTCGGTATATAGAGTTCGCGGTCAGTATTTGTATTATTCACGTATATGTTGTGTTGCTACTATGACGATAACAATTTAATAACAATTTTTGAGCAGGGTACATTCACCACATCAGTGGTTTTCAGAGCGATCCTGTATCTTACTCAAGACTTTAAATAGTACATAATGTTGGAAAGGCAAAGAAAAACTACATAACAACTATAAAAAAGATAAACTTATAGAAACGAGATGAAAAACAGGACTTCGTACGATAAAAAAAGAACTGAAAGCGAGATGGCGTCGTTCGATTTCTGCTGCACCTAGTGCTTAGGTGAAACTTTTCTCTCACTGTTTAGGACATCTCACACAATAAGACAAGTAATATCGAGAACATCAACTGGCTGTTTGATTAGTTCGCTGGTATTTGCTGCGTGATTGAAAAATTGTATCTGGGACTTGATCCTTCAATAGAATCTACGCATGACGGTTTCTTTAAAAAAAAGGGATTGTTCGCATGAAGTTGAATTGCTACCTGCACATTATCCCAGTGTCAAGTACACGACAGTTCCTTCCACTCACGTTCAACTACCTTTACCTAATAACGGCGAACATTCCTGGCATTAAAGGCACGTGCTATATTATCTGCTCTATAATATTGCTTAAAAGTTCATGGAGGCTGAAACAATTCTCCTGCTCATCATACTCACAAGAAGTTTCTGGGATATGTGCTTCGTTATGTTCAGACAATTGTCTTTCTGGAGTAGAGCGTTCTCCTCCCTGGTTGCATTCATAATAATTTTCCTCACTGTAACCTTCTTCACTGTGCCCCAATTCGTGTAGTTTCACTGTTCTTACCCGACCAAAGCACTTGCCACATTGTTTGCACTGAAAGGGTTTTTCCCCTGTGTGCGTTCTTATATGTTCCTTCAGATGTCCAGCCAGAGTAAACGACTTTGCACACTGGCTACATTCAAAAGGCCTCTCTCCTGTATGTGTTCGTTTGTGTACTTTCAGATTTCCTGAGAGGGTAAGCGATTTCTCACACTGATCGCATTGATACAGATTCTCTTCCGTGTGTATTCGTTTATGCAACTTCATGGTTACAGGATGTTTAAAACCCTTTCCACACTGAACACACTGAAAAGCCTTCTTGTTGGTGTGTATCCTGTTGTGGTTCTCTAAATCTGCTCGATCACGTTGTTGTACATAACCCACACACGGTATTTGATCAAACGAAGTCTCACACAGATCACTTTCAAAGGTAGCTTCCTTGTGTCGCCTTTCATGAAGTGCTAAACCTGGTTGATCTTTAAGACCCTTCCCACACTGCTCACATTCAAAGGGCTTCTCGGTTGAATGTGTACTTCTACACTGGGTACGCTCAAACGGTCTTCCTTTTGCGTGTGTTGCTATATGTTCCTTCAGATGCCCTGCCCGAGTAAACGACTTGCCGCACTGGCTGCATTTAAAAGGTCTCTCTCCGGTGTGCGTCCTTTTGTGTACTTTCAGATTTCCTGACTGGGTAAACGACTTGTCACACTGGTTGCATTGATACAGATTCTCCCCCGTGTGTATACGTTTATGTACCCTTAGAGTTACTTCATGTTTGAACGACTTTCCACACTGATCACATTCAATGGGCTCGTTTTCAGCATGTACTCTTTCGTGCTCCTTGAGTTTGCTTGCCGAGCAAAGACACTTCCCACACTGGGTACACTCATAAGGCTTCTCCCCAGTACGTGTCCTTTTATGTTGCTTTAACTGCACTACCTGATTAAACGACTGTTGAGACTGACTGCATCCAAATCGCTCCCCAGCTGCAATTTCCCCGTTAATTTCCTGTTGTACACTTCCTGTCTGAACAATGGACGTCTCGAGCTGATCTCTTTCAAACTCTGTGTCTTCTTTGTGTTCTCTTTCATGCTGTAAAAGGGTTTGTTCATCTTCAAAACACTTATCGCACTTGTTACATTTAACTGTCTCTTGCCTTGTTGAACGTGTCAGTTTACATATGTGTTGCTTTAAGACCCTTGCCCGACAGAAAGACTGTCCACACTGATTGCACTCAAACGGTCTTCCTTTTGCGTGTGTTGCTATATGTTCCTTCAGATGCCCTGCCTGAGTAAACGACTTGCCACACTGGCTGCATTTAAAAGGTCTCTCTCCCGTGTGCGTCCTTTTGTGTACTTTCAGATTTCCTGACTGGGTAAACGACTTGTCACACTGGCTGCATTGATACAGATTCTCTCCCGTGTGTATACGTTTATGTACCCTTAGAGTTACTTCATGTTTGAACGACTTTCCACACTGATCACATTCAATGGGCTCATTTTCAGCATGGACTCTTTTATGCTCCTTAAGTTTGCTTGCCGAACAGTAACACTTTCCACACTGGGTACACTCATAAGGCTTCTCCCCAGTGCGTGTCCTTTTATGGTGCTTTAACTGCACTACCTGATTAAGTGACTGTTGAGACTGACTGCATTCAAAACGCTCCCCAGCTACATTTTCCCTGTTAATTTCTTGCTGTTCACTTCCTGTCGGAGCAATGGACGTCTCTAGCTGATTGCCTTCAAAATCTGTGTTTTCTTTGTGTTCTCTTATATGTATTACTAGGCTTTGCTCATCTTCAAAACACTTATCGCACTTGTTACATTTAACTGACTCTTGCTCTGTTGAACGTGTCAGTTTACATATGTGTTGCTTTAAGCCCCTTGCCCGACGGAACGACTGTCCACACTGATTGCACTCAAACGGTCTTCCTTCTACGTGTGTTCCTACATGTTCCTTCTGATGCCCTGCCTGAGTAAACGACTTGCCACACTGGCTGCATTTAAAAGGTCTTTCTCCAGTGTGCGTTCTTTTGTGTACTTTCAGATTTCCTGAGTGGGTAAATGACTTCCCACACTGGTCGCATTGATACAGATTCTCTCCTGTGTGTATACGTTTATGTAACCTTAAAGTTACTTCATGTTTGAACGACTTGCCACATTCTTCGCATTCAATGGGCTCGTTTTCAGCATGCACTCTATCATGTTCCTTCAGTTTGCTTGCCGAACAAAAGCACTTTCCACATTGGGTACACTCATAAGGCTTCTTCCCAGTGCGTGTCCTTTTATGCTGCTTTAACTGCAATACCTGATGAAATGACTGTTGAGACTGACTGCATTGAAAACGCTCCCCAGCTGCATTTACCCTTGTAATTTCCTGCTGCACACTTCCTGTCTGAACAATGGACGTCTCGAGCTGATCTCTGTCAAAATCTGTGTCTTCTTTGTGTTCTCTTTCATGTAGTACTGGGCTTTGTTCATCTTCAAAGCACTTGCCAGACTTGTTACATTCAACTGACTCTTTTTCTGTTGAACGGGTCAGTTTGCATGCATGTTGCTTTAAGGCCTTCGCCTGACGGAAAGACTGTCCACACTGATTGCACTCAAACGGCCTTCCTTCTGCGTGTGTTCCTATATGTTCCTTCAGATGCCCTGCCTGAGTAAACGACTTGCCACACTGGCTGCATTTAAAAGGTCTCTCTCCAGTGTGAGTTCTTTTGTGTACTTTCAGATTTCCTGAGTGGGTAAATGACTTTCCGCACTGGTCGCATTGATGCAAATTCTCTCCTGTGTGTATTCGTTTATGTAACCTTAAAGTTACTTCATGTTTGAACGACTTGCCACACTGATCGCATTCAATGGGCTCATTTTCAGCATGCACTCTATCATGTTCCCTAAGTTTGCTTGCCGAACGAAAACACTTTCCACACTGGGTACACTCATAAGGCTTCTCCCCTGTGCGTGTCGTTTTATGTTGCTTTAAATGCACTACTTGATTAAATGAGTGCTGAGACTGATTGCATTCAAAACGCTCCCCAGCTGCATTTTCTCTGGTAATTTGCTGCTGTTCAATTCCTGTTTGCACAACGGAAGTCTTGAGCTGATTGCCTTCAAAATCTGTGTGTTCTTTGTGTTCTCTTTCATGTAGTAAAAGGCTTTGCTGCTGTTCAAAACGCTTACCACACTCGTTACATTCGAGTGACTCTTTCTCTGTAGAATGTGTCAGTTTACATGTATGTTGTTTTAAGCCCCTTGCCCGACGGAAAGACTTTCCACACCGATTACACTCAAACGGTCTTCCTTCTGCGTGTGTTCCTATGTGTTCCTTCAGATGCCCTGCCTGGGTAAACGACTTGCCACATTGGCTGCATTCAAAAGGCCTTTCACCAGTGTGAGTTCTTTTGTGATGTTTAAGATTTCCTGACTGGGTAAATGACTTGCCACACAGCTCGCATTGATGCAGATTCTCCCCCGTGTGTATTCGTCTATGTAGCCTTAAAGTTGCCGCATGTTTAAAAGACTTGCCACACTGATCACATTCAATGGGCTTATTTCCATCGTGCAGTCTTCCGTGTTCCTTAAGATTTCTCACCGATCGAAAACACTGGCCACACTGGGTACACTCAAACGGTCTTCCTATTGCGTGTGTTCCTTCATGTTCCTTCAGATGCCCTGCCTGAGTGAATGACTTGCCACACTGACTGCATTTAAAAGGTCTCTCTCCAGTGTGAGTTCTTTTGTGTACTTTCAGATTTCCTGACTGGGTAAACGACTTGTCACACTGGTTGCATTGATACAGATTTTCTCCCGTGTGTAAACGTTTATGTGACCTTAGAGTTGTTGCATGTTTAAAAGACTTGCCACACTGATCGCATTTAAGGGGCTTATTTTTAGTGTGCACAATTTCATGCTCCTTAAGATTGCGCGCCCGACTGAAACATTTGCCACACTGTTTACATTCGAAAGGCTTCTCACCTTCGTCTGTCGTATTATATTGTCTTAGTTGTCTTTTCTCGGTCGACGTTTTTTCGCACTGATTGCACAGAAAACCTTCCTCTTCTGTGTCTATTTGATTATATGACCTTAGTGCCTCAGCAACTTCAAAGCGCTTGCCGCATTGGCTACACTGAAGTGAGGCAATCCCATCATGTTCTTTTATATGTTTCTTAAAGGTGTTAACCCAACGGAAACACTTGTTACACTGCCTACACTTAAACGGTTTTTCTCCTGTGTGTATTCGTTCATGTTCCTTTAGATGTCCCGCCTGTCTAAATGATTTGTCACAGTAGTTACATTTGAAAGGTCTCTCTCCTGTGTGCGTTCTTTTATGTTGTTCTAGATTGCCAGCCTGGGTAAATGACTTATCACACTGGTCGCATTGACATGTTTTCTCTCCTGTGTGGAATCTTTCGTGTACTTTAAGGGTTGCTACGTGTTTAAAACTTTTTCCACACTCCTTACATTCAACAGGTTTATCAGTCGCATGTATTCTTTTGTTTTCGTGCACTCTTCCTGCCTGTGGAAAACCCTTTTCACACTGATTACTTTCAAAAAGCTTCCCCACAGAGTGTGTTAGTTGATGTTCCTTTAGATGCTCTTCGTTGGTAAAGGACACGTCACATTGGTTGCATTGGAAACTGATGGAGATTCCTTCGCAACTAATTACAGGGCTTGTCACTACTTTAGTTGCACTCATTATGCTCCACTGAATAGTTCCAGTTTACTTTTCCGATGAGCAAAGTCTCACGTTTTCCTGGTTTCAATTCGCCTCTTAACACCACTTTGTAAACTACCGGTTAGGACACTGAGCCGCATCCCTAGCAACTGAAGAAGGCAAAAACATAAATATTCTACTCGCCGTTGTATACTACGATAACTTTTAACAAAACCAAACAAGGAAGGCTAACTTATTTTATTTATGTGACAAGTCAAATAATTCTCCCATTTTGATTGGCTCTTATTTATGACCAATTGGAGGACAGACGCATAGATGACGTCTTTAACATTTGTTGGTTTCTTTGTTGTATACAAAAAAGATTCCATGTTGCCGTGCGTCTGTTCAGTAATAGATCACAGAAGACGTCAAAATATGATAAGAACATCAGTGACACACGCAGCTATCGCTCGTATGGTGCTTTGTTGTTGTTACCACATTTTGACGACAACTGTGATCTACAGTATTACTGAACAGCAGCACGACAGCATGGACTCTATTTGATAAAATTATGTTTATCATCAGTTGTTGGTGTTAAGATCAACAAATAGACTCCATGTTGCCGTGCGTCTGTTCAGTAATAGATCAGAGAAGACATAATCGTCTCACGGTTCGTATGCCACTTTTTTTTTTCGTTTTTACCTCATATTCTCAAAATAAATGCTGAGTATATTGCTTTCAAATAAAAATGATGAAATCAAATGTCTAGTCTGGAGACTGTTGTCACACACAGGATAAATTCAAACTAAATGTCAGATTTGGAGTAAATCGTAAATAAACAGTGGGTTGATAGCATAAGTTAACGTCAGGTTTCGATGGACTGATTTGTAACGAATAATGTATTCAAAATAACTAATTGGTGTAAAACAACCAATGTATTTCAAAAATAAGTGACAGGTCTGGGAATTCAATACGGATAAGATCTGGAATAAGATTAGGACCATGAAAACGATCATGAAAACGATCTCTTAAAGGATCCAAAATAAGATTTGGAACTTGAAAAGGATTAACACTGTGAATAGGATCTCAAATAAGATTTTTGAAAATGATTAGGATCTGGAATAGGATCTGGCAAAGGATTAGGACCTTGAAGAGGATCATGAATAGGATCTTTATTACAATCTGGAATAGGGCCTTGAATAGGATCTTGAATAGGATCTTGAAAGGATCTTGAAAGGATCTTGAATAGGCTCTTGAAAGGATCTTGAAAGAAGCTTGAATAGGATGTTGAATGGGATTATGAAAAGGGTCTTGAATAGGATTTTTAGTAGGATCTTGAATAGGATCTTGAATAGGATTTTGAATAGGATCTTGAAAAGATCTTGAATAGGATCTTGAAAAGGATCTTGAAAAGGATCTTGAAAAGGATCTTGAAAAGATCTTGAATAGGATATTGAAAAGGATCTTGAAAGAATCTTGAAAATGATCTTGGAAAGGATCTTGAATAGGATCTTGAAAAGGATCTTGAAAAGGACCTTGGAAAGGATCTTGAATAGGATCTTGAATAGGATTTTGAAAAGGATCTTGAAAGGATCATGAATAGGATCTTGAAAAGGATCTTAGAAAGGATCTTGAATCGGAACTTGAAAAGGACCTTGAAAAGGACCTTGGGAAGGATCTTGAATAGGATCTTAAAAAGGATTTTGAATAGGATCTTGAATAGGATCTTGAAAAGGATCTTGAAAAGGATCTTGAATAGGATCCTGAAAAAGATCTTGAAAAGGATCTTAAAAAGGACCTTGGAAAGGATCTTGAATAGGATCTTGAAAAGGACCTTGGAAAGGATCTTGAATAGGATCTTGAACAGGATCTTGAAAAGGATCTTAAATGGAAGTGTAGGTTAGAAATGGGATCCTACAGACGATCTTGCATTCTATAGTTGTTCAAGAATCCAATCTGCTTGCAGGTAGGCAAACAATTATGGTCTGATCATAACAGTCTGTATTTCATACAAAACGTGAAGTAGGGTGCTGTTGTTTTAATTTATTTTTTTAAAACTGTATTATCAAAGATCAGGGATCCCATTGAATTTTTGATGACAATGATTCTACATTAAATCCTGTTGTGACATTAGTGAAAATGAATGAAACATGAGTGTGCACTCAGGTGACCAGGAGTAAAAAAATACACCAATACAAAAAGAGAGATGTAAGAAAATTCAAAAATGCCCTAAAAAATGATCACAGACCAGCATATAAAGAGAAGATTTGTGTTTACAAAAGTAAAGAGGTTGTAATACTTGTACGTATGCTCTCTTTTTAACTCTTTTACTCGTACATGTACATGTTATATGTAATGAGCATTTCTTCATACATGTACATGTACAGTGCATATCTGTTTGAACAACCTTTTTCTTCCGTGCCCACTTTACTGGTGATAGCTTTTAGTTACAGGTTCTGTAGGTCCTTGAGATATTGAGATATTGTTTGTTCCAAGTTCCATTACTTCTTAACATCCCCCAAATACAATGTAGTGTGTCACTGATCAATTTTCACTAAAGAGTAATTGACATAACATCATTTTTAAATCAAGAACATACATGTACCAGGGTTGTCCCTACCAGCCCACAGCCAGCACAACTAATCGGCTACTTGGTCATACATGACAGCTACTTTTTCGAAAAAATATATATGTCAAGGGAAATGAGTTAACCTAGTTTTTTGGTTAAAGTGGATAAATTAATGGAAGTAATTTTCTGACGTAAACATAATCTGGTTGCTGATACATAATTTATAAAATAAAATTTAAGTGGCGATATTGTGGTTTTTTTTTCGTTACCGAGAAATCACTGTGTTGTTGAAATAAATTCACTACATATCTGGAATCCACACCTGTCCTTTTTCAGCGCATGTTTTCTGCCATGCATTGCATGCAAGGATTAACGCACGCACAGATTTCATAACAGCACAATGGAACACCAAGCGTCATTAATGAAATACTTTGGAGTGCCGGAAGTGGAAACAAAAAAGAAAACAGGAGAAGTGGAAGGCAAATATTTACAAACAAAAAATACAAGACAGGTTGTAATGATCATGAAAGTCATAATTTCAATTTCCAGGCCTGTAAACAAACAGCAGCTCTAAATTCAGGAGTGATGAGAAGAGAGATAATTTCGTGGCAAGTTAGGAAACAGAGGAAATAGCTGTTCTGTTCCCGTGGATACCTCTTCAAACACCTCTTTAAAAAGCCATTCACTTGCTGTTTATTTCAGCCACTGCTTCTGGAAAAATAATCTCCCTCTTTCAAAAAGTTCAGAAAAAAATATTACGTTGTTCTCACGACATTTATCCATTCAAGACAAGGTAAACATCCATTTGAAAAAACCTTGAAAGACCAGAAAAAATTGCAAAAGCTGAATAGCGAAAGCTGACACGCTTTAAAATGCTGCAAGATTTGAAGAAATCAGCCAATAGTCACAGTCACTAAGATAATCAAAATTTGTGTACAGACTCAAGGAAACCAGGACCTCCAATGTCAAAACATTTCACGGGGGAACAGGTCCCTGGACCCCCCTTCTCCCCCCCCCCCCCCCCAAGCCCCTTTGGCACTCGGTGGTTACTCATCAGCTATATTAAAATTTTTCCAGCTACTTCAAATCTTACAGACAACGCTGAACATACTAATCAGAAGTAATTCAGAATGGCGACGTGTAATTTGAAATGTCAGATTTGGGCAGGCAGATTTTAATAAATGGTGGGTGCAGCATGAATGTTGCATTGGATAGGCTGAGTTTACAGCCAGTTTCATTACACAGTGTGTGTAGACCTGCATTTTCAAAATGAAAGTCGCCTGTTGTGATTTGTAAATCATGCCTCAGATTATTAGTCAGCCAGTTTTCGTGGACATGGTGAAACCTATAGAGATACATTGCTGTATTAAGTTAGAGTGAGATTGCAGATGTGGATAATTGGCAACCTTCTATTAATAGTTAATATGCACACAGACACATGATTGTGGTCAAGCAGACAAATCATGCTGGGCGAATCATGTTTAGTGACATGATTTGCCAGACATAATTCAACCTGCGTGTTTTGGTATTCACATGATGATAGCAAGTATACATCATACATAGTGCTGGACATAAAGGGAAGTCAGAGCAAATTAAACAAAACGCCTGTGAATTTGCTAGTCAGGTGATTATTGTGATTTGTCAGATTATGACTGGCGAATCATGACAGCAAGATCAAGTGAAATTAATTGTCAGAGTTGCACAAGATGATTTTGAAATAAAATTACAAAATAAGTGTCAAGTTCGAAATAATTGCCAGGTCTACTGGTGCTGATTGCACATTGAATAATCAAAATTCAAAATAAATATCAGATCTGGACAGGCCAGTTTTGAATACACTTGACTCTCCTCGAGTTATAAACATGTGTACATGTATGCTGAACTCCAGCCCATTTTCCCTGGATTTTCCCTCATTTTTCAGCTATTGGTTATCTCATGTTGTTTCCAAAATGTTGCAAAATTCAATATTAGTATATTGGAAATCGTGGGATAAAATATATTTTCCTATTTCAATAAAAAAAAATTAATTTTGGTTTAATAGCTGGACTGTATACATACACTGTATGTAGAACAGTTTAATTCTATAGAGACGGTTTCATTGGAATTTTTAAAATATACTTTCATTCAATAAAATATTAATATTTTCAATAAAACCGTGTAGTAACCTTAAACCTGGTTGCTTAGCTTAGAAATGGTGACTGCTCTGACTGACTGCATGTGGCATGAGTTTTTCTTAGCTCTTGCTCATCTGCCCAACATCTGCAAGTACAATGGTTTGAATGTCAAGATGTAAGATGTAAGAATGTAAGATTTTTCCTCAGCAGTAGTGATATTTAATCATTTAGACGTGACTTTATCAGTTCTTAGAAGTGTTTCAGATGGTGTCATAAACATTTGGCTAGTACTGAATACATTCCAAAAACTTTGTTCATGCATTTCTGAAATACACTTCTATTGGTGAAAAAGATGGAAGAAATCTGGATGGGAGCCACCAGTATAGCCTAATATATACACCTTATTCCAAAACGGCCACCATTTAAGTATTCTTTTGTTTTCTTGCAAATTAGCCCTTGTTGCCTCGTTCTTAAACTCGAAATTCAAAAGAATATTTCCCTTAAATGAGGCTAATTTGCAAGTAAACAAAAGAACGCTAAGATGGAGGCCATTTTGGAATAAGGTGTATAAATGTAGGTCCACGTTCGGTTGCTGTTAATGGGGTAGGAAGGTCATGATTCAGGAACTTTTGGAAAACCTAAGAAGCTTCTGTTGCATTTGGATATTACCCGTATGCTGCAAGGTTCTCAGCAGACCATTCCAAAGAGAGTAGAAGACTATAGATTTAACTGTGGAAGGTGGTCTGATATTGACAACAATCAAGTTGTGAAGGTGAATTAATCAACATGACACGAGCGTAGGACAAAGAAAAATTCCGAGTCCCCAACAGGAATCAAACCCATGACCTCCCGAACACCGGGCGTGCGCTCTACCCACTGAGCTACGAGAACTCATGGAGAGCAAGGTCATTTAACTGAGTTCATATATGACAGGTGTCCTGCATACTGCTAGGATCAATGCCATCGAAGCCATCGTGAGTAGTGCTAAGTTAAGAAAGATGGTGAATTTTAAGCTCGGTAATGAAATGTGAAGGTGACACCTGGTTTTTTTTGTTTTGTTTTGTTTTTTCTTTGTCCCACGCGTGTCATGTTGATTAATTCACCTTCACATTTCATTACTGACCTTCAAATTCACCATCTTTATTAACTTATCACTACTCACAATGACTTCGATAGCGTTGACCCTAGCAGTATGCAGGACATCTGTCATATATGAGCTCAGTTAAATGACCTTGCTCTCCATGAGTTCTCGTAGCTCAGTGGATAGAGCGCCCGCCCGATGTTCGGGAGGTCATGGGTTCGATTCCTGTTGGGGACTCAGAATTTTTCTTTGTCCCACGCTCATGTCATGTTGATTAATTCACCTTCACATTTCATTACCGACCTTCAAATTCACCATCTTTATTAACTTATCACTACTCACGATGACTTCGATACCGTTGATCCTAGCAGTATGCAGGACACCTGTCATATACAGTATGAACTCAGTTAAGGTCATTCCTCACATTTGCATTGTGCATCCTTACTGCGCATAATTTATGGCGTCATTAGCGCGCGGTTGTGCACACGCATATTGAAAACATGACGGATTTGCCTTGATATTGAGCTCTGTCAGTTGAAAAATGGCTCTAGCTCACCAACGAGCATGGGCACCCCAAT
>Ga0126339_10002226_pt1 | contig 13782 bp, 11 predicted proteins | sample OrbTmetagenome_2_FD_92532 | JGI IMG/M metagenome (GOLD analysis project Ga0126339, IMG submission 92532) | Coral microbial communities from Petempiche,Puerto Morelos, Mexico - Orbicella T R C metagenome | ecosystem: Host-associated > Invertebrates > Cnidaria > Coral | place: Petempiche,Puerto... | reverse complement strand
TTTCACAACGCTTGACGCTATCGGCTATTGACTAGCGGTGGTCGTGTACTCGAGTGACAATTTGTTTTCGTTAAACGGCCACTGTACATACTGACTAGTTCCTGTTTGCCATTATTTCAACGCGTACAATGCGTATAGCGTACGTATATTCGTTTCAGCGATATTTACCTTGTCAAGAGGGTGAGATGTACTGAATTACTATAACAAATGTTGCCCATGATTTCACATTTCACCATTTTTTTGCGTTTAAATCCGAGAAGATCTGAGAAGCTGAATTGATTACCCACATGGACATGTTTCTGTTGAATGAAGTGCCTGGGTTTGGGCGACCCACACTTTCCCACCCAAATGTTTGAATGTGTTAGGTTTCCTGAGTTTCCGATACTCGTTTGTACACCAGGGTGGGAAAACAGATAGGTACAATGAGAATTAATAGAGTCAGTGCTTTACTGACGCAAGTTGAGGATCTATGGTAGCTGCCCTCGAACTCTCGACTCAAGCCCTTGTTCTGTCGTCTCGTACACGTTAAACTGCCAAAAATCCTAAAAAAGAATTCCTTTTCAAATCTTAGACTTAAGTTGTAAAATAATGTTATTTTAACGAGACAAAAAAAAATCTGTTATGTAATTCTGTTTTATAAAGATCAAGATTTTAGTAATAAAAAATGATACAGCTTGTCCAAAAATGGTTCACTCGGCCTCTACACTAATGAAAATTTCATTTTGTAACCTAAATTGTTAGAAGTAGGTAAAGGATTCATTTATTCTCCTAAAAAAGATCAAAACTTTTATATTCATCATATATTTTGTGCCTTAAAAAAATAACACTATTGTTACTATGTAAGATATATCAAAGGGAGACAAATTAGTCGAAGTCTGATACCCTGAGAGGCATGACTGTGACAGTTTCATTTGAACAAATTCGAGACCAATTATTTTGAACGACTGGCGTGATATAAAGAAAACAACGCCATTAGAATGTGTCTCCGGGAAGTGGCTGTATGCAGGGGGGCTATAAAAGGTGGTGGAGCCAGCACGAATTTGTAAGACGCCACAAAAGAATATGTATCTATATTTGTTAATCTGCTAATTGTTTCGGTTATTTACCCACGGCTGTGTGTCTTTTTTTTTTTACCTCAACCAGAGTAAACTGTGACAGGTCAAAATGTTGAAAGAATTGTGGCTCACTAGCAGGGTCAAATTTGCATGTCAGAGACATATTTCTTGTCTGTCCTCCAAAGGAAATTACCGGAAGGAGGTCTGTCTCAATAATTTCGAACCGTGTTTCGAGAGTGACAATTATGAACCAAGTTACATGCCACAAAATCACATTTGAATAATGTACTTTAACTTCAGTTTATTTTGTATTGCAGAAATGAACATCTCTTCATCAACCGGTGGGAACGTTACCCTTTCCTGTACACTAGCCTCACGAAACATTGCTACCAAACTGGGTTTAACCGTCGCTTATGCTGTTGTGTTTATTATTGCCCTCTTCGGGAACTGTGCCATAATTTTGATAGCCAAAACAAAGAGGAGAATTCGAAAAGTGGCCTTCAATTTTTTCATCATCTCCATGGCAACAGCTGACATAATGGATGCTCTCATTGCTGTACCACTGACGGTGATTTATTTTCATAATGGGCCCCTCTGGTTCGGGGGATTACTTGGCGACATCAGCTGCAAAATTCTACACTTTCTCAATAATCTCTCGTTGGCAGCATCTGTTTTCACTCTGGCAGTGATCTCTGTTGACAGATACTTGGCGATCGTTCACGTCTTAAGGGAACCCCTTTCTAGAAGGAAGGTTAAACTGGCTGTGGTTTCACTGTGGTTGCTTGCATCTCTCCTGATGTCGACGTACCTTATCAAGTATAAAACACTTCTAAAGGAAGACGGGAGGCATCATTGTCATGGTGTTTGGGTCATGGATGACGGGGCAAAGAACTTCAGGATGTACCAGTACGAGACGGTAACAAGGTTTATCTTCATGTACGTCATCCCTCTCTTTTTGATGGCTGCCCTGTACTCTCTAATTATTCGCGTTCTGAAGAGGCGGCAGGCTTTTGGGGAAAACATGTCACAGATTCGCATTCAGCATCAAAACGTCACTGTGATAAAGATGCTTGTCACAGTCGTGCTTCTTTTTGCGTTTTGTTGGCTTCCAACTCACGTGGTGTCTTTGACGACTGCGTTCTCCTACGAAAAGATTCTCTGCTGGCCCATATCTCTGACCTTGACACTTTTCGTGCCATCCCATGCCAACAGTGCTATCAATCCGTGCATATATCTCATTTTCAACGAAAACTTTCGCAAAGGCCTCAAAGACCTCCTTATCAGATGCAGGAAAACGGGAAATCGCCGAATTCCTACGAAGAAGATAAAGCAGTGGCCCGGGTCCTCAACTCTTGAACGCGATCCAAACCGAGGAGGCATCAAGGGTTATTTTCGCCATCTTTCCAAGGAGAAGACCAGTGACTCTGATGACGTGTACGATACACGTTTATAGTCTGAACACAAACAAACTTTTAACATATTCTTTCTTTAATACGGGGGTCCTAGTCCACCGAACTTTTTGTCGGAAGGTTTAGTCATCGAAATTACATCCTAAGCAAACTAATCAAGCTTTAGAGGAACCGAGAGGGGCAATTCATAAATCAAGGAAACTTAGCGATGATTTGATTTCGTGATAATTTTTAGATTCGTAAAGGAATATACGTAAGAGACCTGCAATGGTTGAAAACTTAACTAATAACTGAGATTTCAGCACTTCCATCGAGGCCCCCTAAAATCATCCAACAATACCCAAGGGAGAAGAAAGCAGGTTTAAGACATTAAAGAAAAGTCGATTACTTACTTTATTACTTACGTTATGTAAGAGAAATATGGTAGCTTAATAGTAAATTAGAAGAGATAAATTAAATGGTACCTGTACTGCGACTTTTCACATTGCCTGATGCATGTATGTGTCAGTATATTATATGTATATCAAATTGACGATGTCTTAATTTAAGACGGAAAATCACCAATGTAACGGTCTTAGTAAATTAAGATTATATGTCACTGGCAATTTAAACAAAAGCCTGAGATTTGTGGAAACTAAAATGGTATATTAAGCACAATCTTTATTCGGTCATATTCAGACATGTACCTTTTCGCTGCTCGATATAAACAGTTAATAGTAGATCGCTTGACGCATGAGAGATATATCATGTATTTAGCCAACTAGCCACAAATAACAATAAAACATGTAATAAATAAAAAATTTTCGATGCTGTCGGGCTTTTGGTTATTCAGTCAAGAAAGTAGAGTAGTCAAAAGGCAGGTAAGAAAGCAACAACTAAACAGCCAACCAGTCAGCCACCTAAATAACCAACAAACCAACCAAACAAACAAACAACCAGCCAGACAGCCAGCCAGCCAGCCAGCCTGCCAGCCTACCAACTGACCAACCATCTTAACGTCAACTAACCAACCACCCTTGCTTAATTTGGCGCCTAAATTCAATTTATAGACTAATGGTAACGGGATTTGCCCAACTAGTTGTACTGCATGTGGAGGCGAATTATCAAACGCGGAGTTTAGGGGGCATTGTTTAGGCGGTGTTGGGCATCCAAGGACGGATGACTTGGTTCTTATTTTAAGTTCGACCGTTAAGCGTACGAACCAATGGTAGTATACAACTTTGACAGGCAGCAATGGTACGCTCCAGAACATATTCAAGCATGTAGCTAGGGTATTTTTTGGAGGAGGATGCTAAATTTTAAGCCTTTAGAGATTGGACAGAAAATGGCGATTTCGACAATTTTTAAAAGCAAACTAGCTCAACTCGCACTACACTCGCCTTCATCAAGAACAGATATTACTAAAAAATAAAAATCAGTTGTGTGAGATCAAAAACTACGCCAGCCATTTGTCTACGGAGAACTGGAAAAAGTGGCTAATCATTTTGATAGCTGAAATACCTCCCCCTCCCCCCCACCCCCCACCCCATTTCAAGGGACCGCCTTTGAGAATCCCAAGTCTTTGGTGCTTTAAAACAAAATCTACTTGATTCATTCAAGCACAAAAGAAAGATAGAGAAAATGTGATCGACTTTTGCACACAAGCTGCGTGGGATCTTGACGGAAGTTATCTCACACTGTTATTACATTTCTCATTTAGATACATACATCTTCCTTGTTCGCTTGTTTTGTTACTTTGTTTTATTTCCTCCTCTTAAGGCAAATTAAATTTAGCCATATATGTGCGATCACCTGAATCGAGATTATATTTGTATCCATATTATATTGGTTTTCCCCTGTTAATCTTTTGGTTTCTAAAGAACACCGCGTTTTCAATTGTTTTTAGGCTTCAAAAGAAAAGAAAGAAAAAAGAATTTCAAGTGTCAGGTATGGAAAAGAGCGATAAATACTCCAGCTACTCTGGTCAAAGCAGGCGTTGGTTTGAATAATAATTCATGCACGAAACTAACGCATCTGTATTTAAATAAGAGTGAAATTATTAAAAGACAGCGGATGCGGCCAAAGCTGAGGACCCTTATGCCACGTTTCAGGTAAACTCAGTTATTATTAACACGTTAAAAAGACAAAGGAACTTGAGTTTCCTTTCGGTCAAAATTGGTGGCTCATCAGCCCTTTTGTCAATCGGATACCTGATCCCAAAAACAATTGACCGTGAATGAATCGAAGATAGCCCATTGTATGAATTACCTCAGCAAACCTTCAGTATTGATTCTGATATTGATGAGATATTGATGAGATATCATAGAATTTGACTGCGACAGGAAAATCTTCTCACCAGTAGAAACTCTTTTCGCTTTGGCGTCTCCGATATATACATTGGATACTTTGTAGAGGTCATCGTGCCAAGCCAGACTCAGTACGGTCAGCCAGAATTCAGCAGCCAAAAGGGCGATACAGGTAAGAATCTGGACTCGAATGACTCGAATGACCACCTGATTGGTCAATCTTGTAAGGTAAGACTGCGTACGAGCCAAGTGGCCCATCAGGCCGGCGCTTATCCCGGTTTCTGTAGTATGAAGTGACTAGGAGTACTTCTAATCCCCTGGATGGGATGCTAGTCCATCGCAGGAACACCCCCAGCTTTAAGTTTGCCAGTACCCATTTATACACCTGGGTGGAGAGAGGCACAGCCGGAGAGTCAAGCGTCTTGCCCAAGAACACAACGTAATGCCCCTGGCCAGGGCTCGAACACGGACCGCTCGATTCGGAGACGAGCGCACTAACCATGAGGCCACCGCGCCTCTTGTACAAAGAATTAAATGTAACAATCATCGGCATCGCAGTTTCTTTCTATACAAACACGAAAGGGCAAAAACACCTGCGGAAAATCCTTTAATGAGAACACTAAATGAAACACAATGAACCAAAAAGTAGGAAGAAGTAGGTAATAATCCAACCGATAGTTGGAAAGTCTACAAATACTTTGTTGAAGTTGTAGCAGGCCGGTGCTTATCCCGGTTTCAGTAGCATGAAGCGACTAGGGGTATTTCTACTCCCCCCTGAATGGGATGCTAGTCCATCGCAGGGTTACCCCCAGGATTAAGTTCGCCTGGGTGGATAGAGGCACTGGGTGGGGAGAGACACTGGGGAGGGCAACAACAAAAACACCTGCAGAAAATCCTTCAACAAGAACACTAAATGAAACACAATGAACCAAAAAGTAGAAGAAGTAGGTAATAATCCAACCGATAGTTGGAAAGTCTACAAATACTTTGTTGACGTTGTAGTGCTGTTGAACAAAGAAACAAACCTGATTGTTCTTTCAGCCAGTCCTTATATTATATCATCAGCTGCTTGGGCTTTTGCATTAGGTTCTTTTGACCTTGGGTGGGCGATAGCCTTTTAAGTGAATTATTCTGACAAACACGGATTTTTGATTTTAAGATCAGGTGAGATAGGAATATGCTAAAAATGGAAATTTTTATTGCCTTAGTGATCATTCTGTCCTTTGGTAGCTGGGTAGGACACACAATATTAATATCAGCATTAATACGTGGCATCACCTTGTGTCAGGCAAGTTGACCTTAGAAGCTGATCTGAGAGGCAACGAAGGATTTACAGGTAAGGATCTGGAAATGACTGTGAATAGTCTCACAAATTTACAAACTGCTACTTCAGCTTTTGGTGCATTCTTTTTTATAAAGCAGTTTCTTAGAAGCCATTGTTTTCATTCAGTTTCGCAACGTGTTGCCTTTCTATTCAAACACAAGTACAAAGTAGTTGTTTCAGGCGCGCAAACGTTTGCTATTTTATTACCGGGAATGCTTAGCGCGATGTGCATGCACTGCTAGAGAAGACGAAAACTAGAAAACGGTAAAAGTTGAAACGTGGGTTTACGTTATATATGTGTGGCGTTAAAAAACGCGGTATATTCCTAGCTATCAATACTCGATAACATCGTTAAATGATAAATTTGGAATGTAATTTGAGGATGCGGCACTGTTTTAACAAATACCTTTAATTCAAGTTGAAATATTTTCAACGAAACTTTTTCTCTTTGATTATTGATCATTCCTCCGTCAAAATCTAATCGAAACGTTTACCTCTCTTTCGCCATAGCGAGAACTCTTTCATAATTTAGAGATGGATATTTTCATCCTTTATTAATGATAAATTATTATTAAGATTTATTTCAAAAGTTATCGTACATATAGCGCTTCGATAAATCCAAAATTTCCATTACAAAGCTCTATCGAAATATTTATCGTGTGGAAAAAATTAGCAAGAAAAATAAGCGAGATAAAATCAGGATAAATGAAACCCGGCCAAAACAGAACAATACAATTAAATTGCAAAAACATTTCTTTTCTTTTTTCTTTGAACTATAAAGGTGGAAAACGACGTACACGAAAAGAGTAAAACATGGACTTCTGAGAGCTTTTTACAGCTATTTTTTTTTCTGATTGGCGTGCACAGTTGCCACTTGTTATGAAATCAGATAACCAGTTCGAATTTGTGTTTGGTTTTCAAACATTGCTTGTGACATCTATTCCGACAATTAATCACTAGCTGTAATTGCCATTTGAGATTTTAAAAGTTGTCGAGTAAAGCAATTACGTAAACCTCAGTGCCACGTCTGAAGGACACTAAGTTCTTAGAGCACTGAACTAATTTTCGGTCAAAATTATCTCTTCTCATTTAGAAATGGAGTCTTGGTATCAGCAAACTTTTTTCTGGGATATTTACTTTTTAGATAATTTTGTTGTACTTTTTCTCTTTCTTACTAGACCCCGATTGAGAGGTTTTTAATTTCAAAATGGCTAGATATTGCTCAACAGCTTACAGTTTGTTCTTCGTGTCAGTTGTTTTGGCAACTGCAATGGCGAATCGATGTCAGATTGTTTTGCTGAACCGTTGCAGAGCAGTTTACCAAGATGCTCTAGATGCTACTTCTACAGGCGAAGGGGGCCACTGCTTCAGGATGCAGGTATGACGAGAAAAGAGGTTAAAGTGCCTATGAAGTAAAAAATAATTGCGCCTATTTGAAAGGCTTTTCAAAGTAAAGAAGAATGGCATTGTCCTTTCTGGAATATCTTTTTTTGTTTTAGAGATATTTACGTTTTTGTATTATGCAAATGAGGAAAGTGATAACGTCACAGTAGGTGGTTCCACTAAAACAGCACAACACTCAATCGTGAATAACTCTAGAATTATTAAAGTAGTGTTCTTTAAACTTGGCACCAGAAATGAAAATCACAAAAGGAACAAAATAACATCCGTCATGCCGTTGCCATGACAACAGTTATGCTTCTGGTTCTGTTTTAATTAAGACTAAAATTCCCAGATTTTATCTTAAACAAGGATCATCCACTCCCAACAATCTAATGGGGAGAGTCAAGACAATATGAGAACCATGTGTGTTCCGAGCAAGACCCTCTGTCCCACTTTGAAAGGTTACAAATGGGGATATTTGTTTTTTCACAGAAAGAGACTGGAGCCAAGAATGTTGCCACGGCAACAACATAGTAGGTGTCATTCTGTTTCGTTTGTGATGTACATTGCTGGTACAAGTTCAAAGAATACTGCTTTAATATTTCTAGAGTTATTCTCGATTGCGTGTTGTGCTGTTTTGGTGGAACCACCTATGACATCATGACTTTCCTCATTTGCATAATACAAAAACGTGAATATTTCCAAACCGAAAAACGATATTCCAAAGAGGAAAACGCCATTCCTCTTTACTTTGAAAAGACTTTGAAAAAAGCAGCAATTATTTTTTACTTCATAGGCACTTTTAAGGTTCCATGAAAGTGTATCTTTGAGTATCTTTCATGGATAGAACTATCCCTGAATGAGCCAGCTGTTTGAAGATAGATAAAAATGATTTTCGTGTTTAAATAAAGATTGATTGATTGATTGATTGATTGATTCACTGTTTTCTTCACTTTACAGCACAAAAGTCATGAGAATTAAAAACAAAAACTGAACAAAAAGGACTTGTCTGTCAAATATTTCAGCATACTAAACAATTGCATGCACGAATATTTCCAAAATGTATCGACGTCCAGATTCATGGTTTGGCGACAGCTTGAACCAGCTTGATCTCTATTAAGGCGATGTCGCCTTTGTTTAGTGTTAGGTAACTTTGATTTGTGGGGCGGTCACGGTTATTCGATACCAGCCATGGAATACTCAGTTAAACTTTTGCTTACAATGAAACAATCTTTCAGTCCAATTTTTGCTTTCCTTCCCTATAATTAGAGGACAGTGTTGTGTCAGAGTGGCAACACCTGGGGTAGAAAGGACAAACCCGAAGCATGGGATCAGGTCACTGATACTAAATTACCATGCAGGAAAAAAAGGAAAATTAATTAATTCTTACTTTAAAATTCCAGGGTTTGCTTTAGATGTTATCAATGTTAGTGGAAGATATAAGAGATAGACCATTATTCTTTTGCAGGGACAGAGGGTCTCAGTTTTGGGAGTTATCTTTCTGCATACAACATGTAAATAGATTTTAAGAGAAGACAGCACAGGTCAATGCATGTGCAGAAATGTATGTGGACATATATCCTTCGCAAACTAAACATGGAAGTAAACTGTCTAAAATAATGTTCTGGTTTGATGAAAATCTTTTGTGTTGGCTCACTTATATACCAAAGACCTCCACGGCTCAGACTTGACACCAAAACACACAGCTTCCAATTTTCCAGCTTTCACGATAGCCATAGCCTGCTGGCTTTCGGTTGTTGCTGCTTTTACGTGCCTCTGCAGATTGTGCAATACATAACCTCCCACACACTGAAGACCAGCCATCTCTTTCTCTGACAATACAGTTTCTGAGGGTTGATCAATATTGTTGTTAGTGGAGAACTTCATACGCTTGCAGTATGCTAGCACACTATCAGCCACCTTAGTTGCTAATAATGTTGCAGCATTTCGGGATAATCCTGTAAGAGACTTTGTAGAGTTCAACGGAACTTGTGCATAATACTTAAGATAAATCTTAAGTATCTCCATTTTTCAAATATCCTTCAAATATTGTTTTCAGCTCAGAGAATTCTTCAGTACCTTCATAAGGTTGTTCGTATCTGTACAAGTTCAACTCATTCCTCAGACTTGAGGCGAAAGCCTCGGTTTTGTTTCCGTTTCGTATAGCGTTGTGCACTATTTCAGCAAGAAAGTTCGGTGTTAGAGTCGCCTGTTCCTGTCTCTCGTTTTCAGTAGGATTGCGTTTAGCAGCCCTGTGACTTTGGTAGCCCCCTCTTGTCTTATATTGCTTTCCACAGTCGCTGCAAACAACATCTGCCGATTGAGCCTATGACGATGACAACAGCAAATTGCCTTAGTGTTGACTTACGACTTACAATAAGAAACATAACTTTGTAAATGATCCTGCTGATATGATAGATCTAACTGTTTTCACGATCAGTTCGCAATATAGTCCACCTCTAAGCTTAGTTTCAAGCATTTACGTCTGGTTTTGTTGTCTAGCTCGATAATATCTCGGAAGGATGAACTTTGGACTAGCCTCCTTGTCTATGTCGTGTTTGTTGTTATTTTATATCGTGAACCGAATAGACGCGTGGCTCTTTTCGATCGCTGCATGCGATCACAGACAATTTCACAGACATTGCACTTACATTGCCAACTATTGCTGCAAATTGCTCCTCGATTGCTTCATCGTTTTGTAAAAGGGCCAAAATCGCTTCGCAATCATCACCAAACAGGAAAAGGTCGTCCACTGTGTCCGCCGTGTTGTTTTGATGTGTGCAGAGTCACATGATGGGTCATTTCAATCTCGGAGAGCACGTCATTGTTTCACCTGGTTTGATAACCATTCCCCTTTACTATATATTGGGCCTTAAATATCTGACCATTAGTTATTGCAACTGCACTAACGACTTTTTTTTAGCTCAACAAGATGCTTGTAAGTATTTATTAATCTCTTGGACCCTATTTCATCTTAGAAATAATCGGAAAACGGCAGATGTCAACTATGTTTTATACTATTCGTATCGTTTATATTTCCTAATGACAATCTAATTACGTTTTGTTTTTCAAGAAAATGGTCACATGTGTTGCCAGTGAACCCAAATGTGGAGGTGAACTGATTGAGAAGTTCCGTTACTGGATGTTACAAATTGCAATGATGGATAACATCTTAGGAACCTGCACGGATATTGATTACAGTACACTGAAGAGTGTTGTACAAGATTCAGGTTTGAACCTTTTTTCTGAAATATATACACCGTATATAGTTTGGATAATTAAGTCATGATCATCAGTTTACAAGTCGTGATTTTTGTACAGGTATATAACTTTATATTAGTTGTTATCTTTTAACATATTTTTCTTTAATAGATCTAGACCATTTTAGCTTGGGCGGTTTGTTCCCCAATTTCAGACAATGTGATGATACTCGTGAGAATTCTTGCTTTCAAATTTTCAAATAGTGGTGTGTATATGAACGAGTAATTTTTAGATGGATAAAGCAACAATTCTGTAGAGAATATCAAGTGGTCGGTTATGGGAAAACAAAAGGTCCATTGGGATTGCAACACCAAAAAAGTAGTCTTATTTACGTTCTTTTGAAATGAATTTTTTTCATCATCTTTTTATTTTTTTGAATTTATTTATTATTTCTCTCAGCTCCATTATTTACAATCTAGTAATTATACATAGCAACACGGCAACAGTACTTCATTTCCCATTTTTTCTCATTTGTATTAAACAAATTTAAAACAGCCAAAATACCGCAATAACAGACGACCGCACCAGCAGCGTCTTTAATTTGTATCCCCCGAAAATAACATTTCGTCTTTTCCAGACAAAAGCTATTAGCTAGATTTTGCGTGTTTGAAAATTCCTTCCAGGAAAAAAAACAACAAACATGTATACTTATGTTTCTCGGTTGGGGTCTCTTACTTCATATAAAAAAGTACCTTTCTTAACCGTACATCACACATACATGTACATGACCAGTGGAGCAATTTGTTTCATTCAGAGTAATGTGTGGGCACACTTTTTAGCTGATAATAATTTTGACCTTGTTAAGTTTTCTTAACTCTTTTGCTTGTCAACAGATGTTGCAAAAACTCATCGTAACCTGGACGATGTTGGTAAGATAGACGTTCAGCAATTTCTGTCAATTTTTGTCACGATTCTGCATATCTAATTATAAGATCATTTTGAGTCGTCGCTCATATAGTTTGCTTAAAAATATTCAGTTTTGTATCATCTAAAAAGGCTGTATAATTATGTAATTAAAAATATCCACATCGAATTGGGGAAGCGCATGTATCCCCCCTTTATAGCTTTGTAATCTCATGGTGATATATCTTGGTCTAATTCAACTTATGCCATTAAACCTCAGAATTTGGAAATTTTCCTATGATTAGGTTGAGCAAAGAATGTGTCTCGCAATTTTGAATGTAAGATTACTTTTACTTTTCATTCGATTTTGCTCTCTTGTTATGTAGAGACCTCCGACTCCCATAGTCGGCAGAAATAGCTGGCTGGCCTGACTACTTTCTTCATTTTAGTTAACTTTAACTTAGTTAACTTTATATGCAACGTCATTCACTTTTGTGTTTTTATTTTGATAGACAAGCTTTTATCTTATAAATAATTATAATATTTAAAAAGTTAATTTGTTCATAGTGCTAAAACCAATTGTGACCCGTTAGCACACGTTTTTCCGCGCTTCTCGTTAGCAACATGAAATTACTTGGAGTTTAGATTGGTTCACTAGATTGTCCGTGTCCTCCGTGATTGGCCAGAGTGATTACTTCGGTTTTGGTTTTACGACACTCAATTGAAAACCGTTCTAACAATGTTCTAATTTTTTTTTTAACAGAGTTCGACAGTTTTGAAGAGTGTGCTGTGACAGTGCACAAGAAGTGCGTACGTTACTACGTAACTTTGCTGGCAAAGGATCATCAGATATGCGAAGACGCTGGGAAACTAAACACGTGTTATGACTTATACAGCAGCAGCATCAACTGCAAAGCTAAGATTATCCAGCATTTTGCGAGCATAGTTGAAAACGTAGCGCAGAGAGTTATCCACCTATTGATGACATATATGAAATCATTATGTACTAGCTCGGATGAGTTGTGAAAATACTTTCAGGGACGTTTGTGATGTTTCTGTGAACGAAGTCGCAACGAAAACTGTGTATCTAGTAAAAAATCAAGATTTAGAATCATTCAATAAAAGAAAGGACGTGGCGATAAAGTGTCGTATATCATGTAATTACTACTACTAAAAAATACTGAAAATTCTTAAATACAACGGCATGTTCTCGAATGTGGTATTATTTTATGAGAAAACATTTGGCGCGAAAATTTATCGCTCTCGGCAAAGTGATACGCAATTTGGTATTGTTTTAAGGTTATTAGAAGGCATGGAAGAAAATCAGCAAAAATACTGTTAAATACATCTTTGGTGACGTAACTGTTTTCTTTTACCTCCTTCGCATACAGCTTAGATACAAATTGCTCCGACCATATAATTATAAAGAGCTTGTAAAATTTAGTAATTGGGGAATGTTCTGACCCTTTTTGGAAGTAACACCGAAACATTTCTCATCAGCAAAACCGCTAATCAGCCCATACATTATTTCTAACATCTTGAGTTTTTAAACTCACGTCAGTTCAGAGGATCTCTTAGGGTGGAATTCGCATGAGGCGTGCAGGGGGCTAGGGGTGGGGGGAGGTGGTGGGGTGGGCGAGAAGAAAAATGTTCTTAGTATCATCGTGCCAAGCCAGACTCAATACGGTCAGCCAGAATTCAGCAGCCAAAAGGGCGATACAGGTAAGAATCTGGACTCGAATGACTCGAATGGCCACCTGATTTGTCAATCTTGCACTAAAAATTAAATGCAAAATTCATCGGCATCGCAGTTTCTTTCTATACAAACACGAGAGGACAACAACAAAAACAACTGCAGAAAATCCTTTATAGTGAACACTGGCCTGCAGGAAACAAAATGAACGAAAAATTAGAAGAAGTAGGTAATAATCCAGCCGAAAGTTTGGAAATTCTACAAATACTTTGTTGAGGTCGTAGTACTGTTGAACAAAGAAACTAACTTGATTGTTCTTTCAGCCCGTCCTTATATCATCAGCCGCTTGAGCTTTTGCATTAGGTTCTCCTGAACAGGTTGGGCGATAGCCTTTTAAGTGATTTGTTCTGACAAACGCATATTATTGATTTTAAGATCAGTTGACATAGGAATACAATAAAAATGGAAATTTTTATCGCCTTAGGGATCATTCTGTCATTTGGTAGTTCGGTACGACACACAATATTAA
>Ga0126339_10002225_pt1:12500-13783 | contig 13783 bp, 13 predicted proteins | sample OrbTmetagenome_2_FD_92532 | JGI IMG/M metagenome (GOLD analysis project Ga0126339, IMG submission 92532) | Coral microbial communities from Petempiche,Puerto Morelos, Mexico - Orbicella T R C metagenome | ecosystem: Host-associated > Invertebrates > Cnidaria > Coral | place... | reverse complement strand
CCCCCCCCCCCCTCCCCCCACACTTGCCCGGTAACTCTTGTCGAGACTCGAGTTGACCCGGCGAGAAGGGTGGAAATTTTTCATGTAAACGGTGGGCCAAAAGCTAACCCGGGTTGGTACTTTCAGTCAAATAACCATGTTCTTTGGTTTTTTTGTAATTTTTGGGTTTGTACATCAGGATCTCCCACCATTCCGTTATACTTTCCAGGTTTTTTGTTTATCATCTTTCTAGCCCATGTTTCAACATCATCATCATTTTATTTCTTAATAAAACCTACATTTTACAGTTGGACTGGCCCACGAATAGCTATGACCCGGCAGGTGACTGACTCCGAAACTGACTCCGTTTCAGTTTTTGATCGGTAGGAAGGCTGCCCCGGGTCAGGCTCAAAGCAAACCTCACGCTATTGCAGACTGACAAACCGGGTTGGTGTAAAGTGTTTATTTTTAGCACTCTCTGCAGTAATTCAACCCGGGGTAAAAAGCAACCCGGGGTCGCGTAAAGAGGGCCTGACTTGGAACAAACGCCTCTTAAAAGATGTCAACAACTACCAGCACCTTACAAACGACTTTATCCACGACGTAAACGAACTGAAACCGACAAACGGAGCTCTAACAGACCAACGTAATTTGACTAACGATATAGACAGACCTCAAACAGACTGATTTGACTAACAATAGACGGATCGAAACCGACCAATGACTGATGACAAACTTTACACGAGTCGTACAACCAGCACCATCATGGATAAACTGACCAATCACTTACAATGGACCAGATCGCCAGACTTATAACACCATCGACTGGCAAAAACTATTTACTAGTACTTGACTCTGAAGATGACTTCTGCTAAGGTTGTCGAAAAGTCAGTCACCAACAACAGGTATTTTCAGAACTACCCTCACCCGGACGATCGACGATCACACAATACGAACTAACGAACGTTTTGTAACCCACACCCACGGTGAAACAAATTTAAACATTTTTGCTCTGTACATCGTAACCATACAAACTTGTTGGATTAACCTCATCATAACTGTTTAGAGTCCAGTGAGTGCTGCTGCCTTCAGGGGCTTTTAATTCACAAAAAAAGAACTCTTGTACACCTTGGGTGCCTATGTTTTTATTAGGCCGGGCGAGAGCCGACTCTACGTTCATTCTCGTATTTCTCAAAGTTGAGTTTAGTCACGTGCAATGGACAATACCACAGGCACGGAATAAATGCTTAACCTTTTTACGATGTCGAAGTCGATGCCCGCAAAAACTGTCGAATATGGTAACA
>Ga0126339_10002225_pt1:0-7500 | contig 13783 bp, 13 predicted proteins | sample OrbTmetagenome_2_FD_92532 | JGI IMG/M metagenome (GOLD analysis project Ga0126339, IMG submission 92532) | Coral microbial communities from Petempiche,Puerto Morelos, Mexico - Orbicella T R C metagenome | ecosystem: Host-associated > Invertebrates > Cnidaria > Coral | place... | reverse complement strand
AATAAAGCTTGATCCTATCCTAATTATACACCGAATTCATAAATGGCGGTTGCTTGGGTAAGCCTCGGTACAAGATCATGAAAACGAGGCGAGTGAGGAGAGAATCCTATTTTCAAAAGGGCTATAGAGAGAATGATCGTGTCAACAGCGCCCGTTTTACTCACCGAAAATGATTTTCTCGGAGCTAGCCTTGCGGGACGACAACCAGCAGAGCTAAAAAAAGAACATCTTGAGTTCTGGCAACGATGTCGAAGAGATTCTTGTAAAGGCCTTCCCTTAAAAATACAGCTCGTGAAGCGGTATGTTCGAAGATCTGACTCTTCCATGTAATGATCATGTTTATTGTAGATGTTTAATTTTATGTTATTTTGCGGGGAATTTAGATTTTTAGAACGAAATTTCATACTTTTTCAGGCAAACGTGCCCTTTCAAGGAAAGCTGCAGTGATATGTTAGCAAATTAAATTTAAATTTATATAATAGGATGTTTTGTTGCATTTTTTTACCATTGTAGTCTCGAGGAGTAAATTGCAAGTGGCAGGGACAAATTTATTGTAGACCTGGATCCCAACCGAATCTACACTAAAAGAAAAGCAAGGGAATGCTCCATCTCAATTCCAGAGTATTCATCCGAAATTAGGAATGTTACTGGAATAAAGTACCCAACTTCTGGCTGGACTAAAGGACTTGAAAAGGCTGAAATGAAAAAGCACATAAAATATTCTGGCAAAAGTGTGGAACATCTTTCAGTTCCCACAAGTTTGAAACGTGCGAAAACTTTCCTTGAATATGAATATTTGAAGGGTATTGAAACAAATGAACATTGCTTCTATTTTAAATGTAGATGTTATCACAGCTATAAAAAAAAAAAAAGAAAAAAAAAAAGGAAAAAAAAACATGAAGCTCTTCATACAATAGACGTTGCTCTTTGCATATATCTGGAAATGTGATGGATGCCACTTGTACATGTGCTGCGGGTAAAGTTAGCTATCGTAACCATACAAAACAACCGAAGATCTAAATGATGAATCAGATGAAAATCGAGCTCTGGCATGTATATCAAAGTTACAAAGTTGGCATAAGAGAAGTCGTGGTGATTCAGTTCCTTTCCGGCCATTGATGGACTTAGTTGTCACAAAAATTAGGCTGACGATGTCTGACGATGTCTGACAAGGCTGTCTGCTGTCAACTTTATGAGACCCGCGAAATAACAAAGCATCATTTAATAGTTGAAGAGAGGTTTAAAACGTCCAATGCAGCCATCAATCATAAAATGGGAATTGCTACCTTTGCCTCAAACACAGTGATACCCCGTGAAATAGTGCAAACCAAATTTGGTAGCAGCCCAGTTAGGTCTACAGACAGTTATCAGTTATCATATACTGAGACCAACCTTCCTGTGTATGTTAGAATAAGTTCCATTCCAAGATGTCCTGATTCAAGTTTTGATATTAACAGCTACCCAAGATTTCCCCTTAAAAATACTGAGCGTAGATTATACCCAGACAATCTTACTGGTGAGGAAAAAAACATTTTTACCTGCACTTGAAGTTGACGAGGATGAACTCAACAAAATTGAACGGGAAACAAGGGAACAGGTGAGCAGCGAAAGATGGAAGGGAGAAAGACAGTTTAGGCTTACAGCTTCAAGGTTCCATTTGATTTCCAGATAGTAAAGAAATCATGATAATTTTGCTAATGCATCCAAAGGAGTTTGTGAGTAGACATACAGCACATGGAAGAAAATATGAAGGAACGACAGCTTTCGAGTATCAAAAATTCATTAATGCAAGGAAAACACTAGTAGCAGTGCTGAAGTGTGGATGTGTGGTTTCAAAAGAAACGCCAGTTTTTGTACCCCTGATGGGAAGGTTATTGATTTTGGTTGTAGTCTGCCATGTGGTATTTTAGAAGTTAAATGCCCACCAACAAAATCTGCTGTTACCCCACTGGCTGCTTGTGCTGATCCATTTCTCTTTTGTCAGCGAGTGGGTGACCACTGTTGTTTAAAAACTGATCATGAGTACTATGCTCAAGTACAAGGTCAAACGGTAGTGACTGGTGCTGCTTGGTGTGACTTTGTTGTGTATACATTTAAAAGAATGTAAACTTCAAAGAATCTAATTTGATCAAGAATTCTGGGATAGCATTAGTCAAAGACTCAAGTTATGTTATTTCCAACATTTTCTAGCCTTCCTTATACAAGAATACAAAGCCCAGGATAATGGTCCAAGGCCAACAAGGTTGTAATCCCCAATAGTGGACTGTTCAACTTTATTTAAATTGCAGTTACTGTTATTAATGAACAATAGTGTTTACTTTTTATAGCCTGTCAATGCTTTTTCCAGGCAAACCACAGCGTATATTTACGTACTTTCTTGCAAAGAAGGGTAGTTTAATGTATTGCTAAGATATAATAGGATCCCAGACATTACACAAATGTGTGCAAACTGTCCACATCTGGTTTACTATGCCAAATACACTGAGAGGTAATATTCTGTCCCAGATGTGACAATTCTTTACTTTGTTTATCGCTCTCTCTCAGGGCAGTCTATTATAGCCCTGGTATTAGGATATTTCTTTTGAAGTCTTGAGGCATGATATCATCCACTACCTTTCGGGATGGCCAGATGTTCAACTGCCCAAACCTCAGATACATAAAGGTGCCCCAGGAAATTATGATCCTGCTGACAGTAGAATGATATATGTTGTACAAATGTCCTAGATGACTTTCTACAAATCGCTGCCTTAGCTGACACATGACTAGGAAGACTTTCTCCTTAGAGTTCAGTTTTCTAGGCCTGCCTAAAGCTGGTCCAGGATCAGGTTGGATATCTGTTTCAGAATATTCAGGGCCAACATCACTGCTAGCAGAACTCCAAAATCGGATGTTCTCCCCATTTCTCCCGTATTTAAGTACGTGTACATCACCATGAAAACGTCACACGAAAGAAAGCCGGTATATATAGATTACTTTATAGAAAGTGCGACGTACAGATTTGTATTCACGAGTTGCAAAACTTTGGAAAACGAACGAGTGAGCGCGGCGAACGAGTGAGTTTTCCAAAGTTTTTTAACGAGTGAATAAAAATCTGTACAAAGCACTTTTTATGTTGTAATTTGTTTATATAACGAGAATTAAAGATATCCGTTAAATCAGTTTTAGTTTTTCCGATACCATAAGTTTACATGCAGAACAACAACAAATTCAAAACTGATCAAAATGACCGAGCGTAATGAAAAACAAATCTGCTTTCCAGTCCAGCAACAGGCGGACAAAGAGCCTACACAAGCCTAAATATAATACGGAAGAATTCGTAAATACATAGAGTGAAATCTTTTCGCTTGTCCCTAATCACTCTCAAATTTAATCATGTAATGGCGGCGCTTCGCGCTGTGCAAAGACAAATTCGGACTCTTTGACTCACACTGTTTAAATTTGAATGTTCCTCCTTGAATTTTGTTGGCTTTCTGATGTTAAATTTACTTCCTCGGTTTCTTAAATGGTCATTGATTCTCAAACTGAAGTTCTAGCACTCAAGATGTTGGATATATTCTGCTGCTGTTTTTCCGAAAGTCAACTAAAACGGGAAGCGGAAGCCATGTTGTCGGAACACAAACTTCAAGCGGGCGCTGATTTCAAGACCGCGCTTCTCGGAAGCCATTTGAGTGCTTAACTCTGATTGGCTAAGTGATTCAATCTGAACGGTGATTGGTTATGTTTTCACATGGGAACAACGCTATACGCGAAGCTGATTGGACGTATCGCTTTTTTCACATGTGGAAATATAGCACATATAGAATTCTATTTGCAAGGTTTATTGCCAAAAATTCTCGCTATATGTACAATAGAAAATGCGATGTCTTTTTTAGAAGTAAAAATATATAGTGTAAAAATTATCTTCTTCAATTTCAAATACTTCTCCGAAAGCTGAACAGCATGAGCCCTAATTTCTCCCATCCCGGCTTCTAGTTTTTCGACTTTCGAATTGCACTCTTCAAGTAACCGCTCCAGTTCAACTAGCTTTTTTCGAAGATCATCGTACGATGGCTGGTTTTCTGCAGTGCATGATCCGCTTTCGCTAATTTTTTCTGCTGCAAAATCACTTTCGAAACAAAACACGTTCATTGAATTGCTGAAATCCGCACTTTCTAAAGACGCACTCGGAAATGCGCTCATATCGAGTGATGAGGTTGGAGTTTTCCCATCATCACGACTACTTGCTCTGGGTATAAGCGGCGGTCTCTTCCGAGGGGAACTCCTTTTCCAAAAAGTGTCTGATGGAACTGCTCCATCAACGTAAGATAACCGCCCTATACCAAACCTTTTTTTCAGGTGTTCATCTTTAAAATGAAGAGAACAGACTTTTGTGGAATTTGTAATCGAGAAATGTTTACCCGCGTCTCTTCGAAACGCGTGTAGCCATTTCTCCCTCAAGGATTTATCGGCTGGGAAGCTGAAAAATCCGACTTTCTCGCCGTTTGGACCAGTGGATCCTTTTTGATTACACAAAGGAACACAACAATATCGATTCTGTGTTGTGTTATTTTCGGTTATAGCGAAAAAGGCACCAATAAAATCACCACTTTAACTAAACGCTACTCACTCTTCTGTAAGTATTCGAAACTCTATCTTCACCCGCCTCGTTTTCATGTTCTCGTTCCGAGGCTTACCCAAACAGTCCGCTATTTATGAATTCGGTGTATCCTAAAGGACAACACGCACGTGTTCGCAGAATAAAGTAATGTCTAAATCATAAATGCAAGATGTCGGATCCAAGATGACGAATGTTCGGGAATTTCTATTACGTTTTCTTACACCTAACTTGCTTAATTTGTAATGCTTTGAAGAGTTTGCATATTTGAGAAGAAAATCATTTTTCTCTGTGTGATACTGGATATAATGCAAGCCTTTGTGAAATCGTCGTAGAAATTGAATATTTTCTACTGACGACGTTCTGAGTTTCAGTTGTTGACCTTTGTGCAGGTAACGAATCATTCAATTTTCCAAAAAAGTCGGCTAAATGCGGAACCGAACAATTATCCCCGGTTTCATTTTAACTTTTGTTCAAGTTTTTTTTTTTGTTTTTTGTTTTTTTGTTGTTGTTTAAATGGAACCAAAGTTCCAGAAATAACCCGCGTCTTCTGGTTATGAACTGCGCAGCAGCTCGTGTGACTGTTGTAACCGCTTTATGGCGCAGTTGAAAACCATTTCTAAAAGTAAGAAATGAAGCTAGGAGAATTGCTTGGTGATAATGAAATTCACATCTGTCCTATCTAGTCCGATTTAATCCTCGGAAGTACAACCTCATACCCTCACCATGAAACAGGGGGAGGGGGGCCCTCTGGGCTTCCGTTCTGCTAAGGCAGAGAGAAATAAATTTACATCTGAGCTTGCTCTACAAGATGATACCTTCTTTGTTGGTTATGGTGTCATATGACGTCAAATGACGTTATTTGACCCGCCATCTTGGATTCTACTGTTTTCTTAAAAAGTCGGGAAATAACGGAAATTTACACAAACTCAAGCCAAAATGCTTGGAAAATGTACGAATTGTGAATTTCTGCAATTCGTTGAAGAAAACTGAAAAAAAACTACACTTTTATCTCGAAAAAGTTAATTTTTGGCCAGACCAATATGAAATTTGCTGGTTGCCATGGAAGCGTCAAATATGATGGACACGCAATTGACACATGAAAATTTTCGGCATAGAATGAAGAAACAGCTACTTAAATTTTCAGCCCCTTACAGTAAATCGTCTTTTCAAAACTTTGAAAAAAACCTTATGGGGGAGTGGGGGTGGCATACGTAATCTGTACCAGAAGAAATTGTGTTTACTTTTTCAAATAACTGTTTGCAATCCAGAGATACTCAATTTTTAAAATATTCAAATTAGTGCAGTGGCCAAGTCATAAAATTGACCAAATTTGGATCATGTATGAAAAAAAAGGCTGACCCATAGTCATTCAAGGATCCTCGTGATGGTGTGGGTTACATACCTCTAACTAACCGAGTTCGGGGGCCGTACTGTAAGTTACGAACCGAGGGAATAACGATGATCCCTAACTTACAGTACGGACTGAAAAAAAAACGAGGTTAGTAAGATATTTATTATACCCGCTCTAAACTGTGTCTGACGGGTTCGGGAACGATTTCTATTCACGCGGAACGGCTTTAAATTTCTGATGCACGTCAAAAACAAAAAATGTGAATTCGAATTCGTTGTTAAGTGACTCCTAAGCAGTTAGCAGGTTTTTATACACAATTTTAAAGGTAGCAGAAAGTTTTAAACTTTTACTTGCTATAAAAGTTAAGAACACCTGGACATAAAACAAGAAATATTTTGGCAACAAAAACAGTTTTAAATTTTAGCCGGCTGCACAGTAGAATGACTTACTTGACTTAAATCCACTCACCCCTTGGGGGCATAGGTCCTTAAGGAAGTCTTTCCATCCCTCTCTGTCTTGTTGCTGTATCTTCAACTGTTGCCAGTTGAAGCCTGCCTCTCTCATCTCGCGGTCCATTGACCGTTGCCAGCTGTTTCTAGGCCTCCCTCTCTTCCGCTTCCCCTGTTGGCTCCATCTCAAGGCCTGCTTGGTGGTGTTGGTATTTGGCTTGCGCAAAGTGTGACCCAGCCAACTCCAGCATCTTCTTTTGATCCGCAATTTCATTTTCTCTTGTCCTGTTGTTTGCCACAGGTCTCCGTTTGCGATGGTATCTGGCCAATACATATGTAGAATTGTTGGAGACACTTATTTACGGAAGTCTGGGTCTATCTTGAGGTGGCTTTGGTTGTCCTCCAGGTTTTTTGAGCCATATAAGAGTACTGATATATCATTTGTCTTGAAGATACGAAGCTTAGTCTTTCTGCCTTAGGTCCTCCATACTGGACTTAGACTGATGAAAGTTGCCCTTAACTTCCCTATTCTACGTCTGTCAGGGTGTGTGACATCAGTATAAGATCATAGCAAAGTCCAGGTCCTCCAGATGGGTCGTTAGAGTCCACTGAAAACCAAGCCTTTGGCCTGCAAGAGTTGATTTCATTATCCAGTCTATGACGCGGAGGAAGAGCATAGGGGACACTAAACACCCCTGTCGCACCCCAGTCAGCATATCAACAAGCTCCGATAGCAACCTGGAGTGGACAACTCTGCAAGTGGAATGGTCACAGGTCTTTTTGATGAGTGTAATGAACTTCTCCGAGATTCCGTGGTGCTCTAACAATTTCCATATCACCTCCCTGTCTACGCTGTCAAATGCTTTCTTCTAGTCTATGAATGTTAAGAGTCAATGTCAGTAATTTTCAACTGGGGCCGTGCAATAGCGAAAAAACGAAAAATCTGAAAAAAATTCTCAAGAAAGCCCTTGGTGAACTAATTCTAAAAATATATATTTTACCTCGATCCGATAAATATTTTGGACGTACGGAGATAAACTTGGTTTCGCAGCTCTCAGACCAGGTTTTAGGCGTCTGATACCGAACACCGCTGAGACCTCCTT
>Ga0126339_10002224_pt1 | contig 13784 bp, 8 predicted proteins | sample OrbTmetagenome_2_FD_92532 | JGI IMG/M metagenome (GOLD analysis project Ga0126339, IMG submission 92532) | Coral microbial communities from Petempiche,Puerto Morelos, Mexico - Orbicella T R C metagenome | ecosystem: Host-associated > Invertebrates > Cnidaria > Coral | place: Petempiche,Puerto... | reverse complement strand
TTTTGGAGCTATTTTCGAGATTTCGTCGGGGCACAGAAAATCGAGGATTTAACGGAATCCAAAAATTTTTTCGCAGAACTATTTCAAATAACAAGGAGATTCGTTTTAGCGGACAAAAATTTTTGGGGTTAGGTGCACTTTAAATAATTTCTTTAGCCAATCCCAAAGGACACATACAATCCCATATGTCAATCAAGTCTCGAAGTAATAGTTGTAGCTGATGCGAAGCACGGTAAAACACGTGCGACCGAGTCACAATTGATTTTGGTTCTTTCTCTGACTGGATGAAAAAGTGGTGCGAGTGGTTTAAGTCAATCATGCAGCGTAGAAATGCAAAACCAGTTACTTTTCGACACTCAAGTGAAAACGGCTGTAAGTGACTGTTCATTGATAAATTTATTTAGTTCTCATTAATCGTTTGGCCATGACATAGACATCTCAATAACAGAGCTTGGTCGGTCTGTATGGGAGGGTCGTGAGTACAGATGGAACGAACCGAACATTGCTGAGGTCTGCATTCACGACCGAGTTCAAGATTCTCCCATCCAGACCGACCAAGCTCGGCTAATAAGATGTTTATTTTATGGCCAAACAAGGAAACTTCATTTCGCTGAAAGTCGCTTTATTAATGTAGCCCGGTCGTGGTCGCTGCCATTTTGCTTGCGAAGTATAGGATGAAGCATTTGATCAGAAGAACGAGGAACCCACTGACAGGTATGTTTTCAATTTCCTTAGCATATTTTATTAACTAACAAATTTAAAGATTTAAAATTTAGAATTTCTTACAGGCGTTTTAAAGTCGCTCTTAGGTTTGTATTGAGTATGTTTTACTTCTGAATTTGCAAAAACGTCTTAATTTCTTATTCAGCTGGTGCTTTGATTGCGTTGAACTTACATTTACCAAAGTTTGCTCGTTTTATTCGTCTTTTCTCTCCGTCTTTTGAGCTCTTCGCTATCGCTCTGTCAATGGAAACTTCATATCTCGTAATCAAGAGCTGGGAAAAAAACGAACAACAAGGACTAGAATCGATCTTCCTTTTAGCAACGAACAGACAGTGAATACGATTCCTTACAAAACTTCCGATATTCTTTTCTTTTCATTTTTTTTCCTCTGAAAAACTTGTTCTGCATATTCCAATTATTCAAATGAAATCACAGTATAACAAGTAAGAAATATTGTTACAAGTAAAAATAGTTTTTCATTTCTTCGGGGAACACGGCGGTCTTTCTTTCTTACTAAACTGTAGATATGATGTTAAGTTACTGAATTTGAATAATGTACCACCCTTCTACAACGCAATATTAAAGTACTGGCAAGAAAACAAACCCATTATATTAGAAGACAATACACAAACAAAACGAAATTATCTGGAACAATAAAAACATTTTAATAGATAAACAGATGATCTATTTAAAACAATGGCAGCGAACTGGAATCATGTATATAAATGACCTGCTTGACGAAAATTTTAACTTCTTATCACATGACAAATTTCAACGAATCTTTCAGCTACATGTCCCGTTTACAGCCTACTATGGTTTAATAAGCGCCATTCCACCAAGCTGGAGACGCACAATCAGACGCACAGAAATCACAATTGAAAATGTCAACGCGTCACAAGAACCTCCTCTGTCTAAGAATTTCACCACCTGCGCTGTCTATGCAGCAATTATAGACCACTACTTCCAACCCCTAACTGCTGAACCAAAATTACTACAATATGGTTTCTCGAAAGAATACTTAAAGAAAGTTTATAACCTTCCCTTTGTTACCACGTTCGAAACAAAGCTTCAAATTTTTCAATATAAAATTATCCACAACATACTTCCAACTAGGCATTCCCTTTTCCGTATGAAGCTATGTGATTCTGAAATCTGTCAGCTATGCAAAATGCAACCGCAAACATTGCTTCACTTATTTTACCTTTGTTCTGTAATTTCCAATTTCTGGTCTGCATTTCAAACTTGGTGGTTTGAACGTAATATCCTTTTTGGCTGGCATGATAACACCACAGAATCAAAAGACATTTTAAACTATGTCACCTTGGTGGCCACGTATTATATCTTTTGCACTATCCAAGACAGCGATGATGTACCCTTTGACGGCTTTCCTTCTTTACTTAAGAACAAATTAAATACTTCACAACAAATAGCAGTTAAAAATAAAACCTCTGACAATTTCAACAAAAAGTGGAAAGACTTTATTGGAGTTTTTTTTCATTTTACTTAATTAGTTAAGTTATTAATTAATTTAATTCTTAATTAATTTAATTCATTCTTAATGTAGTAATTGTTTCCTACTTAAAATGTTGTACTTTGAATTAGTTTGCAATTCTTTTCTTTTTTGTACTTTTTTTGTAACACACACCATTACCTTCTGTATTATCTTTTGTATCTCCTTTAATTGTCCTATTGTAGTTCATGCTGTATCAATAATAATAATAATGATAATAATAATAATGATAATAATAATAATAATAATAATAATAATAAATAGTTTTTCGACTTTTAAATGTTTTCGGTTTAAGTCAGCTGTGTGTATATCAAAATCCAGTAGTAAGAAGATCAAGGGAGGGGTCTTGCCTTACTTGGTAGGAGAAAAAAGCCAAGAACAAGAAGCCGATCGAAGGTTAAAGCGGTAAAAATTAGAACTATTTATCCACCACCGAAAGAAGACTCATTTGTGTTTATCCCATGCAATGGTCATGCGATCACATGTACATCTAACAATCTTAGCATCAAATTAACAAGAGCAACAAACAACAACAACAGCAACAACAGTAGCAGTAACATTCGTTTATTTCCTTTCTAAATGTCTCTTCAATATCGTAGCTTGTATAATTGTCTGTATGACAAATTAAAGTAGTGGTCGATATATGGCTTTCTATCTGACTAACTTAGGGTCAGCGTGCAGCGAGTGAGTAAGATATTGCTTGTAACACAAGAAAATAAGATTCATTTCTTCAAACGACAGTGCAATTTTCTATTTATTATTTAGACAAACTGACTGATTGCACAAACAACCGTGAAAAAGCTAGAAAAGACGTCACCAATAACCTCACCAGGGAAGATTTGGAAAATACTCCACTTGCTTTCCAGATGTAATTTCGTACGAGTTTTGTGGGTAGTGTATTTGAATAAAACACGCGTCTATGCAATAATGTACATTATTATAGACATTACTCAGCTAACTAAAAGTTAAGGTTCTCACTCTTGTAAACGCGTTAAAATTCTCACATATTCTACAGCTTAGCAGCAACGCCATCGATTTAGCTCCACATCGGCTGCTGGCGAGCGATCATTGTTGTACGGCACAAAAGGCAAATACTTAGCCACTTTGTAGTCACTGATGCGATTGAGACCAAACGGCAGATCATAGACTTTAATAGAAGCTGTTCGAAACTCGTCACTGTCATCTGACAGGTGTTGCCTCCAAGCCTTGAGCCCGCGTTCCTCAATGGTACCAGGAATGGTGTTGTCCAGAATCAATGCAACGATACAACCCACTGCCATGCTTGTTGAGAACAGGACCGTCAGTATCTGGTCGATTTCTGAAACTCCTGTTTAAGATATATGTCGTTAAAGTTCAGCTATAAGGTCTTATAAGCCCATAAATAGTGGTTGTTGGCCAAGCGTAAGGTCAAGATCGCTGGATATTTTTTTTTTTGCGTATTTATGGACCGGGACGGGAAAAAGAAAGAACGAGAATATCCAGCCATCTCGAACGAACAAGCTTGGTCAATACAGGATTTATTATAGGGGATAAAGAACAAATTTTTTTGCGGGACACAGCACAAGATCCTGAGCAGGCAAGATAACGCCATCTTGCCCAATCGGGTAGCCAATCACAGCGCAGGATTTGGTTTATCTTGCCCACTCAGTGAGCTAGGCATTATAATAAATGCAATGTAAATAGCCCAACAACCTATTCAGGAACAGGAGCATGCTGACTGTTATGGAAAATTTGGGCAAGCGAAAAACTCTTGCCATCTACACCTACTCTACGTGGATAATTCATTTTTGGAATCACCCTACACTAAAAAAGGTGCCTTCGATATTTGTTATTCTAATAAAATACTATATATGCAAGGCTAAATCAAAAAAGCAACAACAACAAAATGAATTTTACATTGTTTTAACTCAAAGTAAATGTATACTTTTTAGCAACCTTAGCTGATCGGTGGCTATCATAATAATGTAGGGCAAAGTTATTTATCAGCCCAAGTCTGGTCCTTGAAATTGACGAAATTACTGGTCCTTTTAAAGACTCGAGTTAAGCTACAGTAGTTTCCAGTGATTGGTCTTTCAAAATAAATTTGGATCCTTCTACTGTGAATCAAAGTTCAGTTGGTCAGGCTTGAAGGTTGGTTTGTTGAGGTCGCGAATAACTCGTTTGTAAGTAATTGCTAACGACCGCTGGCAGCAGGCGTTCTGTTCTGAGTCAGTGTACAGTTTGTCGTTAAAGAAATTTGCACTCAGGCAAAGCAATAGGGATTATTGTCTTCCAGTGTATATTATACCTGTGTCATTCGCGTTGGGATGACCGTTGTTGAGGTTCTGAATAACTTTTTTTTAAGTTTCAGGTAGTTGTTGGCGTTGCTGCACTGTAGTGATTCAACAGCCATCAACACTTAGCATTGTAAATCATACCTGTGTCAATCGCGTTCGGGTGAGTCTTCATGTAATGTGGCAGAGCTAATCCAAACACAATGGAAAATCCAACGATGAACAAGTTTCTGGAGGAATTCATGTCAGCGAACTGCAGATTCGAGATGCCAACTGCAGCGATCATTCCAAACATGACCATGAAAACTCCACCAACAATGGGGTCTGGAATGCTGACGAATAACGCGCCAATTTTACCAAGAACACCAACAACCATCATTACAAGAGCTCCAAACTGGATAACACGAAGACTTCCAACCTATTGAGAGAGAAGGCATTATGCTGGAAGATATCCAAATCCCAGACCCAGTAAATCCTATTTTTTCTTTTGCGAAAAAGGACATACCCAAATCCCATTTTAGTCCCCTGGAAACCGTCGAAGACAAGTTAAATTAATTATAATGCTACTACAAAATTATAAAGATTTAACTTGGTCTCTCAGGATTATACCCTTCGCTTGACATCGATCACAGAAACAAAACGTCCAGCAGGCAATCTCTGCTCAAATCAGCAATAAGGAACTGTGGTTGATCATGAGGACAAGCAACAGAAAGGCGTTAAGACAGAAGTGAAGATGGAACTGTCACAAAGGCACCAAATGACAAAATTAAACAAGCTAATCTGTCTTATCCCATCAAGAGAAATTGTCCATAGCCTTGTCTTGTGCAATCTTCACAGAGGGAAGCACCCAAATACATTGTCGTCAAAGAGCAACAGTCACAACGTACATACCAGCAGCAACAAGCATTGTAAATGACCCGTGCAAATCATCTACCTTTGTAATTCCAATGGCTCCAATGTTCTCACTGTACGAGGTTGTACCATTTCCACTACCAAAAGCTCCCGTCAAGAGACATCCAATTCCTTCCATTCCTATTCCGCGGTTGATTGCATGTTTTGGCGGAGGAGGTGCTCCTGATAATCTCGCGCAGGCGTAGTAATCTCCCACGGACTCAATAATGGAGGCCAACACCCCAGCAAGCATCCCAAACACCCCTGCAAGACTGACCGTAGGCGTGCCCCACTGACCTGGAAAGATACACCACGTGTTAAACAGTACAAACATAAGAAAGCAAAGTTATTTAACGTCAGTTACTTTTACTAACCTGGATACGGAAATCTGAACCATTTGGCTTCTTTTAGCACATCAGTCCTGGCGTCAATTCTCGCCATGTACTGAGGAATGCTGGGATCAGAAGGAAACCCTCCCGCTGCAGTGATGATGGCGCAAATTGTCCATGATGCCGCAATTGCTAGAATCACCTGCGTAACACATGACACAAGGATAGTTCAGAACGAAATATACAAAATTACATTTCGAAATGTTTAAAGCGCTATACTTACTGGAAATAATCTGAACAATGGGTAGCGGCCAACATGAAAACCTCGCGCTCTGCTATATCCGAGAACTGGAATCTCAACCTTGGTAAGGTATTGGGAAAACAGCGCTATGAAGACGATAGTCCTGAAACACACAAACACACGCACTAACGTAGAGAATAATCAAATAGACGAGGTAGATGTTATAAATGCTCTAATATCTGGGCTGCAGGCGGAAATATTTTTCGTCTGTCAGCAACTCGAGGTACAGATAGCTATAATATATTTATTCAGGATAAGGTACTCAAGAAAAATATACAGTACTCAGCAAAATATGCAGCTTCTGATTGGTCCCTGGTTGAGGAATGCATCAATAAGTGAAGGGGTACAATTTGATTACAGCATGTAATACAAAATTATAGCGCCAACCAATTTTGGAAAACCAAATTGGTGCCAGTTGTTTTGCCTTTTCAGACCACAATGTATGCCAAAAATAAGTGAATGAGATAAAAAAGTTAACCCTAATCTAGACGAATGAGAGCACAAGCGATTGGATAAAATTTACAACTGCTCTAGGCAGTGGCTACCTCGAACCTGAGAGTTTAAAAACTATGCTGGCAATCTTCCACCACTTGTACATACCGGTACATGGTTATGCATGACTAAGAGTTTCGTCAGTCAAAGTTGTTGATGAAAGATTGAATTTTATGTGAAGGATAATCCCAAAGAGTACGTGACTCGATGAAAGGCCTACAAAACGAGGCAAGGCGGAGTATTCTGCCGCTGGAGGTCACAGATGTACTGGCGAATTTTCAAAGAAGAACCTCAATCGATGACCTCAAAAGTGACTTGAAAAGAGTCCATTGTACTCAAGCACAAATGTTTGGTGCAAGAAACAGCGTGCGGGAACTAACAGCACCATGCTGACTCCAAACAACATCATCATCAGCAACATACTGGTCAAAACCCCTGCGGGCCAGCAACATGGGACTCGTCATCCACAGCGCCAGGGAGATTGTGATAGAGAAACTCAAGAAAGAAAACGCTGAGAGGCCATCCATCATTTTTCAGGTGACTGGTAATCTAATTGAGAAGTCTATTTACGACTAGAACGAAATAAATGAAAGGGAGAGCTTCTCAGCTGTTTATCAACTTTAATAGTAAATATCTAAGCTTGACTCCTGCGTTAAATATCCTTGACTTTTTCAACATCTGAAGTGTTCGACTATTTGTCGTTACGCTAGTACTCAGAGTTTTGGTAGTGTTTTCGTAGTTTGAACTCAATTTGGCTGGCTTTCATGGTAGAATTCGTGGACCGAACTGTTCCGAAAACGCGCGACATCTCTGTATGCGAGATATGCGTATGAGGCATGATTCTTTCTAAATCTTTCTCCACAAAACACAGCACTTTCCAGTATTATGTAAATATCTATTACGCTGTTTACCGAAAGCAAGCAGGCAATTTCTTTTTTGGCGCTCAATAGTTGTAGAGTACGACTTGATATTGACGTCCTTATGCGCCTACTGGCGCCTCGAGAACTGCTGTGATGACGATTTGATATTGCGATACCAAGCCCGAGTAAACGCTCGATCTCTTGGATCGTCTAGTTAATACGATTTTGTGCACTTATTAAACAAACAGTAGCGCCAGCAAAGGAAGAAGATAATCATTATATCATTGTCATAGTTATGTTATATGCAACATGTGGAAATATTTTGGCTTTTAACACAAAAAAGGGCGACGCAAAGCTTCACAATCACAGCCAAAATCAGATGAATAGACATTCTAATAAATACTCACGTCATTGAAATTCCCCAGTGGTTTCCTGTAAACAAAAACAAAAAAACCAAACAGTCAATTTAATTGGTCAGAGAAAAGAGCCCGGTCTCATAAACAATAGCTGGATTTTTCAATAACTAACCCGCATGTTCGGCTGCCACATGAAAGAGTGCCACGCCCACCAGAGTGATTGTAGGTGCAATGGTCAGCGGTCCAATAAAGCGAAGAAGAATACCAATGAGGCCAGTGAAACCAATCACGATTTGAAACAGTGACGAGACGATTATGGCGCCTTGGATCTAGTATCGGAACAAAAATATGTGAAATTACACATCGGATTATAAGTCAAATTATTCTCCCACTTTGATAGGTTCTTACCTGTGATGATGATCTATCGGAGGACAAGCATAGAGATGACGTCATAAACATTTTTTTTTAATCATATAAAACAGATTTAACAAATAGATTCCATATTGCCGTGCGTCTGTTCGGTAATAGATCACAGATGATGTGGAAATGTGACTGAGAACAAACAAAGTAACACATGAGCGGTCAGGCTGATGTTCTTACGAAATTTTCACGTTGTCTTTGGTCTATTACTGAACAGATGCACGGCAACATAGAATCTATTTGCTAAATAGTAAACAATTTAATTGTTTCTTTGAGAAAATGTTTAAAGTAGGACTGTATGGATTGATTGGTGACCATAACACTATAATGAGGATCAATTGTGATTATGACAGTGCTCTCTATAACAAGGTAAGAATAAACTCAGCTAAAAGAGGTCTTTCAAACCTTACCTCTCTCATGTTCCTTTTCCAAATGTCGTCGTCATTGATCGTAGAGCTATCAGTTGAGTTATCATTTTCTATAAATAGAAAAACATCTTAAAATAAGTACGAATCTAAATAGAATGTTAAACAGAAAGTGTAGTTCTTCTTATGTGGTCGCCCGGGTGAGGGTAGTGCTGAAAAGAACTGTTGTTGGTGACTAACGTTTCGACAACCTGAGCGGAAGTCATCTTCAGAGTCAAGTGAATAGTGTTAGTCAGTCGATGGTGTCATAAGTATGTTTCGCAGTCTACATAAACAGCGAAACCTTTCAATCGAGAAACGTCTTGATACATCTTTAAACGAGTCAGCAAGGAAGAAGATTAGCCTTAACTATGAAGTACATACAAATTACAGTTCAGGTAGTAGCAGGCGACAAGGACAGTTCTGCCGGACTTCTTCAGACTCGTCATAATGCCGTAAATAACATAGTGATCACCTCATCAATTTTGTTCCGATGTTACTCATTGAGATTAGATAATCTCAAAAAGAAAATGTTTCTAAATGTTTCAGTCGTTTTGCTGATTATTGAGATGTTTCTTAACAAAACAATCTACATGGAGGTGAAAAATTAGTGCAAAATTTGACGAGCGCGCTTAACGTACGGAATATAATATTGTTCTATATGTGGGATATTAGCCAAGCGTGAGGTCAAGATGGCTGGATATAGGTCCAAGTTCGTTTTTTACGTGGTTATGGACAGTGACAGAGTTGAGATCCATACACTCGCAAAAAAATAAAAAACGAGGACAATATCAGGCCATCTTGACCGAACAATCTTGGTCAATAAAGGATTTAAGATATGGCTTTCGGGGAAAATTTTCTTGCGGGACACAGTGGGTAGTTCGAAGCGGGCAAGATAGCGACATCTTGCCCGCTCGAGTAGTCAATCACAGCACGGGATTTGATTCATCTTGCCCATTCACGAAGCTAGCCATATAATACCAAAAGTTCGTGTTTCCATTGAGTTATAGTAACACAACTTTTAACGAACCTTTTCTTACAAGCTGTTTTCTAAAAGAAAATGTTAATCGTTTGACAAACTTTGTGGCAAAAACGACTGATACTGACCTTTAGTTCCGGGACATTCCCACTGACGTAGAGACAAAATGGCAAACGTCGGAGCAAGAAAAGCAAAAGTTCCTCCTTGTACGATGGGGAGCCTGTAAGTATATAACATTACTTATTTTATGCTTACTTTACGTCGAAGAGGGTAATTGGTAGTTGGTACGTCTAGTTAGCAATAAAATAGCAACAGCTCTTTTTTACAATTCTTTTATACTTAGCTCTTATTAACCGAGTAGGAGGTCTGTATGGGAGACTCTTGACCTCGGTCGTGAGTACAGACCTCACTGCGTTCGGTCTGTACTCACGACCTCGGTCAAGATTCTCCCATACAGACCGACTTAGCTCGGTTAATAAGATGTTTATTATATGGCAAAGAAGAAAACTTTAATTCATTTAATGTAACTGGTTTGCTAACATTTTGCTTGCAAACGGAGATGAGCTTAACTTAAACCTGCCGAAATTTGCTCGTACTCTTTAGTTTTTTGTTTGTTTGTTTGTTTGTTTTTTGGTCATCAGGCTTTTTGGCACTTCCATAAATGATTGAGAAGAAAATAAATGAAAACGGTGAACATTTTTGTATTTTAGTTTGCTACTTTTTCAACGCAAAATGAAACCGGTCTAGATGGCGGTCTAGATGGCAAAATCTAGACCGCGGTCAATATCGATTTCAGCCAATCAAATTCGTGAATTCGGTAGTTCCCAGTACTTGTGAGACACAGCCATATAATAATGGTAAATATTAATCAATGCGTGCTATTGTTATATGGAACGGGCCCCAGTTATGGGAAGGTATGTGCAGTACGTCCGTCTGAAAGACTCTTGAGGATGGATAAGACATAACACCCAGGAGAATGTGCTATCGAACAATAGGGTAGTACATTGGTGTTATGGGTGACTGTACGTTAAAACCTGAGAGAAAATTTCGACATGAGTAAGGCCGACCGTTATCTTTTGCCGTTCGTGAATACAATATAATGGACCGTTTGCTTCAGGCATTGTAACGTCGTAATTATATTGTCAGCTAAACACTGTGTTTTAGTCAATACCTGACTCCAAACGTAGACTGTAGTAAAGTTACAAGACCAGAAACGAAGAATATAGTGCTCAGTACTTCACTTATGGCAAGCGTGTTATTCGCAAAACACATGGGACCACTCAAAAGGAAGGGAATCGCCAGTGTTCCTCCTAACATGGTCAAGTAATGCTAAAGAAAGAAAGCAATAAAGGACAGAACAGGTAGCTTTTCTTTTGATAACTTTGCAGCTACAACATTATTCAGTATTCACCTTAAGGTTGTCTAGGTAGGGGAGATTAGACTGAATGACTGCACAAGGACCACAGTCCCGCCATTGCAGTTAACTTCACAACTCGCCCTGGACAATTAGCACAATTAGCTATTATTGATTGTAGCAGTCATGCATGACTGTGTAGCAACTTTCGTCTAAGTGGAACTAAACTGGATTAAAACCAACCAGCGCTTGAAAGTCGCTGTGTCGTCTCAACCTGTCTTGTTGCTAAATAGCTACAGCCAATCCTGGCACGTCCCAGGGAAATAAAGGTCAGTACAGATATGTTTCATCTATTTTAAATTCACCATGCTAATGTTATCCGATCGAATACTTTGTTAATTAAAATAGGAAGGAAGACAATCTGTAGATCTAACAAAGATTGCCTACTGCACTAGGCTGAGGAAAGCTAATTGAGGATGATATTCATTAGTCTCACCTGGAAACCCAACAATAAGCAAGCGTACCATGGCGGGTTCTCGTCGATAAGGTAAGATAAACCAAGGGCTCTTGCTCTCTTCTGGGGCAGTGGTTGAGCATAAGGCTCAGGTGTCTTCTAAGCAGGATAAAGAATGTGAGTAATATGGAGTCAGGGAAAAACTAGTGGAAGTGACTTCTATGATGGTGTGGGTGCAATGTTGCGGATCATATTTAACGAGTCATCCGTAGCTAGAGGGAAGTATAGGAGTTAGTTGGGGAAGAAATCATTCATTCACTCGCTCGCTCGGTCAGTCAGTCAGTTAGTTGATGGATCTTAAACTTTTTTTGGTGGTAATTCCGCTGACCTGGGTAAATGGCTGCCAAAGCGATAAACTGATCTTTTGCGTCTGGAGTCGAACAAGTGCTCCCAAAATAAAGACTATTTGGTATACAACAAAGGTGGTTTATAATTCGATCCATCGGTAGCTTTGACCGCGGCTTTTAACCGAAACTTTGCCAAAACACATGTGCGAGAGTTTCACACACATAGCATTGCAAATGTTATCAGTTGTGAGTTAAATTTTCAGGTATTTATCAGTTGTCAGTCATTATAATTAAATGAAACATGTCCGGCTCAATTTTGGAGAGATGTGTAACAACAACCATTTGGTAAATACACTTGTTTGTCACGAGAGTATCAGGAAACGGGGAATTGGTGCCCAGAGAAAGACATCAGACACTGACGGCCTTTTGGTTAACATTCCAAGCAATTTGCACCGGCATTAAGGAGTTAACGCAACCGTGATTGCAATGCCAAGAACAACTTCGATTGGAAAACTACGGCATAATTCACCACTCACGTTCTCCAGTAAACGCAGAACATGGTCGTTTCAAGGCAACGGACGGCTAGCAAATGTACCGACATTTTTAAAAGCGCGTCACAGTTGTTCTGGCTGTCAACCCCCCGGAGGGGGGTACTCCCATATACGGGCTATATAGCAATGTGCGGCCCCAAAGGGTAGGGTTTTCAGCAGTTTTGGTCATAAATGGGGTATCGATTTTGGCCATTTTAGTCATAAATAGGGTATGGTTTTTCATTGCACTCTAGTCTTGAATTGGGTAGGTCTCTTGGAAGAAGCTACTTTTTTCAGGTCATAAATAGGGTAGAGAAAATCGCAGATTTTGGCCATAAATAGGGTAAGGGCTTTGAGAAGCGGGCCGCACACCCCCAACCAATTTTTCTGGGAAACCCCCCCCCCCCCGGGTCAATCATTTATTGGTGCTGCCACTGATTGAAGATCACAGGATGGAAGATGAAGATAAAGTTGCACTCGGCGAAAGAGTTGTCTCGGGCATCCGAGACCCCCATACAAGTGGGATATACAAATGGGGTCTAACAAAGGAAGCCCTGAAGTCTATTCCGCACAATTATAGATTAGTTTTTTAGGTCGAGGGCGGGCAGAAGTGTAGCAGGTCTCGTAAGCTGTTATTATTTTATTTATTGCAGCAGCAGTTATTGTTTTAGGACTAGGGACATTGCTTCTGTTGTTTGTTCTATTGTTCCCGTAAAGTGTATGGAGCCATTCATGTGAGACCTTGCAAAAACTGCTACATGACCCAAAGCGGGAGATGACTGGCATTTCAGGTAGGCTCGATTTCCGCCGCTTTCTCGAGTCCGGTGTACGTTCCTTTCCCGAACAGCGGCTGGTAATCGAGCCTACATTTCAGCCTGTACATCAGTATGCTGCCGGTCAGTCAAGAATTAGTTCCTCAGTAATTAGGACGATTTTGCTGCAATTACGACGACTCCTCTATAGTTTAAGTGCACTCATCATAGATATATGTCCGAGCGTTTTCAATACCCGCATAATTATATTATTAGACATTCTCAAAGGTTTCACTATGAATATTTTTTAAATGGTTTCTTTTTTCCTCTATTTATTTTGTGTCCCAAAATTAGTATGGAATTTTCCTAGGCTACAAGGTATTGACAAGTTAATAAAGTTTATATTCTATCTATTCTATTTAAGAGTCCTCGTATTGCTCATTAATTAAAACCTTAGCCTACGACATGCGACCATGATTTGGTTTGTCATTGTTGACGTTACGTTTTGGCTTGCATAAGTTGTCTTGCAATACGTTTGTATTCACATGCTTGCTAAACGTAAGTTAAATGAAGACACTGATAGAACAGTAACGGATTTATTCCGCGACAAATTTAGTAAAGAGAAAGAAAGTGTTCGTACTTGATGGCCCGCCCCGATTACTTGCGCAATTAGAAAGAGTTTTAAATATTCCATTCAGAACACTGATGTAATTATTCATGTTAGTTGAACGTGGTTTGTCAGACCACCCACCCCCCCCGCCCCCCCCCCCCCCGCACAACCCCACCCCCGCAAAAAAACAAAAATAAGC
>Ga0126339_10002223_pt1 | contig 13788 bp, 9 predicted proteins | sample OrbTmetagenome_2_FD_92532 | JGI IMG/M metagenome (GOLD analysis project Ga0126339, IMG submission 92532) | Coral microbial communities from Petempiche,Puerto Morelos, Mexico - Orbicella T R C metagenome | ecosystem: Host-associated > Invertebrates > Cnidaria > Coral | place: Petempiche,Puerto... | reverse complement strand
TTTTCCTTTTTGATATTAAAAAATTTTTTCTTTTTCCCCTCTTATAAATTTTTTTTTCCCCCCCCCCCTTCCCCCCCCCCCCCCCCCGCCCAACGCCCCCAAGGTCAGTCTTACTTGAGGAATGTTCGGAAGGGGCAAAGCAGGGTAGTCGGTGAAAACAAGTCCTGACGACAGTAACTTTCCGTTGTACTTTCTTATTTCCAGATATTTTTGGTGAGAGGTGGGATTGGGAGTAATCAGCTCGAGTTCCTCTTGTCCCCCATTAACGAAGAGCTGGAATACGGTAATAATTCAATCTGAATATGAAACCAAGAGAAATATAGGGCAGAAAAATAAGATTTCGTTAGCATAACCCCAGTTTCAGTGAGGGGTTGCGAAATGACATGGCTGAATTCTCCAACTCATTTTACAATTTCACCAAAAACATTTTGCATGGATCAATTTAGTTTGAAACATATCAGTTTTTGCCTGTTTGTTTTAACATAAGGGCGAGATGTCGCTCATCATGTAATTTTCCTATATTTTCTTTAGTCCTCCTCCTCCTCCTCCTCCTCCTCCTCCTCCTCTTTCTGCTACCGCTACTGCTACTGCTACTGCTACTGCTACTGCTACTGCTGCTGCTGCTACTGCTGCTACTGCTACTGCTGCTACTGCTGCTGTTGTTGCTGATACTGCTGCTGCTACTGCTACTGCTCCTGCTACTGCTCCTGCTACTGCTCCTGCTACTGCTGCTGCTACTACTACTACTACTACTACTACTGCTACTGCTACTGCTGCTGCTACTGCTACTACTGTTACTGCTACTGCTACTACTACTGCTACTGCTACTGCTGCTACTGCTGCTGCTACTGCTACTGCTGCTGCTACTGCTACTGCTGCTGCTACTGCTGCTGCTGCTACTGCTACTGCTACTACTACTGCTACTGCTACTGCTACTGCTGCTGCTGCTACTGCTGCTGCTACTGCTACTACTACTACTACTGCTACTGCTACTGCTGCTGCTACTGCTACTACTGTTACTGCTACTGCTACTACTACTGCTACTGCTACTGCTGCTGCTACTGCTGCTGCTACTGCTGCTGCTGCTGCTGCTACTGCTACTGCTACTACTACTGCTACTGCTACTGCTACTGCTACTGCTACTGCTACTGCTACTGCTACTGCTACTGCTACTGCTACTGCTACTACTACTACTACTACTAATTTACAATATGGCTAGAAATGACGTTAAATGAAATTTAGAAGTCGTTTATCCCATAGCTGTAAAGCAGTTAATCTACTTACAGTCATCAAGTTGGCAAACAAGTTGGTGCTTACTTCACTGTCCTGGTTTTAATTTTAATCAGTTTCCGTTAGAACTGAGTCAACAAAACTCATCCTGTTATAAGCTTCATACGCTTGACGGACAGCGTCTTAACCGCTACAGGAGACTATCCTGAATGAAATAAGCTTAAATCCTCGTTTAAAATAATCGAACAAAGCCAAATAAGCGTACATGAGACTGTATTCCCCTCATCTTCTGTGCAATAAACAAGATAAGCTTAGCTTAATCTTTCATTTGAGCTTAAGAAGTTAAAAACCTGAAGCTTTTTAAGCTTAAGCTTAATTCAGCTTGCTCACCTTTGCCAGCCTTGAAAAACAATGAAACTTTGAGAACGCGCTCTTTCGCCAATGTCATCTTCGAGTTTCTTGAGAGAATTAACACTTCTGATACTACTGAAACGCCCGTGTGGTCTTCTAGGTCAATTCTAAAGCAAATACAGCCTTCCATTTCAAAGGGTGAAATAACTGAAATGTTGGTCGACAGAAAAAGTTTTGGTCTTGAGGGCAGCTTCCTTCGAGACAAGAAATGGGTCGGCGACGCAACCAGCATTAGAAAGCGGTGGCGCGAACATAAACTCACTCCCAGATCCCTTGTTAGCCATCAAAATGTACTGAGATTTTACAAAACTGTCAAAACTTTCTCGAGGCTTTCCGTTGGAAGGAAATTATTTTCCTGCACTTCCAGAATCAGGATATACGTTGCCCTAAATGTGCTTCTCTTTTTTAAGCAAGCCACCAAAGAGTCTGTCTTGGCCGAATTGATCAAAGCGAAAGTCTGGTGCTAGTGATCTGTTCAGATATTACAAAAGTCAATGATCTCCGGTCATTGTGGTAAACGCGAAAATAACCACTGTTGAAAATATTTTGTTCAGTGTTCTTTTTCCCAACCGATAGTTGATCATTTATCTTATCGACGGTAAAATTCAGCGATGGCGGAAAAGGATCTGAAGCAAAATTTGTAAAAAGTCTGACATAAGTTTAAAATTTCTCTACCGAAGACTAAAGGTTTCTGAAGTACATTCGAAAAGTGCAAAAAGGCTTCAATCGATCAAGGGATGACAGATTTGCGCACAAAATAAGACAAATATATTGTTTAAAATTCTTAATCCCTAGGTTCTTAAAGATGGTTTCTTTTTGGGGGGGAAACGTAAAAAATACCGTTTCTGTTTCAACTAAGAATGGAAATAACCATGGATTTAGAGCAAACTCGAAACCAACTGTTTATTAAATTCACGTATCTTCAGTGTTCTTATGTCTTGAGGATTTTACAGACCTGCAGGTTTAATGTGCCACACATGACACGACTTCCTAGTTAATTGTATGTCGTTTAGTGTTCGTATTCTTTGATATTTGATAAACATTTCCCTCGACCTAAATTAGATCTTAATGAAAAACTCCTACACGTGCAATTAATTATCAATTTTACAATATTCTAAGTGCAACATGTGTAATTTTTCTATCTGAATTGTGTTTAACGAGCGAACGCTTTATTAAAACTCCAGACATAATGTCGCAATACTCACAATGGATAACATTAAAACAGAAAATAAAAATAAATCAACTTAACAAAATGGGAACCTTGATTACATTTTATGATTTGACTTCTTCGATCATATGGGCTAAAAAGTAGGCGTTTTTCTTTGGAAATTAAAAACTATATTTTTGGCTGAATTCCACACCAGTATTTTAATTTTATTGCGGATCTCAGAAGTGTTTGAAAGTTTTATTAACATTCGATGCTAGCTCCCAGCAGATTGAAGATGTAACAAGCAAAAAATTAATGGTAGTTTATTATAAATGTTAAAAGTTGAAATTATTTTTTTAAGATCAACTACGACAGAGAAAAAAAATTAATCTTGTAAAGTTGTGCTACCATCATTCTTTACGGTCTAGAAAATACATCTTTTAAACAATATATACTCTTTGTTAGGTATCAATAATCGGGCACGTGCCAAAATTAAACGGCTGAATTCACGCAATAGGTTTCTTGTTGAAAATATAAAGTCCTCAGTGAATAATCTGCGTAGGCCGTAATTTGACGATTTCTTTTGCATAGCCGCAATTTGTAAAACAAGCTAATAAACGAGACAGGTGGGAAATCAAGAAAACTTTTTATCGAGTCTCGCTAGTAATTAATTCCTTGTTAGACAGGTGTGTAGCGTAGAGTTAATGCTAATTGGGAGGAAAGCACGAAACGTTTGCGAACAGAGAACGACACGAACGATTTTTTTTTTTTTTACCTGACGCAACTTCAAAGATCAATGTGGCGGAAACCGCAACCTTTGCAGGTAATATAGCTAATGGGAGCGCCACTCAATGAACTGAATTACTGGTGGTTTTCTTTTGGAAAGAGGACAAAAGCACACCCAGCTTTAGAAAAATAAAACTTAAAATTGCTTTGTTGATTATACGGTTGGCTTTGTGGGTGACGTCAATTGCAGTCAATTAGTCAGTTAAACGGTTTATCGCGTGCCCACGTGTTTTGCACGTGTTTTAAATGACATTTTACTCTAACAGGTGGACCAGAGATTAAGGGAATGCTCTTTTGGGACGGTTGCCGGAAAAATTATTTTCATGTTCATCGCATAATCGTGATGAAACTTTCTCTTGATGACCAAGTTCCAAAAACTAAACCAAATTGAGCAAACCCATTTTACCAACAAAACAAACGGCAAAACCGATGGCAAAAATTCTTGCAGCTGGATTTACAAAAATATCTCCAGTGTTCGTTCCACCTGTCTTCGAGCGCTAATCCAAAGCCCGCTAATCCGGTGCCAATATCTGACAATATTAAAAAATAAATAAATATAAAGAATATTATTTATAGAGCGCTTTCTCATGACGTCACGGCTACCATACTGCCACCGACATGTCTACGCCTTTCGCCCATGCAAACGTACCTACGTACACGTCAGAAGCGATAAGCGTAAACGCCTATTTTCGTAAACACTTTCGTGCGAGCGAGCATATGATCGCCAAACTCGTGTAGACGAAAAACTCTGAATGCTGTTCAGAAAAAGTGAGAAACGAAAAACGACTTGATGTTTTCACAGTCGACTAAAGCTGACCATTTCACGCCACACAACAGGCGAAAGCTCAGTTGAGTTTTTATATAGTTTTATTAAATTTGAAATTCATGTGAAATTAATTCTGATACGTAAACACCCTGTCCTTCAGGGAACAGGGCCGGGGGCCAACGTTTTTCAAGTTTACCTGAATGCAATCCGTTTCACTCTTCTCCATTTCTGTCCAGCCATGCCTCTTTTAAGCTCTTCTGTGTTTCTTACGAGTGTGTTTTTTTTCTTTTTCTTTTTTTTTTTTTTTTTACCGCTGACCAGCTGGAAAAGAGCTAGAATTGCCCAAAATTTACTAACATACCATGCATTTGACACTTGGGCCCCGTTCTCCATCATCGTTTTCGAAAAGCTTCGTTTTCAAAATGTTTTCTGTCCCGACCAAAACGCACATTCGGCGTTTAGGGTTTGAAGAGCGTTTTCGAAAAGCTCCGTTTTCGTGACGGATGAGCGTGGACAGTGGGCCTAACCGGAGAAATAAAGCTCCCTTTTCAAATTCCTCCGGCAGGTTACGATAATCACGATACTTCCCTACCCGGGTTTTACTCAAACACAAATCCAAAATGACCGCTGATTGTTGCGTTTTCAAATTTCCCTGATGTAGTGTGGACAGAAAACATTTGACAAGTTTTCAGCGTGAAACCTCAGTCCGTTTTTAAATTCCTCCGGCGTGGTGTGGGCGCGGCCTTAACTGGCACTTAAACCAAGTGGAATGAAGGAAAAATCGAGACAAAGGCAGGAAATGGTTTAGAAAACGTAATTTACCAACAGCCCAAGTCATTGCAGTGTTCCAGGTAAGTGAGGAATCTCAGGTCAAGAACCTGACAAGATCAGCTACATGACGCGATACATTAGTAAAAAAATTATAGCGATTTGGTGGGTGCATTGGGAATTGACCCGTTGGAATTCCTTATTGGCACCCAACCTTTAAAACTTATCTGGAACCCTATAATGACTGCACCGTTTATCCGCAGTAATGAGTTTACAGTGCGTACACCCTCTTACAACATTCAAGACAGCTTCTACTATTGCACATACGACTACGATCACTGTCAAAGCAGATCTTCACTGACCCCAACTTAATTAAACATGATATGAACACCAAAAAGGAAGGGCGATGATTTCAACAGTTGTCAGGCAAGTATGGTATCATGGAGGTGAAATCCTCTGTAGCGAAACCCACGAGCTAAATCGACCTCCGGAGACAAACTTTTTCTCCAAAAAAGGTATTTAAATAATTAATGGTCAGCGTTAAATAATAACAAGCTGATTACGTGTTTTACTACGCATCGCTTTCTTCAGAATCGACGTTCGGGAGCATGGCTCTCCAGCGAGCTCCACGATTTTTGTCGGGTTTGCAAATTTTCCGTTTGGATGAACATGATGGCGAGTTGTTCTCGTGAAGTAGACTTTTCTTTGATAAGTCCTGATTAGCAGCTGCGCCTGACTGTTGGCCAGCGGTTTCCTCGTCTTGAGCTGGTCTGACATCAGTGCCCTCTTGCACAACTAACAAAGAAGGCTGGGATACGTCGGTAGAATCGCCCCTGTTCACAACTCGAGTGAGCGGGATTTCATCGGCGTTGCTAACTTGGTCTGTTGAGGTAGAAGGCGTCGCTGGGATATCTGGAGGCAACTTGGCATCCCTTACATCTAAATTTTGAATTTTCTGTAAAGATTGGCGAGTTTTCATTGCAGCGCCTGTTCTCACTGTATTGTACTTTGATTTCACAGGTAAATACTCAGTATCAAGAGAATCATCCTCAGAATACGAAGACTCTTCGGAAGAAGGCGAAGAATCCGAAATTTTAATAAACTTGCTTCTTTTAGATGCACAAGTGCTGTGCGTTTCATTGGGACTTCGCTTCACGGGAGTTCCTTTTCTCTTGCTCCTACGCGTGTTACATGAACTAGTACTCGCAGCAGGAATGGACAACGATCTTGACGTCTCTTGTAATGACAGCAACTGAGAGGCTGCAAAAGCAACCGACGGGTCATCAGGCTGCCTTGCTGGGGTCTCCTTCCTTATAGCGGAACCCTGCCCGACTATGCACATCTGCTGGCCTGGGGTCGAAAGCGATGCTGAGGAAGCCATTCTCACTGCAGCTAGACCAGGTCGCTTACGTCTAATGACATCCGTTTGACGTAATGCTGCAGGTTTTCGCTTGTGAGTGGTAGCGTTTTCAGTGCCATCGCCACCGCCTCCACTAGGCGGGGGATGTCTTTCAGCAAAGACAGGCCCAATTTGGGAAGAACCCTTGACCCGAATTTTAGAAAGTAGAGCCGGCCACAAGAATAGGCTGCTGAATCGCGAAGAGAGCATTTTGTACTCGTACGAATTTCGATACGAAGTGTTGTTTAAACGACTCCCTGGCGCAACCGTTGCAGGAGATTTTTGAGTGCTGTTCTGAACAAGTGAACGGTCAATTTGTTCGTTGCTTACTATGGTGGGTACAGGAACAGTATCAGTTTGTACACTATCAGAAGCTCTACATGACGATATTGCTTGGCCTGCTTGTTCAGAAATTTGGATCTGTTGTGAACCTATGTTATCAACTGCTGGTGTGCGGGGACCTTCTGTAGTCAATCGAGAGTGACCAGTCGATAGCTTACCCTCCGTGACAGCACCTGTAGATGTAGGCAGCTGTTCGCCTGATTCACCGCCTCCTTTTGTATCACGTGCATGTCCACGTGAAACCACGTGATCGTTGGCTACTATCTCATCCAAACAGGTTTCATTATGTGGTTCGTTTACAGCGTCTTTCCCGGATGCTGCATCAATGTTCTTAGACGATTCAACAACGCCACGACGTGACTCATTTAAACTAACGTGAACGTCGTTTTCATTAATAAACGTGACATTTGGTGACATCTGGTTTCTATGACTACCAGCTGTGCCCGCTGTAGAAGACAGCTGATAAGCTACAGTGTTCGCTGTACTGTGTGCAGGTGATGTGTTCAACATGGCGGCTATTCGCTGCAAATGTGGACGGAGTTGAAGAAGAGATTTGAATGTTTTTAGGGTGGTAAGGCAAGGTGGAAGAGGAGGAATTGCTGGTGCGCGCCTGCGTGTGGCCTGGCTTGTTGTTGGGGTCTGTGCTGTTGATTCGTTTCCAGCTTCAACTCGGTCCGTGCTTACAAGAGCGTGCGCATTAGATGGGGCACCGTTACTCGCATCGTTCAAGACTTGTGAGTCAACAGCTGGCTCCGCATCAATATTTTTAGCTGCTTGATGTCTATCACTATGACCGTCCTTTCCTTTAACAAGTTCATTCTCGTTAGTTAACTGCTCTTTCTCGCAGTTCTGTGGTTCTGTTTGTCTACTACAAGTGACGTCATGAACTTCAGCCTCGGTTTCCGTGGGGGCCTCGGGATTACAACAGACACTCTGGTTCCTCTGAGAGCTGTGATCGCCTAAACTAATCTCTTCTCCTCCTCGACTGTTCCCAGCGTTACTAGCGCCATTTGCATCTGAGGAAGGAGTGAACGTGGATGATGCTGTGGAAGTAGTTTGAATGGCTTGAAGAACCGTGGGGATATCGATACTGAACGCCTGTGAAAAGAAAAAAAAACGAACTGTTACACTATGTTACGAAGGAAAATTGTCCTCGAGCGTAAAATGTCACTTTGGTTTACATGGAAGGTTGGTTGGTCAGTTGGTTGAATGTTTTTCATTTGGTCATGGTAAAATAAAACTCAAGTTTTCCAAGATGACACGTTTCAAAGTGGGACCCAAGATGTTGAAAGACGCGAAGTCACCTGCGCGTGTACACAACCGGGAACTTCCCAGCATCATTGAACGCTATCGGGAGGACAACAAATTTTCCTCATAGTCTTGAAATTTCTCAAAACAAGCCTGACTTTTCAAGGGAATATCTGAAAGATCATGTATTCGAACGGCGGAGAAAGATATGAAGACATTGATCATCGCAGTTTTACACACAACTTAAGCAGCTATGAAACTGAAGCCTGTTTTTCAGGCTTGTATGGGATTTGAACCCGGTGCAGTGATCTACCAACTGAGCTCTCAAGCCAACTGGGAGCTTTAATTTCACAGCTGCTTAAGTCAGTAATGTCTTCATATGCCTGACTTTTATCGTTAATTCTACTCGGTCATCCCATCCTCTCATGTGATCACTTATGCCCATTCTGTTTACCTGCAGAAGAAGCGAGAAGGGCCCTAATGAGCCAGTCACTGTGACCTGCTTTTCTTCGCTCGAACTTCCGGTGTGACGTTTTTCTCGTTTTTCTGCGACTCGTTTCCGTTTGGAGAGCTGTTTGTTTTTCATAAGAACACGATGATGAGGCTGCTGAATTCTGTTCCTGTTTCCGCCCTGCAAGGAGTCAGAACACAGAGAGTAGAGAGTTATAACCGGTAGAAGAATGGGAGGCCCGCTAATGACAAATTCAGAGGAAGGAAACCGTTTATTTTGCCAAATTTGCGCGTAGGGCCTCGTATATGCTTGTTACGTTTGGTCATGAACGGAATTGTTAAAATGTTAATTTCGCAGATTGGGTGGTTCAAGGAAAATCTCTAATCACTCACTACACCCTCAAGCCAACCAGTCACTTACTTTTGCATACTTTTGTATGTACCAAGAGTAGATTGTTTTCTTTTTTTTACACCATGCTCGTTATTTTCTTTCTAAATATCCTGTACATTACAATTTCATAAAGGTTCAAGAAAACAATAATCTTTACTGAGTTGGCAAGCGTCACAAAGTATGAATACAAGGAAACATTTGTATTTGCTTACTATAGGAAATCTAAGGTTAGGTACATGAAGAAATATAGATAAAGAGGGATGACTATAAGAAACGAATGAAACGGTGAGGGAGGCAAGGAGGAAAGGGGGGAACAGACCGACAGACCAACATAGAAGGACGAACGAAAGAGTAGACAAAGGAATTAGCAGGTGAAACTTTACTTCAAAAACTAAAGTCGCAAAAATGTTTGGCCAAGAGGCAGCACGAAAACACACTTCCGTGGCCTAAACAACACTAAAAGTAAAGACAACAAAGGAAACAAACCGCTTTTCTGATGCGCGGGCTCTTCTTGGATTCGGAGGAGCCTTCCTCTCCATCATTCGCGTCATCTTTAGCCTCACCCTCAGCACCCGCCGTACTTTGCTGTTCACTTGGAGCCGTTTCGTTGGACTGTTCCTCAGCCTGTCTTTTTTCAGCTTCTCTCCTCTGTGCCTCTCGTTTCTCCGCTCGTTTCTTCTCCCTGAATTTGGCCCTGGTTGCTCGTCGCCTCGCCCGGGACTCTTCAATAGGAAGCGGAACAGGGCCTTTGCGTTTCCTCTACAAACAGAAGAAAACAAACAAACCACAGTCAATAAAGAGTTGGTCACGCAACACTTATCCACATTAAGAAAAGGAAAAAGCACTACGTCGCAACTATGAAAATCAATGTGACAGATGCAATGCTAATGAGTTCTCTTTATATTACACGTCGCTCTGTCATGTCCGCAAAAGAGCCCACTTGCTCCCCCGCCCGCCCCCCCCCTCGAAAAAAAGAAATGCGGGACCGTTTAGGGAGAATAAAATGATTACTCTTGCTTACCACAACTGGAATATCTGGAATGTCCAGATCCTGAAAAGAGAGAGGAAGTGTGAGCTAAATCTACACTGCTAACCACCTTAACAAGGGCTTACTTGAGTGTTATTACAGAACAACCTGGAATTGAATAGTTAAGTGTTGCAAAGAGTAAACATAAAATGAGTATATTGTGAAGGGCCACTGACAAGGTGACGAAGACGTTGGGAGATTGAAAATGTACAGTATACAGGGCAGCTAGCACAGACGAGTTTAAAGGAGTATAACGAAGAGAAGGGGAAGGGGTTAGTTTATGACGAAAAGGTTGGTTTAGGGAAGGCGAAAGAGACGGAGAAAAACGAGCATGAGTGGGAACAGGGGTATTTTATAGGGAGAAGAGGGGGTAGTTTGAGGGGAGAGAAAAGAGCAGTTTAAAAATAAGAGAAAGAGGAATAGTTTGGGGATGGAGGGAGGGAGGGATGGAGAGAAGCAGGGAGGGAGGGAGGGAGGGAGGGAGGGATGGAGAGAAGCAGGCAGCGAGGGAGGGAGGGAGGGAGGGAAAAAGTATAATTATCATAGGAACAGGACAATGACGGTTTGTTTACAAAATGAAATAGAACAGTTTGGGAAAGGTGCTGCAGGGTAGTAAAACGAAAATAGCGTGACTTGACTCTGTGGTTTACCTCGGGTTCAAGTGACGGTCTTTCCTGCCTTCTTCCAGTGAAGTTGGCCACCAGCTCTCTTTTCTTGCGCAGGGTATTTTGACGATAGTATAAAAACTGCAAAAATTAAACATAATAGCCTTCAGGATTGGCAATATTACTAGTGGAAGCCATATAACACACATTCTCACAAGCACTTCTTCGCTCGACGGTTTATCTCTTTTTTATTCTTCAGAGAACAAAAATACATGTAGAAGCTCACAGAGACGATAGATAACAAGTTTGGGAGAATCTAAAAGGTTCCGTGCCTATAAACCCGAGTTACAACTGGAGATTTTGAGAAGATCGGCTTTATACGTACAGTAGACTCCACAACTGTTTCGTTTAGTTAATAATCTGTGTACACTGCACTCCACACAAAAAGAAAGAAATTCAGTTCGTCCACTGGCAGTTTATGCCAGCAATGAGACCCCACCACATACAATAACTGAAATAAAAACAGATGCTTGTACTAATTACATGAAATATCATCTCAATAAGATACTGACGTCATCCTTGCAGAGTACAATCCATCGGCGCCAACACTGATTATCAGTTCGATCGCCCATAGCTCGAGCAATCTTAGACCAGTTTCCTGTGAGAAAAAAATTAAAAAAAAAGAAATACAGGAGTAATCTCTTAGCTTGGATGTCCTGTTACCTGCGGACTCAAAGCAGTGTTGTGAAGTTGACCCGTAGATGTCTTAATTTAAAGAACAAAGTAGAGTGCATTTGCTTTACGCTCCCACACAAAGAGAAACTGAACGAACTTTATACACAAACTCACCTTTTCCAAATTTTTCAACATATTCCAGCAACTTCCGATCATCTTCTTTAGTCCATGGTCCTTTGTTTATGTTGGGATCCAAGGCATTCACCCATCTACACAAAGAACAAAGAAAATCGCATTTCAGACAGCAAACAAGACAACCACATTCTAACCTGAAGGGTTCTTGCCTCCTTTGTAGTCATATTTTTAGTAGGCTGGAGCAGGGACTGGTAGGGGGGTTACAGAAGAGATAACTGATCGAAATTATTCGGTTAATATAAATAAAAAGTGTGGTTTATTCCAGACCTACCTGGCGTATAATCAGTGGCAAACTCAAGACGTTATGGGAGCTACGTCACGGTTCGCGCATCTTGAAAAGTCAAGCCTAAATTATTCAAGTTCATCGTTCGTAATCCGTGTTTATCTTCTCTATCCTTAACCATCCTTGTTCCTTAGTTTATGGTTCTATTATAGAGTGTTCTTCTATCTTAGTAAACCACTATTTCCAGGTTTCCTTCAATTTAAAGGTAATTTTGTGCGTGGCAAAGATAAGTCAAAATACCGTGACTGACCTCCTTTAAGTGGTCTTTCATTATGCCTTACCGTGTCTGGCCTGCTTTCTTGTTTTCATTTGAATTTAGTAAATGACCAAAAGGTGGCTAAAAAATTAAAGTCACGCAGTGTCCTTCAATTGACGAACTCTTTTTCAAGCAGACTCCAACGATGATGCTCTCTTTGTTCTCATGAATTAGTGGAGGGAGAGAAGATTGTGTGATGAGCCCACAGGAAATCTGCGTAGGAGGCACACTATTTTAAAGTTATTCACTGGGGGGAGACTAACAACACCATGGCTTAGAAAATAAGAGACAACAAAATGCTGCTTAGATACCAAACCTGCAAACAGCCCTGTTTACTTTGTGGCTGTAACACTTGAGTCACTAACCTTTCTCGACACTGAGGTCCTGATCGTCCAGGAACCATCTCAGACAGCCTGTTCCAATTACATGCTCCATACTTGTCAACTGCTTTCTTAAGAAGCTGATAAAACCAAACGTGCAAAGAAATAATGTTCTAGATCCATTTACTGTTAAAGAAGTGAGATATTTATAAGGCTGTAGACAGAGAAACAGACAGAGACAGATAGATAGACAAACAGACAGACAGACAGACAGACAGACTAACTGACCGACAGACCGACGAACTGATGGACTGATAGACTGACTGATTGACTCAATTTTGAGTTATTAGGAAGCTTAAGCAAATCACGACGACGACGGCGACGTGAACGTCACCAAACAAAGTTTTAATGAGCAAAACAACACTTGTGCACGTGCGTTGTAAATCTTTCTTCATTTCTTTGCCGTCCTCTGCAAAATAAGAACGTGAAATGACCAAGTTCTGCGCAGTCTGAGGAACGCGAACGACGACGGCGAATTCTCGTATTTCCATTTGGTATTGAACGCCGTCACTGCATATTTAGCCCGAGCACAGTTTTAAAGCCATTGGCGTACTGAACAGATTTAGACAATCGTAAATTTCGCTGATAAAATATAGATTCATTTTTGACTAGGCGTCGTCCTCGGCGTCGCCGTAGTCGTTGCTTAAGCTCCCAATTATTCAAGTTTATCTGCAGCTGAATTACAAAATATCCTGCTTATTGATTCTTTGGAAAGGAGAAAGAGCCAATTTACAGACTGAGTCAATTTTTTGTGGAAACCAGGTCAGTCAGATCATACCTTATCCTCATCTTCGTACCATTTGCCTTTCTTCACCATCTGCAGTGTCTGTGTGTAGCGATGCAAGCACTGATCTCCGTGCCGGCCTTCCAAGAAACTAGCCACTGAGAATTTTCAAAAAAAGGAATTATCTAGTGTATTAGAATTGGTATCCCTTATATCACCACTTTTAGGAGGGCACGATCTGGTTCCAGATCAAAGGGTCTTTGTGAAATCCCTTGACAGGCTCACTGCAACAAGCAAAATTAACACACAAATCTTACAATTTTATACAGGGTGAACATTGCACAATACGATGAATTGCTAGGATCTTCAGATGTGACTGTTTAAAAGAGGGAATGCACGTGACAAATACCACAAACTTTTATACCTCTTGGCCAATTGCCGAGCCCAACTATCTGCACCACTTGAAGCAGCTGTTGATCGTCTTCTGGGGTCCACTTGCTGAAAGCACATCAAAGAGAGCTCAATTAATTTGATGTTATACTAAGTTACCGTAAGTGGTATGAGATCAGGAGCCATAATCGAGGACGGAGACCGTAAGCGCGCGCCATTTCAAGTATTGGGGTTGTCCCCATGATATGGGACAATAATTCTATTTTTAGAACAAATTGCGCCATCACCTGCGGCACACGCGCGTACATGCTGCGA
>Ga0126339_10002222_pt1 | contig 13801 bp, 8 predicted proteins | sample OrbTmetagenome_2_FD_92532 | JGI IMG/M metagenome (GOLD analysis project Ga0126339, IMG submission 92532) | Coral microbial communities from Petempiche,Puerto Morelos, Mexico - Orbicella T R C metagenome | ecosystem: Host-associated > Invertebrates > Cnidaria > Coral | place: Petempiche,Puerto... | reverse complement strand
GCATTCCATCAAGTGAGATTTATAATGTTTATAAACATAAGGGTGCTGAAACTGCGCAGTACGGACTGGAAATCATCTTTAAAGATTCTTGAAAGCTGTCAAAAGCAATTTAAAGCTGTTTCATCCATACCCTCAAATCACATCATATTTCAACTGATATTTACAGATGCAAACTACAGAAAACTGTCCACTAAACACCAGGAATGTAGTGAAAATGACATGTCTGCATGTATAAAATACACCTTATTCAATGGTTTAACATATAATATGTGCACATATTTTACAAGTTGCATAGTATTTTTCCAGACCACAAAGGGGTGAGTAAGTATAACCAATAGCAAAAATGTGCACATATAGTTTATGTTAAACTATCAAATATAGGATTTTTCATTCCACTGTTATGTCATTTTCTAGTATTCTAGTATTAATCATTTTCTACTTTTTGAATTATGTCCCGCATCATCTGAAAAACCAATTGCATAAGGCATGTGTGAATGACAAAAACTAAATACAGTTAGTAGAAGTCTACAAAGCAATATGATTAATATTTTGTGCATTCTCCTGACCTAATAGAGTGCAATGGCCTAATAATGGAATAATATTCATTATGGCATGGGATAAATGGCCTTATCTCATCTAAATATATAAATTATTTTTCTACGTACATGTATAAAGATTGATTCCATCAGAGAGCACAAGCCTGTGTGATATAAATGAGATACAGAGATAACATATTGACTATACAACTCAAATTTGTTTTTCATTTTTGACTACAATCATCCAAATGATAATGTAAATCATTACACCATTCATCAAAATCAAACACAGTACAATATAATCTAATGGATCAAGGATATCCAGGCCTGCCTCGTCGCCATGGTCGAAATCACACACTGGCCATTCTTTAGCTTCTTAAATATGTGAAAAGTTAACAACTTGCGAGCAAATGTTCTCCTCAATGTTAGAGCAATTATAATGAATCTTGTCTTTAAAGGCCATAAATGTAGAACAATCCAGATGGATGCCTTGGATTATAAAGGATAGAAGAGCTGAATGATCAACAACAACAAACTGAAGGTTTTGTGGTCCACAAAACCTCCAATGACATGCGCAATGCATGCCGGTCGACAGAGAGTCTTTAAACTACAGTTGTATACTATATCTATAAATTTAAGAAAAGGAATACTATACAGTACATGAAAAGGAATAATACATGAGTACTCTGGGATTTACAGTTTACGACCCAAAGGCATAAAACTCACACCTACGTCACTAGATTGATTTTGACCATAACCCTAACTGGGTATAGGGCCAGTAATATGAGAGTTGGCAGATAATTGGCCATTTTACTGCGGTGTGCTCAGTTACCTGGCTTGTGAATGCAAGTGAGGCAGGAGGTGACCTTGCTTTGATACAAACCTCTCCTCTTTTGTCTTTTAAATGCAAACCAGACAGCACAAGAACAACTTTATTTATACAACAAAAGTAGTGATGTCTGTATCAAAACAAGGTTACCTACAACCTCGGGCCATAAAAAGGCCAGGTCAAACAACTGTAAAATTGTCTATTGTTTGAGCCAGGCCTTACTGGAAACCTAACAGCAGGCAATGACCATTTGACAGCAATCAATCACTTCACACACACCTGTATCTGTCATTTCCGGCTCCATCATTTCCTTTTGTTTGGATTTTTTTAATTCCCTGTGAAAAAAAAAATAAAATGTTCCATAAACAAGACCGCAAACAAGTATTTATTAACTAGACCCAACGTTTGGCCATCTCTTATGTTAACTTAAGCTTATCATTAAAAAGGGTTTTGTTCTATGATATACCAAGGACGAATTGTACACTACATCAGAATGAATTTTGCCAAACAGATTTTTCGAATTCCTTGTAAAAAAAAAAAACATTCCACAAGTATTTACGAACTAGACTCAACGTTTGACTATCTCCTATGTCAACTTAAGTTTATCGTTAAAAGTCAACTTAAGCTTATCATTAAAACGTTCTATGATATTCCAAGGACGAATCGAACACTATATGAGTATGAACTTTGCGAAACAGATTCGGTGACTTATTTGTTCACCATGTGAACAGGAGAAATGGTGGTCACTAAAACGAATGTACAAGTAATGCGTAACATGAAGGTCGTACAGCTCGATCGGTCGTCCAAAACAAGTGCGTGCAAAACAAGTGTGATAATGTTGATCGAAGTTTGGAACAATCAGTCAGCTAATTGGACTAGCCAATCGTTTGCATCTCATGGTTCCTTTTGTTTCTATATGCTTCGTTCTCTCGAAGCATTGAGAGATATGTCTGTATATATAAGCTTATTTATAGTCTTTGCCCAATAGAGTGAATTAAATAGTTAAATTAATAAGTGGCCCGGTATTGTAAAATCGCTCCGCTAATTGTGCAAAAACGTGCAAGTTAAACGATTCTAATTCAGTTATGGAAGCTACATGTCAACGGTTTCGCTTGGCAAAATTCGAACCTGGGAATTCCGAGTTAACTTATCATGCTAAAATAGCCTTTGCTTTAGGTTTCACATGTCACATTTTTCATTCTAGAAGTTTTAGCAAATATTTTAATACTTATGCCGTTCAAAACCCATGACTTTGAAGAGATTTACTCAACTCTGAACGCAATAAGTATGAATATACCAACCAAAATTTGGAAAACAGGCTTCTGAGGATGCTGTTCTGCAGGTTTAGATAAAATGTCCTGTTTGAAAATAGAACAAAATCGAAATGTTCACGCGAAACTTAAATTCACTCTATCAAGCTGCGAAGCTGCAGCGCACGAAATGAGCTTAATTTATAACTACCATATAAACAAGTTGAAAGAAATATAACACAAAAATACCATACCTGAATTGCTCCTTCACTTAGCATCTTACAAATACAAGATACAACAACAGCACAAATTAAACTGCAAGACACTGGGGAGTTACACTGATATGTAATGGAAGCGTTCGCGCCAAATTTCTAACATGCTTTTGTGCTATTTACTGCTGACCAGTAACAGCTCCTCTCTCTCACGGGGAACTGGGAACTAATAGGGTGACGTCAGTAAAAAAAGCAACATGGCTGCAGGAATTCAACGCCTTTCGAGACAAGCGTTAGTGACGTTTATGACAAGAGAAACGGCGGCGTTCTCTTCCAACTTTGAAAGGTTAAAAACAATGGTAAGTCAAATGTTAGCAGTTTTAAATTCTCAGATACATTTTGAGGTCCTCTAAGGGCACTAATAGCGGTACATGTTCAGATGCACGCAAGACCCACATGCGATTGTGTGCATGACTTTCGCCGGTAAAAATTGGTTTGAAGCGTAACAGTAACACTCTAAATGAATCCTTTGGTAGACTGTCAACTTTTGTTCAGGTGTTTTTTGTAGTGTTTAGTTTTCTGTTATCTTTTTTCGTCTCTTTTACGTCTGCGACTGACAAATTTAGATCGGGCATCCATTTTTGACATAAGCGGAAAAGTGAATGATTACGGACGAGTTGTAAACATTATGCACAGAAAATTATAAACTCTTTTATACGGTATAAGCTTAGTTTATTTGTGTCGTCATATATTTTATCTACATTAACTCTGCTTAATTCACGTTGATATGACTCATTAGTTGTAAAGGTAGAGAAGCGTATTGACACTTTCATTGAGTCATTATAGAGCCAGTGAGGCATCATACTCACTGTATGCGATTAAAACTAATCGAATAGATAATCGGAAGAAGAAAAATACTGCAATGTCGTACAGGAGAAATGCGTAATTTAATTCATAACAGCTGTCATTTTCTTTTTGCACATCACCAGCAATAGAAGAGGGTCCCCAATAGGTTTGGCAGGACGTGGGATTTGACTTTTTTGGGCCATGATATTTGGCATTTGAGCTGAAAACGGGCTGGAAGCGGGATTTACAATTACAAGCGGGAGTGGGATTTCGTGTTTTTATACTGTTGGGATGTGCGCTTCACAAGGGGAACAGAGGGTGAGAGGGGATTTCAATTCTTACGTGACCGCATAAATTGTTATTGACCAGTGCAAAAACCACAAGCTGGCAGAAACAAACCTTTTGTGCATATAGCTGTGTCAGGTTTCAAGTAACGAATAGCAGTGGCTCTGTACCCTGTCAGGTTCTGTCAAACGTATCCATTATCACTTGACTACGTTAGTATCATGAGACTCTATGAGGTCTTTGAGTCCTATTCCTATTGACTGATTGCAATCATTTGTGTTGACCTCTGACATCAATGACATTTGTCCATTTCCAACATTTTTGACGTTTGCGTCTGCAATCTTGCCCCCTGATCCTTTCTAGTTTTTCTAGTCTTTCGACCTTTTCCAGAGTATTTGGCTTGTTTTGGTCAGTATGGCCACACCGGATGGTGATGACAGTGATTTACCAAACAAAGTATGTGTCATTACGAATTGCATCACCATATATTACGAAAAGGATGAGTGAGCAGGAATGCCTTCATTCAGAAAGAAAAGTTCTGAGGCCAACTTTCAAGGAAGTGAAGATGCTGAAAGCTTTGAAAGAAACTGTCAAGTGTGTTTACAGGCCATCTCTTGAATATGGAAAAGAGCAATCTTTTTCTTTCACTGATACATGGACAAAAGAAAACAAACCAGTAAACCGTTTACAGAGAGAAACGTTATAATCATTTGTGCTTACTTATCTGCTAGCCATTGAATTATTTTGTCATCTTTTTAAGGGATATCTATTTTTAAAAAGTTTCTGTGTTAATAATTAAATTAATTATTACTTTAAGAAATTAATAATTAACTCAGAAATGTCTTTTCAAAATGGGCAGGATTGGGATATCCAGGCTGAAAGGGGCAGGATAGCAGAATTAACGGGAAAAATGGGTGGGAAAGGGGGATCTGAGAACCCTATTGTGGACCCTCATAGAAATGTAGTTACATCAGCTGGGAGCTGGTTGCAGTTCCTTGAAGAGGAAAATTTAATACTGGTTTCACAGCTAAAGGGCATCTGGAATTTAAATACAAGGCTGTTCCAGGTTTATGTTTCCATGGAGAACTGCAAATAGTTATTTACATTCATACCTACAAGTGCATAGGTAATTTATTTCTCATTACAACTCAACTGGTTTAAGGCTTGGGCCAGGATATGGTTGGGCAGCTATATCTCTTGTTATATTTGTTTCCCCAAGCTGAAATTTTCATTATTATAAATCTTGGCATCGTACCCTGCCTTAACATATTATTTTGATCATGTGACATGTCACATGATCATTTTGTTAGAATTTGGTAAATTGGTGAATTGTTGACTAATTTTCATTCTAGTGATCAGTAAATGGGTGTTTTTGATACAAATTTAAATGATCTTCCTTGCTATGTTTGGAATGATCTTCGTTTCGTTTTTGTTGTTACTGGCTGCTAAAAGCTAGTAACTGTAATGTCAACAGGTGGGTAACATAGTCTGTGACTTTTTGGAGGAATCTCACAAAGTGAGGCCGAAAACACCTCGAGATTTGTCCAGGTTCTTTTGATCGATTTTCACCTTTAAAACCGGAGTTTTAATTGAAAATAACTACTTTTACTGAGTGTTTAAAATTGGTTCTGTTTAATTTAATATCACTATTGGAGTGAAAAAAATTTACTGGCAGAAATATATCGTTACATAGCATTACAAATGACTATGATCTCTAACCGCTGATGTCACGTGGGACATTGCAGACTCGTTTTCCCACACTCTTCAAAGTGATACGACTCTCTGAGTAGAAAAGGTTTTCTATTCTTTTGTCACATACAGTGGAACCTCCGGTTGTGACCACCTCTTGTAAGCGACCACCTCTCCTCAGCGACTTCCAAGATACCAACTGTTTCCCAGTCAAATCACTATATTTGGAGCCTATTGCAAGTGACCACCTCTCGTAAGCGACCGCGACCACTTTTAGAGCTGAAAGTTTCGAATTTTTTTTTGTTTTTAACCTTCCGTAAGTGACCACTTGACAGATAACAGTGCAAAAATTGGATAATAAGGTCTTGTAACATTATTGCATTTCTGGGTAGTACCCAATTTTTTCTCAAAATTCATTTTTCACATGAATAAAACATTGAAAATTTAAAGATAAAATGCACATACACTGTACTCTATCAGTCTTAGAAGAGAAGACCTAAATGTGTTAAAATTACCATATGCTAATGAGGCGACATTTTGACCCAATATGCAGTGCTAAGCTCTCGTAAGCCACCACCTCCCATAAGCAAACACATAGGCTTGACATTTTGGGTGGTCGCTTACGGGAGGTTTGACTGTATAATCAGGCACAGCTATTACCAAATGTGCAAAAATATTGTTTTTGAAGAAACTTGCAGAATTTTGAGCAGTTTTCAAAAGGTTTTGATTAGAAATATGGTTGTTATGTGCCTTGAAAGCAGCTATCAAGCAACTCAAATGCACACATGTTTATTTCATGTTTTCATACTACCCGGAACTTAATGTAATGTTTGTTTTATTATAAATATTTGTTTCAGTTATAGACAGGATCGATTTTAAAACGCTCGGCTGGCTAAAAGCTATCTGAACCAGGTTGATAAGATCGTTCACATAATTTCTTCATACAGAAATTCTGAATTCTTTCAGTATTAAAATGCCAACAGATCAGGAATGTTTGCTTTATACAGTCATGTTAACTTTTATGTTACAAAATGAAAAAAATTCCACCATATTTGTCTGAGAATCTTGCTGGCACCCTTGACCACTGATTCCGTACCTTCCTTCCAACATAATTTGCTATCTAATTGAACGCCCCAGGTGTGGGTGGAAGGTCACATTCTCTGGTATTTGTCCACAGAATCTAACATTTATTAGTGGTTAACCTTTCTTGAGGGTGATTTATTGAGTTACTTATCTGTAATCTATCAACCCAACCCCCAGGTAATTCCAGTAATAATGATAAGATAGCGGTTTAGTGTACATGTAGCTGTAATTTAAGCCAGGCTCAAATACTGTAAACTGTAGTGCTATAATAGCAATAACAATAACAATCACAATAATCTTTATTGGCTCACAAACATGAAAAATATTAAGTATGGTAGAAGTTGATTAATAAGTGCTCATTAGTTTCATGGAAAGCACTATAATAATGGGCTTAAAGTTCTATTCTGAACAGTAGCAAACAGTTTACGTAATACAAGAGATATGTTTTTTTTTCGCTTTAAGCTTGATTCAATCACAGCAGAGGACATAAAGCTTGCTGTTCCAAATCATATAGAGCAGAGTAATGGAAGCTACACGGGAGCACCTGCTACTCATGTGTCGATATTTGAGTGTCCATTCTTTTCTTTGGGAGTATTTATATTAAAAAAGGGAAGTTCAATTCCACTTCATGATCATCCTGGAATGTTTGGTTTGTGGTAAGTAAAATATTATGGAATCTTTGCCTAATGAACAGGTCATACATGTTGTGTAGGCACTGTGGTCTGTGCAGTTTAAGAAATAGAAAAATCAACATTTTCCAGAGGGGAGGGGGAAATGTTTTCAACACACTCAAAAATCCAATTTTACTGCAAAGTGTCTCTGTCTCAACACTTTTGTTGCCCATTGTGTCAGGAACAAGAGAAAATGAGGGAACAGAAAGGGACATTGAGGGCATTGGCTGGGATATGTCGATTCCACTAAAGTTACTTTTAGTTTTAGACGGAAACAGAAGTCTATTTCCCCAGACACTATTTCCGCAGATGTCCGCATGATACCTTTCATCCATCAATCTGGGAATTTTGAAAGGGTGTTCTGTGAGGAAATTTGTTTTGTCAGGAGAAGCACCTAAAGAACCACAACCTCTTTGGAATAAAAACCCTGGCTGGAAGAAATATCAAAGTTTGTCCCCTGAGAATTTGAATCAAAGAAATCAGCCATGACATCAAGAAAGAATTTATATGCTTTCATTTGTATAACAACATGCAGAGAAGTATCATATTGTTTGATATTGTAACATAACATAAAAAACTGTTTCAATCTGTAGCGATCGTGAAACCTCTAAACGCATCGACAAAAGAAATCTTAGCCACAAAGAAAACTATTTTGATTCCCACGGCAAAACTATTTTTGAATCCAGTGACAAAATTGCTCTCCACACAGCAACAGGAGTAATTCTGGCTGAGCGCAAAACAATTTGGAGGGTAGCTAAAATATTTTGAATCCAGGAACCAAAACAACTCGAAGCCTAGCGATTAGCAACAGAAATCAATTTGAATACTATACCACAACATCATCTTCCTTTGAAAATGTTCATGCCATGTTTTGTTCACCTTCAGTTAATTTGCACTAATGTAAGCTTTCTCTCTTCAGTGTGAGGAGAAAATCTCATTGTCATTGCCAATATCGATGTTGAAGTTCATCGGCTTGTAAACTCCATTTGAAAAAAGCCACAGTACTTAGTTGATAACAGCAGCAATGACCTTTAAAAACATGTCCTGCCAGAACATTTTGTTGTTTTTGTTGACCAATCAGAAATGAATTTCCGCCTGCCTGCATGTGCCATTTTATTCCCAAGGAGTTGTGAAACTATTTCTTCTACTTTGATGTATCAATCCAGAAATACCAACTTTCTCTAATGTACCTGTAAAAGGCGCTTCTATCAACAAAGCGTATTTCCCTGTGGACCGCCATTTCTAAATTGCCTGATCATCTAAAGAATGGTGTCATGCAGATGTAAAAGGAAATGCACTCCCACCGTTTTCAGCAATCGCTAAAGCAAAGCAAATTGACATATCCCAAGGCCTGGACTGGGAGCCTCCCTCTCTGTCCCCTCATTTTCTCTTGGGTTTAGGGTTAGGGTTAGGGTTAGGGTTAGGGTTGCTAATTAAAATTATGTTTTTGTTATAAACTTCATTTATATATTAATTTTTTTACTGATTAATAGTTTGCTGGAGTTTAATTGAAACTGGTGGCATGCAAATGTTTCGCAGACAGATACCCTTGAAGGTGGGCGGTAAAAGAAATATAGCACTGCGCTGGTATCATAGGTGTCATTGCTACTGACTGACCCCTTCAACTTTTTAATACTTGTTGTTAATCAGGTTTTGCTTTCATGTTAATTTTCAGTAAAGTTGTTTATGGTAAAATATCAGTTGAGTCGTATCAAAGACAGTCTGAGTAAGTATCTTGCTGTTTTGATTATTTCATTGTAGGTATATCAACAGTGTTTTGATTTCGAAAATTTGATCTTGTTAGTGTAAGTGATTGTGTCATTTGGTTTTTAAGTAAGCAGTGAAGAATAGTAACTTCTTTCCTGTTTTGTTACAGGACCTCATTGAATGGGAGAACAGATGGGTTCTCCAGGCACCCTCTGCATGGTCGTAGACGTAAGTGCTGTTTAGCAACATACCCTTTACCCCAAGGCAAACGGCAGTTTTTCCCAAATCGGGAAATAGAGACAGTCTGCCTGTGCACAATATACCATTTGAAAGCCACTGATCAGCTTATTTAAGAATTGACATTGGCAGCTCTGAAGGAGGGAGACATTTTGTGAGAAATTGCTTCAACAGGTGAAAATGAACAACTTCAAAAATGTATCAACCTTCTGCTATAATAGGTATATCCCTAAACTATAGCTTATTTAGCAGCTCTTAGTGCATGGCTTCATATGAAACAAGTCTTGCATTCCGTTTGCACCCCGAAAAAAGAACTAAAGACTTGTGAGGGTGGTCAATTATGTCTTTGATAGGAGGGGGTCACAATTTTATGACTTCAATGGGTAGATCTTCACAAGGCAATTTTCGTGGCAAAAATTCATAGAAATCTATCAAATATTCACAAAGTTATGATGTTGTTTGCCAATTGGCACTCTTGGGGAGTACCTTTACTTTAAGAGTATTGACAAAAAAATGTTTGTACCATTCTATGTAGTGAAGTTATTGTAGTGTAACTCTCTATATGTGTGGATTGTAATTTTTGCTCCATGTACAAATGTATCTTGGTCAATGAAGGATTTATTATATGGTTTTCGGGGAAATTTTTATTGCGGGACATGGCAGGTAGTCCTGAGCAGGCAAGATAGCTCCATCATGCCTGCTCAGGTAGCCAATCACAGTGCAGGTTTTGATTCATCTTGCCAGCTCACAGAGCTGGCCATGTAATAAAACATATTCCTACCCAGCATGGAGGTGCAGTAGCTAATGTCCTCTTGAGGTCTTGCGCAAGTGTTGTAGATTTTAAATGCTCCATTTACCAAGATGCCAACTAAACCTAATGTTTAACCACTGGGCACAAATCTGTCAAAATTAGGGTGAAGACAAGTGTGTGGTTTCTTGTGAAACAGTGAGGTCATAATACCTGATACAAAGAGTTGTACCTGTAGTAACCAGTTAGTCTGATTTTGCTAGGGAGGCTGATCAAGTGCAGAAAAACCACACAGTCTTTTGAGGAAACCAGTCAGAGCTGTGTGCTAACACCAACTGCAGGCAACCACCATGCTATTCACAACATTAGGTACTAATCAATATGAACTGGAATAATTGCAAATCGTGTAAACTGTGAAAATGTTAGTTGCTGCTGTTTTCTCTGCATCCCCACATTAAGTTATTTTCTTTGCTCTAACTGACCCTTCGTTTGCATTATAAATTATTGAGTTTTCTGTTAAAGCATCACAGAAGTTTGACCCAAGCTGGAAGGATGGTCTCTTCTCATAATTTTCACATTATGACTGAGTGATGTAGGCAAGATCTGTTGAAAGCCAGTTGATGTTATCATGTTAATGTCACCTCGTACTGACCGCCAGTAGTGGGATAATGGTTCTTTATTTGCTTCAGTCTAGGACCATCAGCATTTGTTGACATCCTGGGTCCTCCTTATGCACAAGACAAAGTAAGTCCACCACATTGTAATACTGTTATCTATATACTATTTATTTCAGACCATTACATTCAACAAAGAGGAGATTACTGTTTTGTGTCACCCTCAATAAATACAGGGTTCGTACGGGTCCTGGAAAACCTGGAAAGTCCTGGAATTTTGTTGTGGCATTTTTCTAGGACTGGAAAGTCCTGGAAAAAGGCTACTGGTCCTGGAAAGTTCTGGAAATCTGTTAAACTCAAGGAAAAAATTTGAAATGTATGACAGACAGTAAGGAGAATTAGTATTGAGATCTTGGGAGTGAAAGGGTTAATGTGAATTTTAGAGTCCTGGAAAAATCAATCTGAGTCCTGGAAAAGTCCTGGAAATTTGCTTTTGAAAAAGGGTACGAACCCTGTAAATAAAGTTGATTGTTATTATCATTATCGTTATTAAGTGAAAATTCTGGGAGAAACATATACTCGGAAAAAAATCGGAGTAGGATTTTTTCTGAGTATACGTTTCTCCCAGAATTTACACTTTGTTATTGTTATTGTTATTGTTATTGTTATTATAAGTAACCTAAAAAAACTTATATTTTCCAGGCTTATCAAATATTGAAGAAGAAAGGCTTGAGGGAATATTTTCAACACAAAAATTAGCAAAATTAAAATACCACTCTATCATAAAGGAACTAGTTTCACTGTTCTGTGTCATTATGCAGCTGAGTAATGAATTTGTAAGCAGATGTTGTGACACTGTTGGATTACCAAACTGCATACGATGTTTTAGTAATTACTTATAGGATGTGCTGCATATTTCACTGTAAGGGGTTTGTTCATTTATCCAATGAACAGTCCATACATCTGGCCAACAATGGCCCATAGGTATTGGGGCTAGCCATATTTACTGGGTTGTTCACTCTATAGGAAGTGGTTTTAATAACCATGTGATGTTATTAATGAGATGGTGGTGAAGCAGTGTGATATTGTGGAAGACTGATTCTGAATTTATTGCTGATTTTAAACAGGGACGAGATTGTACATACTATCAGGAATGTGATCCTCCAGCATACCAGGTAACAGTCATAAATTTTTTCTGGTTATCAAGTTTTTTGCTTATAAAATAGGTCATTATAAAACGCAGACTGCAGGCGAGGGGTAAAATGCAGACTGAGAGTAAAATAAAATATTGATAATAAAAAACTAGTCATAAGGATAAAATAAAGAGTGTTCGTACCCGTTAAATGTCACATCAGTTTAGCTTGCCCTGTTGTTGTGCTGTCGTGTTTTGCTTGTCTTGTGTTCCGAACAATTCCAAAGCCATTCAAAGCAACTAAGACATGCGGTGGTTTGAATGTTATTAAGACTTTGTCAATGAAAACAGGATGAAGGAAGTGCACTGCAAGAGTTGGTTGGTCCCATACCAAATTACGTAAAAAAATTCAAAATGGTCAACACGTTAACAAAGGTAAGATGCATAGAATTATAATTAGTTTGGGCCCTTGTGGGAAACTTGGTTCAACAAAATGGGGAGTTCAATAACTCGAAGTTGATAATATGATGTTTCACTAAGGCTAGGAAACATCTTTTGGTTTGAGTTTTCAGGATTTTAAAAAAAATTACGGGTACGTGTACGAACACTCCCAAGTATTCATTTGATCTGGATTTGATCCTCGTGTTTCTTATTATTAATATTTTATGTTACCCTTAGTCTGCATTTTACCCCTGGTCTGCAGTCTTCAGTCTGAATTTTACCCTCAGTCTGCATTTTACCCCCAGTCTACAGTGTGCAGTCTGCGTTTTACACTGACCGATATGAAACAGTATGTATTCTTTGCACTCATTTTTCCACCTCTTTCAATGAATAACAACAACTTCAAATTTCATTTGGGTTTTGTACTTAAGGTGTTTTTATACTACAATTGACTGCTTCAAATTAGCATGTTTTCATGGGGGCAGCTTTGAAAATAAACCCCCATAAAGTATACATTTCCTGAAAGCTTGATACAGGTGATGTTACGTGAGCCAACCTTGCTGACTTTTAATGTTGATTATAATCCATGTTACACAAGATAAATGAATGAATACTTATTGAACCTCCCCAATGGGGCGTTTCAGGAAGATAACTTTTAACACAACTTTGTCGTGGCAATAGTCAGCAACCGTATATTACACAGAACGATTTTTGATGCAACATTGTAAATTTGGACAACAATGTAAGGTTAAGGTCAGGTTTTTGAATTGCTTTCAAAAACATGCAAAATTTTGTCACAACAAGAAATTAACTACTGTTGAGTTTAAAGTTCCCCCGTGTACTGTGTTATGCCACATTGATTTTTAATGCAATGTTGCATTTAAAATTAAAATTCAGTTCATGCAACATCACCTTGAAAGGAGGATTCAAATGTTGTTTGAAAAATAAAATGAGGGGTTTGTTAGAAATTTTGCATAATGAAGTAATAGTTATGCTTTCATCTTTAGCAATTTCTTTTAGATGTGTTGACAGTCCCAGCAATGGGATTACTATCAGAAATTATATGTCACACAATGGCCTTTAAAATTGTGTCTCGGATTTCTCAAAGATCGCTTTGTCTTCTTTTTATAAGTGATATTCAAATGCCTGGGGTATCCTTTGACAAAGAACATCACAACTTTTAGAGCAGATAGTTATTCCAAAATGGAAGACCCAGACAGAATTCAATCTGGGAATGGTTTGGCCTCGTTTACATCTTGACACCATTTTTAACGCAATTTTTTATGTTTAAGAAGGTTACAGTATTTTAATCTAGACATCCAAATCATCCCTTTTTAAATCAGTGACAACAAATATTTTGATATTTTTACATGTGTAGGCTTTTAATAGATTTATTATTATTGCATACTTAAATTAGTTGTGTAACTATTAGGTGGTCACCCTCTATAAATAAAGTTTCATTGATGGATGGATGGATGGATGGATAGACTGATGATTGATTGATTGATTGATTGATTGATT
>Ga0126339_10002220_pt1 | contig 13807 bp, 8 predicted proteins | sample OrbTmetagenome_2_FD_92532 | JGI IMG/M metagenome (GOLD analysis project Ga0126339, IMG submission 92532) | Coral microbial communities from Petempiche,Puerto Morelos, Mexico - Orbicella T R C metagenome | ecosystem: Host-associated > Invertebrates > Cnidaria > Coral | place: Petempiche,Puerto... | reverse complement strand
TTTGTTTGTTTGTTTGTTTGTTTGTTTGTTTTCGGTCTGGTCTGTACGGAAATACTAAGAGGGAACACTTTTAGCTACTTTTACAATCCCTTTTATTACTGCGTGTTTTGCAGTAACTGTCCTCTTGTGTTTTCCTCGCGCTCTTGCACTCATTTTCTGTCATCAATGGGTTGTTTGTTGAAAGCCTCCTACATACACAGACGCCCACTGATTACGTCCATTAGGTTAATTACGTAAGCGAGGTCAACAGGACGACGCGTGGGTGACGGCCAGGTGACCGAAAACATTGAAAATTTCACCTGAAGATTTTAGTGCCATTTTCTTGTAAATAATTTCTATTGCCCCTGTTTATCGATATCGTCGCCTCAGCTGCGACACACTTTTAACAGGACGGACAGATACATTTCATTAAACTAATGATGTAAATTAACACTTGCCCTAACCCTGGTACTCCCAACATTTCTCTCAATGATTTCTAAAACAAGAGATTGCTACTATCGTTGAGATCCCAGATACAGCTAACGTCCCGGCCTTTTTTACAGCGATCGAAACTATAACATAGAAACCAGTCTTTAATTGATGATTTTCGTTCTTCTCATTACCTGTCTGCTTGACAATGGAATGATATGGTAAGGAGAAGTTACGTGTTAATCTCTCAGCTGAATAAAATTCAAAAATTTACGAACTTCACTTACTTTTGCTCGTGAGTAGTTTTTCAAAACTTATTCCCCATTCTTGGACTTCCTCTCTGCTCGGTCTTGAAGAAGAAACAGAACGCAAATTAAACTTTATCTTCAATGTGGTCAAATAAATCTCCATTGCATTACGCGACTTGCATCTCATTGCATTGTATTGTAAGGCGCTTTGTTGTACCGTATTGTGTTGTGTTAGTTTTACACAAGAAAAAGAATAACAGAGTTAAAGTCTCACCATAACAAAATGCGATTATTTGAATAATGCAAGCGTTAAAAATCGTGAATCTTTCAGGTGAACTGAGGGCAAAAAATATGAAAAGAAAGGAAAGCGATCTTTCAATTCTTCAACAACTTCTTAAGCAATTAGTTGAATTACAAAACCGGAAATTGTGAAAAAAAATGAGGCTTTGCGAGTGGAAGCCATTCGTCACCTTTGAGATGCCAGTAAACACGATCTACCACTTAATACTGAGCTACGAAGGCACTTAGAGCTGGTCAAAAATGCCATAATATTTTTCGAAGTATTAGGAGGCATGCATTTACAATGGGCTTTGTTCTTGTCACGAGCTGCACGTGCCAGGCCACAAGTTCTCGAAGGGATTAAAATTTGCTTTAAATTTGCATAAACATTGAATCTGGGGAACAAAAACTAGCACACATTTAAGTTTCCATTGGCCTCAAGCCTCTAAAGTAAGCTGTCGGCTTTTTCTAATTCCAGAACACACCTCTACTAAAGCGTCGACTATTTAAGTGCGAGCTGGCCACATGGACTCTAAAGGCTATTGTGTCATTAGAACAAAGACCTTGCGAGGTTAACACTATACCATGGTAGTTTTAGGAAAGGCCTATTTATACCCGTAAAATTATAAATACAAAATGAGTTACACAATTTACGAGCAAAGAGTACAATAGAACTCGCAACCAACCCGCTGATATAAAGAAATATACGTTGGGATTCGGGAAAAAGTGTTTCTGTCCCAATCTTATTAAATATAATGTATCAGTCATTCTAATTCTTTGAATATTTGGCCCTACATCCAGACAATACCCACAATTTGACGAATTTATTTCTTCCCATCAGCCGTTCAGTTGAACTGCATTAACATTGGGTAAAGAAAATGGATTTTGAATCACGTACTCATTATCAAACCTTCCGTTTCCATAAACACACAAACAGCCCAACTGCATTGAGACGATTGACTTGATCAGTGAATGACGAAGCATTACAGTTAAGAACACTTCTTCCAGAGGTCCCGAGTGTTTTGAGAAACACTTGCGTTCGTTGTTAGCCAATGGTTTCCGCGAGTATCTTATCGAACATGAAAATAAACGCGATAACTGTGCGACAAACTTCTTGAACAAAACGTCACGGGATTGATAGCTGATCCGATATGACACAGCGCCGGTTTGACTCAAGTTTCAAGTAACAACCCTTCCGATTTTCATCCTTAAAATTTAAAACCAAAATATAATATTCCTCTGCTTCCGGCGTACTTCACTCATCCTTATGATCGTGTCGGACAAGCAGGTATGTACGCAATTTGAATCTTGCCTGTACAGAACAACTTAAGCTTAAAAAGATTTTCTTCTGCCGTTCTACATTAGAAGCTTTCTTTTTAGGTAAAAACTCAACGACGATAGAGCGAAGAACAAATTTTGTACAGCGAATGCAAGCGGTTAAAGAAATATCAACACGGCCGGCCGCTTCTCAATTCTTCCCACCTACAATAATCAGGGAAATTTCTCGTGAAGTAATCCCTGTTCCCACCTCAAGAGAAAGGCTTAATTTTTCAAGACATTCTGATAATTTTTGCCGTATTAATTCCAGCATGTTCCGGGGTCATGTCTTCCCTCGACGACGAAAAGAATAATTTAAATCACTGACACGCAACATTAACTGAAGAAATAAAAAAAATTCCATTCAACTTACTTGGGGTTGTATTTATTGTTTGGTGATGTCTCCATGCTTCCAACTCTAAATCGACGGGCAGGACTGTTGACAAAACGGAGAGATAAAAAAGAAAGATATATTAGTCGACATAATAGTCAGTTTAGACAGATCCCAGTCGACAGATCGGCAAAAACAATTCGAGCAAACAAACCGGTATCTACGTTTTATGATACTGAAATGTCGCGGTTGGGTGAAAATGATTTACATTTCGTAGCGGAATACCCTTGACATGTGAGTTTATTTTTCGCGTCGAACCAACACGAAACCTTCACCGCACAGATAATGAATGCTAAACTTGAAAAGTTGGGATTAGAAAAGTGTCCCACAGCGATTTCATGTAGCTTCGCGATTCAAAAGGTCTTTATTGAAACGTAATTTACAATCAGTTCCAATATTTCCCTTGAAATCGAGTCCCCTATGCGTCAACATCTGACCATACCATTCACCGATCGTGGTTTTAAGTTCAGTTTGATTTGACAGCCTTAAAAATCCTCTTAAAAGAAAGAGATTTATCCAGATTTCCTGCCTTTTATTAGCAAAGGGATTACAGAGACTGGAAGCAGTGAACGCAAAGTATTTAGATTAAAGACGACAGCCAGAAAGAAAGCTTCACATATATTACATTTATAGTTGAAAACAGGAGATCAGTGGTCGATGCAATAAAATCCACTGCAGGCGACCCATTAGGGATGCAACAGGGATTGATGACTCGTTCTTTTAAATTCATTTCCGCTTTGTTTTGGTAGGATGTGGAAACATTTTACAGATATTAAACATTCTACGAACGTAAACTTACTCTAAAATGACATACCAACAACTTTTTATTTTCGTCCCACTGAACGCTTAGAATAGAACTAGTGATAACCCCAATTAGTGGATAACATCGATGACAACAATCCATATCAATCGAAAATAGAAAAACCTCAAAATTCCAAACTATTAATTTTCGTACAGACTTTAGGTGTTGAATGTAACGATTCATGGAGAATGTAACCAACATCTTTATATTTATATTGAGATCTCAGTTTTCAGAAATATCTACTGCAGAATACTAAAAAAAGTAGAAGAAATCACTCCCTCGCGGTTGGTCCATTGGTGTTTCACCAACTCTTCAGATGATGCGATATTAAAAGGCAATAAAACGTCTTCTTCCCCAGGGTCCCCCAAAACGATAAACGCCTCAGGTCTATAAAATAATTGGAGGAGGGTCTATTTAGAACATTCTGGTACATTGTACAATGTACTAAAATTAAGCGGATTAGAACCCAAGTCACATGAGATTCTGGAGTTCTGTACATTTAATAACGCACGTACGTTTATCTTACATTCCGTACAAAAAATTGCTTCACGGTCTTGCTGCTGTTCTTGTCATAACAATAAAAGCATACTTATTGATCCCCCTTCCCTCTTTTCTCGGCCAAAGTTACAATCAGTTCAAGCATACTTTTAAACTTGAGGAACAATTAATTTACAATACAAAAATACAATCGTGAAATCAGAGAGTCTTAATTGTGTTACTAATGAGGGTCACTAACCCTATAAAGTTTCCTTTCTTTCTGGGAATTCTGCAAGGTCAGCTGCTCTCAGATACAGAGAAAGAGAGTTTTACTTCAGATCTTGCCTGGACACGATATTAATATAGATCAACAAACGACAGACGTGAAATGACAATTGCATTTAAGACTGTGTAGATTCCTGCCGACACGTGTACTCCTCGAGTTAAAAGTAAATCGAGAATTCATATTTTGGACAAGTAATCTGGCGCCAGGAAATACATACACTTCAATCCCATTGTCACACCCCTTTTAAAAATAGAGAATGGCGTCAACTCGAAATTGAACGTGTTATGGAATGGATCTGCGAGATCAGGTTTTGGATCTTCACGAAAACTGCATGTAGCCAAGAGCAAATTAAACCAGAGATTAAAGAGAAAAATAAGTTCAGAAAAAAAAAATGACCCAAGACTTCAGCGCCAGATACGAACCCTGCACTGCAGCACTCTATCAAGTGAGCTTTGGGGCCGCCAGCATGTCCTTAACGATGTTTTTTTTGTTATTATTTCCGTTACACGATGTGACTGGGATAATGCACACATGAAATAAATTCAATATCACAAAGCCAGATAATACTACAAGCCCGATTACTCTACACCACAGCGCAGCTTGAATAAAATCGGAACCTGAGTCTATTCTATGCATGCTCCGACCATTCAAGTAGATAGTCCAAACACACATAATAGACACCGTTACCTATTTTATTCAAGCTGTGGTGTAGAGTAATCGGGCGTGTAGTATATATCCAAACTCAGGCGTAAATGGGCCGCGAAACCAAAAACATGTGCTCTGCGTCAAACGCTGTCTTCTGAAGATTTTACCGCTCTATTATCGTGCACCTCTGCGGTTATGTAACAGTGCAACGCCGAATCTAGAGAGGTTTACACAGATTTGAACGTGAAGAATTCTCGCTAGGCTAAACTTTAGAAGGCCTCAGCCGAGGCCCATTGCCAAGAACTTTTATCAAGGGTCATCATTAAGGGCCATTATCGAGTACAATAAACAAGAGTCATTACAAAGGGTCATTATCGCGGCGAAGCATCACCAAGGGCCATTATGAAGGGTGATTATTGAGGACTGTTGCGGTCAAGAGCCATTATCAACAGACATTATCAAATACCATTGTTAGAGTGAAGTGGACTTTAAAGTTGGTCACGTTTGTCAAAGATTGGAAAAATATTTCAGTAAAGTCGTGTCCACTGAAGAACTAGACCTAGAATTCAAGATAAAAAGCTCTCGCCGGCCACTTCAACGTTTAGACAGAAATGTCTCCAGCTCAAAACCCAGTTCCGGCTGATAGTTTTAGTACGTAGAGAATAAATGATGATCCGAGAATGTTCACTGTGTCGAAATTCAGTCAACAATTTCGGTAAGAACTATACCATTATCAGACTAGAATATGCGTACAAGATAACAAGATAGCTCTTAAATACGGTGTTAATAACAATGAAGAGACAAAACAAAAAGTAATACTCATGAGAAAAGGCCAAGATCTTGCTGGATTTGAGTCCTTTGGTGAGGGAAGTTGCCAGGCGTTTGATGTAATATGGCTCTTTGTATAGGAGAAGATTCCACTTGCTGTCGCAATTATCATTAGACTGAGAAAGCAATTAGAATCTTCCCCTATTAAGCTACGCGACAATGTGACAAGGGGAGGAGACCTCGGAAAACTGAACAATGACTTCTTGAAGCAAAGAGATTTGTCACCGGGTACTATACCAAAGACTTTTGTCTTGCATTTCAGTGGTTGCTTACGAAATATTGAGACGTATCATCTCTTGTTTTGAATACATTTCTTTTGACATCAGTTTTCCATACCAGTGTTTCAGGTGAGTTACTGTTTTTCGCTGGAGTTGATCTAAAGTTGAGGGTATCATCCGATGTTAATCTGAGCTTCATTCCTACTGGAAAGCGTCATTGAAATCATGACAACGTACGCGAAGAGACTGGAAGCAAGAGTTGTACCCAAGCTTCTTAAAGCTCTCAAGAAAATAACTCTGGATGCGATCGAGATTTAGGCCATTTCCGAGTTCCCTCTGCCTCTGTTTCAAAACGAGGCTTCGTTCAAGACTTTTCATGCGAAGATGACGTTTGATTTGCATGAAAATGAATCTGTAGTGGGAGCAAATTTTCTTATGAGCGATTTCGCACGAATACTCGTTTTGACGCAGAGGTAAAAGGCACCAATGAAATGGCCTATTACAACGTATGACAGCACGAAATAACAGGAAGGAGCTCTATTTACCAGTACCAATCACAGGAACAACAGAAACACCAGCACAGACAGCAGTAATGATCTTTCCGCCTGGAGAATATCGCGGGCTGACGCGTAACTTCCTCGAACTCAAGCGTCGCCTTCTTGATGTTCGTCTCTGTGAGGTAAATTTCCAGCTGTGTGTTGGTACTCTGAAGGACAGCAAAAGTTGTTCTTCATAAACGAATACTATGGATATCTTTCTTATAACACTACCAGACTCACTAAACTACAAAGACTTAAAAGATGTGGCGTCGCGTTAGCGACGTTTAACGAACGAAATTCGCGGACTTAGACAATTTTCGCCCATTGACTTGACTGTAGGGAACCATGGTAGTTGCGTTCATCATCTTGGACTGAATATTTGTTTTGATAAATACAACTACCATGATTGCCTGCTGATGTGTGTCATAGAGGGAACTGGGAATGCGTGATGTGAGTGAAGGAGACCTTTCTTAGCTACTCACTCTCGTTCTGTCGTTTTCAATCGGTTCACTGAAGTCGTAATACCATGACGTATCCGGCTTTCTACTCTGCACTGATTCAGTCTGCAACAAAGAAAACTGTATCAGTCCATGTCCGTGAAATTTCCGTCAAATATTCTTTGTATCTTCATCTAAAAAACTGTAGGAGAAAGTTGCGTGTTTGATGAGCCACTTCGCGGAGCGATCACTATCGTCTGATGGTTGCCTGTTGGCGGTCTCTCGCTTGATAGTGCCCACGCGAGATCTCACCACAATGTCAGTTTTGGCCCATGACGACAAAGAGAATTTTAGTGGTGAACTGTAACTTAAGATAAGACTGTAGACTCCGCCCTTTACTAAAAGAGTATTTAATTAACGCGGGATCAACGTGGTCCGAAAGAAAAAAGCGTTTGATAATATCCAAGGCAAGCTGTAGAAATTTCCTACAAGTTTTAATCAAGATAACCCAGAAGAAAGCAAAGAAATTGTAATGAACGTCATTTTTTACCATGTACTGTTTATCTTGAGGGCGATTACCCCTCAGATCAATTATTTGCATTGTATAAAGATAAGAGTCCATACAGCATGAAAACATGAATAATAATGTAATGAGCCTCGACATGTGTTAAAAGGTTGACAAAAGCAGTATTTTATACTGCGCTGCGTCAAAAAGTCTACGATTATTTCAATCAGGGAAATATGTTTTAAAGAATCAACTAATCCGGACGAAACAATCTATAAATATTCCATTCTGATTGTGAAGTAAAGTACAATGTAATACAATACAGTAAAATACAGTACAGTACAGGAAAAAACGAAAAGCAAATCTTAATAATGGGACGCAACGAGGTATGCTGCAGGGCCGACCAAATTGCGAAGTATAGAACTTTTTTCGTACAGTTTGCTTCAGCCGTGCACGTCATCTTGTCAAAAAATTCTGGTGATTTACAACCTGCTGTTTGAACAAAGAAATTAACTAATTTCTTCATCGGTTGAAAAAGAAATTGACATTTCAGCAACGCGAAGAAAATACAGAAGGAATTTCCACGTAATCGGTGAAAAGTTCATTATGGTAGATAAAAAGTGCTCTTTCCAAACAGGCTAACACAAAGACTTTCAACAAATGCACGGCTTGTAATCAGTGATAACTAATTTCTGTTTATCTATTGCTTTTAGCCGATTCATTTTAATCAAGCATAATTATGTCGCGTTAGTGAAAAGTTGCTTTGGACGCAAAACATCTGCGTCAGGCATGTTGCTACGAAAGGCGCTAGAACGAAAAGCTAGCTTATCGCGAATGAACCTCAACCACAAACATCGTTCCGGCGAACATAGAATCGAAATGATTTTCTTCGATGCGTTTACATTGACAGTAAAAAGAGGGGAACTTGCAGAAAGCAAAAGCTGTTCTCCCCGAGAACACACTGAGCTAATAAAAACCTCATTATCAGAAAAGGGATTTGGAAAAAGATTTCTTTCATCTCGATAGCTACAGATCCAGCAGCAATCTAATCATGACATTTTCTACCAAGGAAAATGAAGTATAGTTTGGGACTTTTCGCCAAAGCTACTAACTGGAAATCATGGACAAAATCCTGAGGTTTATTCATAAAAATTTAACCCAAATCCAGGATTATTTTCCTTGGTCCGTTGTTTATGTTTATTTGATGCTGTATACCGGAGCTGCTTTTGCAATTTGTAATTCTCATTCAAACAAAAACATTTCGAATTTTGATTTTTTTTTTCTTTTATATACCAGTACGAACCCGCTTTGAAAAGAGCCGTGGAAATTATTTTTTCTGTACGCTATTTCATGGTCGCTCGTGACAATTTCAACGCCGGTTTTCCATAAAGATACGATGATAAACAAATAGCGACAAAGAGAAAACAAAAATCACGTCTTTTACCTCGAATACAAGATCTTTTTTCCGCCGTTCCTTTCTTCGTTTACCGGGGATCTGGCCTGGGTAGGTATAGCAACGATTTTAGCTGGCAAGGAATCTTTTTATCTCCATATCGATCGTTTGGCGAAGACAGGAGTGTGATCAGCAATTGTCAAGTCGGGATACAATCATCTTGCGAACCAATCACAGCTTCGGTAAATTTACATCGTTGTTTTCTTTTAAACAAAAGGGGATCTGATTAGTGGTCAAACAAATGTTTCAGAGGTTTGAAGAAAATTATGTAGTCCATAGAAGAGGATCATTCATCTGATTCATTCCTGAGGCGATATCACACAGTCAACTACAAAGAAAAATTTGTAATCTGTGTCGCTAGATCGAATCAATGTGTCATTGTAAAGGATTTTAATGAAGACTGATGGAGGTACGGTGAAATGGACAGTAACCATTCTATGCAGCTGCCGCTAGGATTTTGCTAAGATTTAATTTGCGCGATGCTTCAGTGGCACTTTTTTCAGCTGTTTCTTATTGGTTAGTGAAAATTCTCTTTACCTTCAATTAACAGCCATGGTACAGTGAGCAAAATGGGTTTACTCTTTTGCTCTTTATTTTAAGCAAACCTCCACCTCCGTCCGGCATACAACCAACGACACTGGTTTGGAGAGGAGATTTTTCTCGTTACCTTTCATTGCTAAAAGCAAAATCACTCCACAGCTGATCACCCAAAGAGCTACGAAGATTTCAGACTTGAGGCGAAGTTGACCCGATGATGACGAAAGATGACGAAACAAACTTCAAAGTGCTCGGGCCACTTCGGATTGGAACTGACAGGAGTCGGAAACTCTTCGAGTTACGTTAGCGATGTTTGTTCAGAAGTATCACAAGTTCCTTCGATTGAATTCAATTTCACAAAAAAACGCACGCTTACCAAAAAACGTTGTTCAGATTTCAGAGAAGAAAACAAAATTACGACAAAATGCTAACTTTGTATTCACGGTATCAGCAGTTCATGAGTTAACCATAAGTCTGCAAATTAGAATTAGTCGCTTTTTACCAACAAGCTAAAAAACCTCACACCATATTCACAGATTAACTAGAATATTTTACAGTTTTTATAGAACCTAAAAAGTATCGTGACTTTGTCGTAAGAAGAAGTAAACAACTGTAATTGCACACGAAGATCTATACGTCACTAAAAAATTGACTACAAAAACTGACAAATAATTTTAATGTCCAACGTTTCTGTCCATAATGCACACGCCAAATTTTTTTCTTCGATGCGAAAAACCCGAAACCAAATGTGAAAGGCTCTAAGAGATCAGCGGTGAGGCTTCGAACAGAAACAACTACAAAAAAAGAAAAAAAACAAAAAAAACTGCATTTCCGCTCAGGAAAAAAGAAAAAATGCTCCCTACTTTTTCACGTAATTGGGATTTCACTCAGAAGATAACAACAACACCTCGACGACAAAAGAATGCTGCAGTACGGTACGTTTTTCCTCAGACCTACAGATGGGATCCTGTGTACAAATTCATGTAACAGGCGCGTAATGTCATACTTTCAAAACACGAGTCGTGACAGGGGCCATACTCGGGATGGCTCCTATTCGTGACGATTCCTTTTTCCTTACACCACGCACCTCACACGTCGCACGTGAGGAAACTTTTATCAAGGTTTATAAAAATCTCACATAGACAACCCACGTTTAACCAAACACGTGTTACTACTCAACAGCACCGAAGCTCTCTTAGTGTTCCTTTCAAGAAAGAATCCGAGCATTAAGTTTCGATAACCTGTTTCGGAAAAGCTTCGACCCGGTAATTTTGGTGTTGTTGTGCGGTACCCCTATAAACTTATAATTTTTGACCAAAATATGTGTTTTTTTGATACTCTATTTCAGACCTGACCCAAACATTAATCCCCTAATTCAGACTTCTGAACTAATTTAGTATAAACCTACAATCCTTCTTTCACGAATGCCGTTCTCTTATTGGCTCCGTTACTCACTATCTATTCTGTTGTAGATAATGAGCAGCCTAGCAGTGTGCGGTTGTTAACAATTCAAATGGCGGCCGCTTCATGGCGTTTTCAGTCGATGTGTCTGTGAAGAAGATAGTAGATTTATACTAAAACAATTCGATTCTTCGCTCGATTTCTAAGCGCGATTAAAATCTCGAGCTCATAATCTAATTGTTAATTAATATACACGTCTCCGGTTCAGGTAACCAGAAATGGCTTTAATTGGCGTGAACATTTGTGAAGAGGAGTCGAAGAGGCTTGCAATTCTTCAGTTGTAATGGGTCATATTATTATTAACTAGCCAGAGTGCAAAAGATCCAAATCTATACCCTATTTCAGGCCAAGATCGCTCGAATACCATACCCTTGGCGCCGCACATAGCTATTTAGTTGATGTAAGGGAGTATCTCCTTCCCTCTCCACTGGTTTTCAAACATAACCCTGACGTTACCTTGGCAGGAGTAAAAGATATTTTATGTTCCGTACACACTTCAAGTTTACAGAATCATTTCGGTCCGAAGACATCAGTGTTATACATTAGCGATCAACTCTAGCAACCTTCGGAGAGAACTTTAAATAGCAGCATCACGAATTAAATTTGAGGAAACGCTTTTTCAGAATGTTAAGTAATCGGAATATTTACCTGCATGGGCAAGTTCATTTACACAACTTGCGACATCTACAAATTACTTTTTTGAAATAGAATTCAAGTTTCGGTTTTTTTGTTGTGCAAATCTTAAAAATATGAATTTATAAACGCGAGAAACTAGTATAAAAACAAGCCGTTCAGCCCTAGGGGCCGTTAAATAATTTTATGCTGTGACTAGAGACCTCCGTGTGATATAATATTGATATTCTGCACAATGGCAATACCTTTTTTTTTATATATATATTTTTCTTTTGTTGCATTGCAACTTAAAATGTCAAAATGCGACGACTGACTTGTCAATGATTCTGACATGAAGCGCAATACAGCTTTACCTATACAAGAAATTGCCCTTTTTATTTTATAAAAACAACGTCATAGACGAAAAAAAATAAAATATTCACAGCTTAAAGCGGCATTCCATATTTTATTTATTTTCTAAGTGGGTAGAATTTTCCTGTACCGCCTGGAATAATTTACCGAATTATTTAAAATAAAGTTAGTATATCAAAAGCAAAGCCTTCGTCTTAATCTACTCGAAAGCGCAAATGCGCTTTCGTTAATTCGATGGAGAAACATTTGTTGACTTTCGAGGGAAACTCGAAGAGTGATCTAACCATTTGCATGTTGGTAGGAAAAAAACAGTGACAGATGTTCAGTCCGGAAAATATATTTAATTTACAGAACAATCATGGAAATTTGTTCGTCAAATGGCTTATTCGCAGCTTGCAGATATGAGAATTGGTCTGATGGTTTAAAAGGAAGAAAACGACCGCAATTTTCTTTTTTTTACACCTTTCTTTGGCTGCGCCGTGCGTTAAGTGACACAAGGCTCCACAATTATCAGTTCTGTCAATCTCTTACGGGTCTCACCTCCGTCGAAAGCGACATTCGTGTGAATTCTAGTATGTAATCTTCTTTAAAATATACATTGTTATCGTTGTGTTATATCGAATAATACGGCGAACACGGGGCGCCATTTTTGGCATTGAAATGAAAATAAAGCTTAAACCGCTTAAAACGCAAGATTATCCTTCGACGAAACAGTTTGCCACTTAAATCTGACTTAACACTTGGAGCGAGGGTAAACTATATTTTCCATTTCGTAATGCACTAAACTGCAGAGAAAATGTTTACGCAATTTTGTCTTCTCGATAAAATTAAAAAAAAAAAAGGTGTTCGGCGGTGTTCAATCACCATTGCAAGCTGCTGCCTAGAAAACCAACGAAGTTAGAAAGACTACACATGCTAAAGTTACGTTGCTAAGAGAGAAGGTAACTCTCGTCCAACAAACCTTCCAGCTCCTTGAACTCATCACCTAGAGCGAAAAATGCACAAGGGGTTCTCCTTTCTTTAGACTGTTAAAATTTCCAAATCAGTCAGACCCCCGCCAAGAAAATGAACAACACAAATCTGTAAGGCAAATGGCAAGAGAATTATTTAGTTTAAGATCAAGGATACAAGAGGGAGGGAGATTTCTTACGGTGAGATGATCATTTAAAGTTCGCCTCGTCATGAACCATCTTACCTCGAGAGACCAGAGCTAAAGGTTTCGCTGGAAACTATGGTCAAATTTGCGGTTGATTCCGAACAGACGAGGTTCGTGTCTGAGATTCTAGCGTTTAAGTGGTTTTCCACGCAAATGGAACGAAAGCTGTACCTACTACTGAAACATCCGGTTAAAAGCACCTATGTCTCCACTAATCTATGCTAAAAAGGTGACATTTTCAGAAAGGGAAATGAAACTACTAAAATTTGCATAACACAAGAGCTTCATGCTTAGACGGCTGAAATGACTGACAGCAAGCGAAAAACGCACCTGACCAAGGCCTATACTTGAGAGTAGAACCTTAGCCAGGAAAACCTTTGAAGTGAGATAATCATGTAAGGTGTTATCTGAAGTCTGCTTTCGTTGATCCGACCTCTATGGCCAAAGAAGTAAATTTAAAATTTACTTTCCTACTTATTACATAATATTTATTTCTGTACAGCCCTGAATTAAGAAATTGAAAGACCACGTCGCTGTTTGTTTATACAGCTTAGAAAGCAAAATAGCAATTAGGTTAACTCTGGCCGGAAAATGAATAAAGTTTGTTTAGAAAGTTCGTGAAACATTCCATTAACTTTAGAATAGAAATAATTTGTTGGGTCTTTTGTATTGTCCTTTTGATTTTAACCTATCATTTTTTTCGCCTTTCGGAAAGCTCTTGTATTCTTAAAACAGACTTAACTTGAAAACAACACAGCCACCTGGCAAGGTTGTGTTTTGACAACAAGTAATTAAAGCCTGTTACCAGATCATGGCACTGTTTAAATTCATCTTCC
>Ga0126339_10002219_pt1 | contig 13810 bp, 7 predicted proteins | sample OrbTmetagenome_2_FD_92532 | JGI IMG/M metagenome (GOLD analysis project Ga0126339, IMG submission 92532) | Coral microbial communities from Petempiche,Puerto Morelos, Mexico - Orbicella T R C metagenome | ecosystem: Host-associated > Invertebrates > Cnidaria > Coral | place: Petempiche,Puerto... | reverse complement strand
TCATTAATCTCAGGCTCATTGTCATGATGCACACTATACATGTATCCTAGACCTTCTGTCTGTAAAGGCTTTAAGTCCCACTGAATGTCATCATCATTGTGATCATCATCACTATCATCACCAACACAACCATCCTCCTCATCATCATCATCACCATCATCAGTCCTTGGGCTACCAATAGCAGCAACTGAAAATTTCCTTTTCATATCATTCCTCATTGCAGAAGGACTTGATTTCTGGATGCCACATGATGAGTGACCATTACTATTTGATGGAAGTATGGAATCAATAATGTCTTGCAGAGATTCATCATTGGAATACTCAGAGACGGCACCTTCTGCAAAATGGTTTTCATTTTGTGCCATGCTAATGTGGCTTTGTTCAGATGACTGATACACACTTAAATCTTCCAGTTGCTTTGAGAGAAATTCCACCTCATTTTCGTAGTCATCAGACACTGATGGGAGCTTGGCAGTTTGCTTCTTTTCTGTAATGAACACAATGATCACAGGTGTTGTTATCAGTGATATTCATACATACTGGCACTAACTTGTTTCTTTGCTTCACATAGTTGTGTGTAGGGACTGGACGACCTGCTTCCAGTACAGTGTACATTCAAACTGATATTACCGGTGTATAGCACTGTCTATATCTGGAACAGGCCAAAGATGCATTGGGCCAAGTGGTCCATATCACCTGAGCTTATTGTAGTTTTTGTAGAATTACTATTAACTGGCTAACAGTATTTCTACTCACCCCACCCCCTTTTGCTGGGTGAGATGGTAAGTCCATCACAGGGTTACCATCAGCATTAATAAAATAATGAAATTATTCTCCAGTGCCAAATGGAGATAGGCACTTTGGGAGTAAAGTGCAAACAACACAAGCACACAACACAATGACCACAGCCATGGCTTGAACCCAAACCACTTCATCTGGAGTTAACAACTAGCCTACTACACCAGATCTCTTATCAAATCAGGACATAGACTCAGAACTATCTAATGATATCTTAGAATGGCACCCACAAGGAATGAAGAGCTGTATGAAGACAGTGGGCCTGAACCTGCCTCCTCTAGAAAGACTTTTCTTTTTTCTTAGTGTAAAGAGTGATTGGGAGACTGGGATTGAGCAAGAAAGTGTGAGCTGGATCTGGTAGAAAGTGAGGAGCATGCACGACTTGGCACTAGTTAATTATTATATTTTTGCTATCGTGCAGGCAACTGGGGCAAAGACAGGGACTAAACAAAGATTTACACTAAAGGAGTTAAAGTAAAGCTCTTGTGGAGCTCAGTGTAACGAGGAATATTCTGCTGACTTACTTGATTTTTTAGACAACTTTGCCGCTTCTCTGTTATTAAACTCTTCAACAAGGTCAGGGTATACTTTAGCAAAGAGCTGCAAAATGTAAAATAGAAGCTTAAGATGCACATTGAGTCTTTGAATGAGTTGACTAAAGAAAGCAAGTCAGCTACAGGGATGTACAAAATGTGCCTGCAGTATTCAACTTAAATCCAGTTTTGACAAAATGTTACTGAAAATACTTTATAGAACTCTTCTAGTGAAGCATGTGATTATCTGTCAGGAGAGTAGTCCTAGGCATGAACTTAAGAGGAAAAATTATAGTCTTTCCTTTCCACTTGAACTATTAATTGCCTCAAAACACCCCCTGGAGCCTATACCAAATAGAGGACTAGACATTCCTACAAATGCAACTCTGTTTATTTTTCAACTTAAGTTGATACAACTAATAAGGTGTTGAAACCCTCTGCTACAATAACCGTGTATGACAATTAAACTTTCTCTATGTTGGATCAAAGTTGATTGTGACCAGTCAAAAAATGGTCAAATAATGTGTAAAAGGGCAAATTTACTTTGCTTTATTTTGGCTGGTCAACACAAGCCCTCTTCAGGTTTATTGAAGGAAAACTTTTGAGAGGTCTGCTAAGACGACTGACAGCAGTGAAACTCAAAACCATTGATTGAGCAGTAAATAATCTTAACAAGAAGTAACTTTGACATTCAATTTACACGTCACAATTAGATGATCATAATAATTTTAATTACCTCTCTGGTTTCAATGGTCACAAAAAATGTGGGGCATGTTTCACCAAGTTGTACATTTTGCCACTCGACTTCATAACATTCTATCTTCTGCTGGATTCGAGCTTTCACTATCCTAAAACAATGAAAACCATACCTTCAGAATGACTGTACAAAATACTGGGATCATGTGTGCTAAAGGCTTCACCGATCGACTCTGGATCGATACTCTCGATCAATACCCTCGATCAACATCTCGATCAGTAATCAATCAACATCCCGATCGATACTTGGTCGACACTTGATCGACACTTGATCAACAGTCGGTCAATAGTCGGCTGAGTGTTGACCAACTCATATGCATCGATCGAAAATTAGTCGACTGTCAACTGACTGTCAACAAAGATGTCGATAGAGTGTTGATTGAGTGTCAACTGAGGTGTCAATGAAGTGTCAATTGAGTGTTGATCAAGAATATCGATCAAGGGTATCGGTTGACACTTGACCGCGGATGCCTGTAGTACTCATTCATGATCCCTGTATTGTTTCCCCCAAGACTAAAAAAGTCAAGTCAAGGAACACAAATCAGGCTGTCCCAAAAGACTGGAGGTGACGTGGCAATTTTGTGGGAAACTAAATTTTTCTCTCAAGACAAGTCAAGTCAAGTCATCTTTATTTAAGCAGAGTAGCCCCAATGTCATAGCCTGTATCGCAGATGCTCCATACAGGGTAAAATTTTCAATACCTCTCTGGCTGAACAAGCGTTGTGGTGCAATGTTGCAGTGATGATGTCATTTGCCAATATGTGATCAGTAGCAGAACCTAGGAAAAGAGTAGGGACAATTCATTGACAGGAATTTTTTACAAAAGCAATGCAAATAATGAATGTTTTGTCAGGTGCTAATGATGGGGAAATTGTTTTTTCTTAGTTATAGAATTGGCCACTTCAAGGAGATTAGGATCATGTGTACTAAAGGCATCCCCAGTCAAGTATTAATCGATACCCTCAGCTGATACCTTTGATCGACCCTCAATCGACCCACCATCGACATCTTGATCAACACCCAATCGACATCTCCATCGATACTCGGTCAACACATGATCAACATCTCAGTGGACAGTCGGTTAAGAGTCAGCTAATTTTGGCAGACATGCCATCAAATGTCAATTGATACCTATGACTTGGTTGACATTGTGCCAACTATTGACCTGTCAATCAAGATGTTGATCAAGTGTCCATCGAGGGTTAAACAAGGGTATCGATCAACACCTGACGGCAGATGCCTTTAGTACACATAAGAAAAAACAGTTCCACGAGTTAGCGGGGATTCGAGTTATCGGGTCAATTGATACCTGCCATGTTAATAATTGATAGTTCACCGATTTGTCAGCACTTCATTATAGAACATGGTGCAAATAAAAGTTATCTCGTCAGAAATGCTTTGTACTTTTTATAACATTCAGCGCTGTAGCACTGTTTCATCCAGTATGACTCACAAGATTGGGCAATGACTGTCAAATATGTGAAAGGTCGGTTGCAATTGCATTAATTAAAATCGAATTGCTGTGGTGTTAGTTTTGAGTGTTTTTTAACGATTAAACGACCACAAAAGCTAATGGGATCACATCCATGGTGAGTTGCATGAACCAGAATTCAAGTTATCAGAGTAAATTTTTATCAAGGGAAATGAAATTTAGTTCAAGTTAGCGGGGAATTCGAGTTATCCGAGTTCGAGTTAACCGAGTTAAAATGAGTGGGGTCAAATCCAAGGGAAATCAAATGGGACTTGGTTGGAGTTAGTGGGAGAGTTCAAGTAATCCGAGTTCGAGTTACCGGGGTTCTACTGTATTACAAACATTCTAAGTTGCGGCACTATTGATAGTTTTAAGGCGGAAGTAGCTTTCAGATCTACCAAGAGTAGTCTTGTGATGGTAGTGTGGCTTTGAGGTGGAAGTGCACTTTTAGGTGGATAATAATAAACTTTTGTGGTGCAGTGCACACGTAGTTTTGGGTGAGAGAGGCACCCCTCTGATGTAGAAGTGAAGTGATGACAGTGAGGAAGTAGTACTTGCATTTTAGAGGTGAAAAATTTGTTTTCACAGACAGGTGGAAGTGCGCTTATGAGGTGCAGGCTTTTGTGTGGTTTAAAGTGGAGGAGCAGTTCTGTGGGGGTTAAGTAACTAATAAATTCTATACTCTTTTGTGGAGGGTGAGTTTGTTGTGAAAGTGCAGTTTTGTGTGGAAGTGTTGTTTTGAGCTAGCAGTATACTTTTGAGGGTGACATGGAGAAGTCTAGTCAGTGTAAAAGTTAGTAGTCTTAGGGTGAATAATTCTACAAAATTATTGCAACATAAAGTGTCATCAATTCCATTAAACATGTCACATTGATTTGTAATATTAACAAATATAAAATAATGTAAGTAATATACAAGGCTATATTTTATCTCAGTGCATTGAGTTTTTTATAGATTTGTTTTGTTTTGGGGCAATTGTCTACTTGAATAGCAGCCTTTGCTGAATTGTACTCATGGTGAAAGAAAGATTACATTGCATTACCTTATCTCTGGTGTATTCCTCTGGCCATTCCAGATGCTTAAGACAGAATTCCTTGAAGAATTCACAAGTAAATCACTTTTAGCAAGTTGCATATTATTCCAGTTTTGGCTCCTCTCTCTCTAACACAATGCTATGCTCTTCCAAGAGCATAGCCTTGCATGACGGAGAGAAGGCCAGAACTGGACTAGTTGTACAATTCAAGAATGTAATAAAACAATTTGCTTCTCTACTGATGGCATAGTTGGCAGTGCTTTAAGTCCAGAAGTAGGAAGAACAGAAAGAGCAATCTTGATATTAAAGCTTAAAGGCCACTGTTGGTGACTGAAATTTTAACACCCTTCATAGAAGTTATCAGAGTCAAGTGAAAAAGCTCCCTTTAGCTTTTGTGAGTCTTGTTAAGTTTATTCTTAGATTGTTGAAGATAATTATATAATACGCATGGTAGCTCCTTCACAGAGTCACTCCCTTCCTGTTTGTATGCACCACAGAAACAAGTTGCTAATTAAATAAGAGATGCTCAAAAAGATGTTCAAGACTTAGTAGATTATCATTGCATGTAACAGTCACCTGCAGTCCCTGTAGATCTGGATTGGCAATCTTGAGAGAAACACGTTGAGGGACTACTTTTGGAGTCAGATATTCCTGAATGACCTGATAATCAAAAAGGATGGTGCAAAATACTAACTTAAGAAGTCAGTTTCCAAGCTTGTCACCGAAACAGCAGAAGCTGGTGCCAACAAACCATACAGTATTCTTCCCTGTGTCAAAAGAATCTCATAGTAAGAACAATTTTCTGATGAGAAAAATATTTGCATTAAATCACCTCTGTCAGTGATCGGTGCATTTACGCAGAAGCATATTTTCTGATTTGGGATGCACGGTGGCCTCATGGTTAGTGCATTTGACTCTGGAGCGAGTGGTCTGGGTTCGAGCCCTGGCCGAGGACATTGTGTTGTCTTCTTGGACAAGACACTTCCCTCTCACAGTGCTGCTCTCCACCCAGGTGTATAAATGGATACCGGCAAATTTAATGCTAGGGGATAAACCTGTGATGGACTAGCATCCCATTCAGGGGGGAATAGAAATACTCCTAGCCGCTTCATGCTACTGAAACCTGGATAAGCTTTAGCCTGATGAGCCACTTAGTTCGTATGCAGACTCGTATGCAGACCTACCTACCTACCTACCATATACTTCTGATTTAATCTTATGATTATAATAGCAAGATTAGCCTAGGATTGGGCCTTTAGGGAAGTAAAAATACTGCTATTATATTTTTAAAATCACTTTCTTGATTGAAAGACATGACTGATAGTGAAAACCTTAGCAGATGTCTGCGGTTGCATGATTTGCAGAGCCAGTGAAAATCATATGGCGCACGTTATGGGCACAATATTTCAATTTTTTTCTCTTAGTACACATGACTCTACTGAGGATTTATAAACACTGATCACTGCACATACTTATATGCTGGTTTAACATTGTTAATTGGTAATGCAAACTATTCATTTGGCGACACAAATCACTGCTTTGATAATTCAAAAGGACCTGTCCATTAAAATTTACATGCTTGTATAATTACTATTTTACCTCAGGATGTGGAAAATTCTTGTCTTTTAAAGCTTTGCTGTTGAGCAAGAAATTGACCATTAAATAGACAGAAGACATTATTGGATTAGCACGCTTTTTAGTTCATAAGATTTGCAAACTACAGTGTGCAGTATACCGGGCAGTGGCTCTTACGATCACTCAGATGTATACATTTGTTGTGATTTTAATTTATTTAGTACTTTTTTCCTGGTTTGGCCTTTGTTTGTTTCACGTTACCAGTTTGAAATAAAATTCTCTTTGTCTGAGAACTGGACACAAGGTTGCACACAATATATTGATGCAGATTACTACATGTCTTTTCTACTATCGTCAACAGGCTATCATTTTTTACATAAAACAGAGTACATGTAGGCAAACAAGATGTGCTAAGAGACGTATCTAGCTGTAAACATTCTTAATCTATAACGTTTACCATTTGACAGATTTCTCCACACTTGAAACATTCTCATCTAGTTCTGTCCCTTTAGTCCATTCATAGAACCTTGAATGTAGAACGGAAAACATATTACTAAAATTATAAAATGCGTCTAAATATTTTCATATATAGACAAATGGTATTTAATTCTGGGAGGTCTATTCCCCCTGGATGGGAGACTAGTCCATCACAGCATTACCCCCCTCCCCCACATCCCCCAGCATTAAATTCACTACTACCCATTTATATTCACTACTACCCATTTACCTTACCTTACCTATACACCTGGGTAGAGAGAGGCACTGTGAGAGTAAAGTGTCTTGCCCAAGAACCCAACACAATGTCCCTGACAAGGGCTTGAACCTGGAATGCTTAAATCTGGCGTTGAGCACAATAACCATGAGGCCACCACGCCTCCAAGTCTTAAATTCCAAACAGCTCAAGGTCAATATATGTGATTTTTTAATACACACTATATTCAACATAGTATTAAAATGGTTCAAGTAGCAGAGCACATTTCCATATTAAACCTCACAGGTGTTGTTATGAGCTTTCCAAGACTTATAAGCTTTAAAATCTTCAGTTCATTCTCAAAGACTGGGTCAAATTGGGCATCATGTAAAGAAATAACCATTAATTTAAAAGTCACCGCCAGTATCAAATTCATTAAATGCAGTTCTATGCAATTTAACAGAGTTAACAACAATGAGGGCCTGTGTTTCCATAGTAGTCAGAAGAGCTTTTGATACGTGCATGTACCAGTATTTCATGTGCTCTTGGACTGACACGTGTTGCCAGCCTTCACAGCCATAGCATTAACAGTGAACGTTGTTTTGCATGGGAAAACATCTTCAAGCATTCCCCCTTCCTTTCCTCCCACTTTCCATTGTTACTTCAGTGTGATGGGTCTCTCCCTCCTGCATGGGGGCTCATGCCTCGGTTTCAAGGATTTGCCAGCCATGGGAGCGGTCTTCATCTAGGAGCTGGCTGCCAATAGTGGAGGCTCCTAGATGTCTCAGGCACCCAACCTCTATTAAGCAATGTAGTTGTTAACAGAAATTAAATCTACATGTTTTATTCCCACCCATAGGTAACAGCCAACCTCACCTGTCAATTAAGTTACTCTGATGAACATTTTTCATTAGTCTCATAGAAATTTCTTTTCCAACTCCTGGCACACCTTGAGGGAGATAATCACAGCCAAGAAGGATTCCAAGAGCAACCAGCTTCTGCCTGTTGAGATCTGAAAAAAGGGTTGCACAAACCTTAAGGCTGAAGAAAATTATTTATTAATTAATTAAACCAAATTGGAATTACTGGTAAATATACAAAATGAGCATGATCATTGCCAGCTTGGTTTTTTGGGCTAAAAAACAAAGAGTGCAAGAAGGTCACTTGTTCTAAGTAATTCTCAGTAATAACTGATCACCGACAGTTGTACACAAACTTATCTCAAGACTCAACTTCTGTTGATTAAGTGACATTGTAACTATAACAAATGAATTCGGTCAGCAAGTTATGTAAAATGAAGATCTGGAACAGCTCTTATGAATGATTGGAAAGAGTTTTAAACATTTCCTGAGGCCAGTGTTCTCATGGAGGGAACTTACGTGTAAATTTGACAAGGGTGATCTTCACATCAAATCATGTGATTACCTTTAGGGGGACTCGGGTTCTGAGCTTCCCATTCCCAAAACCCTTTACCCCTTGATCCCATTCCTTGCGGCTTCCCTAATGGTTTCTACATAGTGGTGTTTTTTATTGCAAACTGTTGTGCAACGTAGCAGTTCCTGCCACCTTGGCAATCCCCCTTTCTACCCTCTCTTCTCCTACCTTCCGTATTCATTATGTTTCTGCCCTCTTTATTCCCACGTTTCACACCCCTGCCCCCTATCCCCCCCCCCTTCCTTATGTGGGTTTAAATTTGATTCTTGGTACCACTAGGATGTTAAAATTTAGAACAGTCATGTTAAAGGAATATCCTGTTACCATTAAGAATTAAGCCAGAAAGAATGGCATTAATTATTAATAACTACATGTATTAGTAACCCTTTAGGGAGGCCTTCTACTCATTTTAGGGGCTCCTTTCCAAATTCCTGATACTCAACCTTGACACTTTTAAAGGGGCACCCTCTCCTAAGGCTGTGCTCTTCTAAATGGCAGGCAGCCCTCCCTCCCACTTATCTAAATCCTATCCCAGGCAGAAAGCAGGGTGTCCAGTAACATGGTTGTTCAGAAAAATAGGAAAGTAGGAAACTCATGATTGAAAAAGATAGGAAACAATAGGAACTGGACACCCTGAAAAAGGTCCATCTATATGCTGCCAGCAATTTGAATCTATAATGTGACAACTATGATGTCAGATTACTGCAATACATACTTAGCTTGGTCTCAATCTCTTCCATTCTGTAACACTCAACTGATGCATCCTGTAACACAAGAAAAAAACATTAATTTATCTGGAACACATGTCTCCTTATGCAAGGGGTTACAGGCAACATTGTAATGCCCTTTCAAAGATAAAGAAGGCATGAAAACTAGGCAGCACCCATGATTCAAATTGAACCCTCTGACACCTGGTAAGTATGTCTCAGGTAAAATAATAACGTGATATCCGTAAGGTAGCACTGACAATAATTAATTGGTTTGAAGGTATCTTACCTTCCCACTGATACAGAGATCTTTATAGACAGTTCTGGCTCCATATAGGAATGCATCTCCATCATTAGTTATACAGCCATCCACAATCTGCGATTTACATAATTTGTCATTTTTTCAAATGCAGTTAAATGTAATTTAGTTGAGGATGACTTGAGCCAATGCTGGTAAGTGGCCCCTTAAGGACAGCCATGCTCTTTGGGGTCTCATATAGGGCTTACACTGTATGTGTTTCTCTTACCAGCTATGTAAGAAAAGCTGTAACTTATTCTGCAAAATACCTTTGTCTTACCCTTACCACATCAAGAAGAGTTTGATACTACTATAAACCTTCAGCGGGAGGGGTACTTCCTATAATGACCTGAGGCTCTACCCAAAAGGGGACCTTTTCCAGGCTTCAGGTATATAAAAGGGAGGGATTTCACTAGTTGAGGTATATGAAAAGGTAGGGAAATCTATCATTTCGTGATTTTAAAGGGTCTCTAAACAGAAATATATTTCGAACAGATGTCCCTTATGGCTGTAACATTTAATTTATTTTAATAAATTAAAAGCACTACATGAAAATGACTCCTTTTTCGGGGGATATTTTCATAATGCAGCCCAGTTACGAAAGCATTTGAAAGGGGTACCTTTTTCAATAAAAGGTATACATAAGTCAAAGGGGTACCTATTTTGTCAAAATAGTATACAAACGGGTAAGAGGTTGGACCTTGGGGCAGAACCTTCCAGGCTGTATAAAACTTTGTAGAGTATTCCTCCACCCCCCACCACCCACCCACCTCCAGGTCAACATCAAGACAATATCTCTGCCATACACTGTTCAGTAGCTGCTATGTTTCCACTATTCCTGTCACCTGTCTGTTAGGATTGATCAGTACAAGCCAAAATTGATCACTCTACCTGGTGGAGATCAAGCCAGGCACAGAGTGCTTCAGCTTCTCCTGCACTCTCAATACACGGCACACCCAAAAGGTTTAACAGAGTACGACACTGGAAATAACATAAAAGTTTTCATCAGTCATACTATCTGCAGCCTCTGGTTTTGGTCATTTAAGAGCTGCCACCCAAGGGATTTTGAATAAGGTGCCCTTGTGCGTGCGCTCGCGTTCACGCTCCTGCATCCCGTGCATACTTTGCAAGGTTCATATCTTTTCCCTAAGCTATATACCTCTTACTAACCGAGTTCGAGGTCCATACTGTAAGTTAGGGACTGAGTTTTTTCCCCTTCGATTTATGGCCCAAGCGCAAAGCGCACAGGTCATAAATCGAAGGGGAAAAAACAAGGATCTGTACCTGACAGTGCGGACCAAGAAGACAAGGTTAGTAAGACATTTATTATATCTCTACTGTGATCCTGACGGGTTCGGAAACGATTTCTGTTCACACGGACGCGGAAAGGCTTCAAATTTCTGACGCACCTCGAAAACAAAACGAGTCAGTTTGAAACTGTTTTTAATTCATTAGTACGCTTTATTACATAATTTAGAGTACACAAAAGTGTTAAACTTTCACTGGCTATAAAAGTTAAGAACACTTAAGTAGCGATAAATCATGAAACAGTTTGGCAACAAAACCAACTTTAAATTTTAGCGGGCCGTTCAGGATAGTAAGGTAAAGGTAAAGTCTGTGTACGAGCCAAGTGGCCCATCGGGCCGGAGCTTATCCCGGTTTCTGTAGCATGAAGGGACTAGGAGTATTTCTACTCCCCCCTGGATGGGATGCTAGTCCATCGCAGGGTTACCCCCGGCATTAAGTTCACCAGTACCCATTTGTACACCTGGGTGGAGAGAGACACTGTGAGAGTAAAGTGTCTTGCCCAAGAACACAACACAATGTCCCCGGCCAGGGCTCGAACCCGGACCGCTCGATCCGGAGTCGAGCACACTAACCATGAGGCCACCGCACCTCCCGTTCAGGATAGTACGGCCCGCTAAATTGACCAATCACAGCGCGCGTACTAACTGAGAGATAATGTAAGTTATTGTAATTTTCTTTGCAAATGTGTATTAAGTGTAGAGTAAATAAAGTATTGCTGTTATTGTTGTTCATGATCAATCAACTCTTCCAGACCTATGGCGGTACTCAGCTGTTCGCATCGTTTTTTCGCAATAAATAAACGTCAAACAGAAGTTTCGATGTAAATCAAACATAAAACAGAATGACATTTACCTCTCTCACCCAGACCGCGAAGTGAGATCGACCAACGCGGGCTCCTGAACCAGCCTTTCCCCTCCAGAACTGCCCACCATTTCTTGCCTGAACCCTCTTGGCGATTGCGTTCCATTTCAATTCAGGTGGTTTACCGTCCACGACAAATACCAGCTTCACTCCAAGCCGCGTCAAGTGAAGCAAACGAAAGAAGAGGTTTCTAAGATGAGGTTTACTGACGTTTTGTTTCAGACCTTTTGCGCATTGCGCCTCGCAAACCCATCCACTTAAATCAACACAAAGTGTCTTGCTGCTAAGCGCAGAGAGGTTCTCCTTTCTCTTAACTGGCTCCAGGATACTCCATAGATGATTTACTCCCATCTGAACTGCCACAAATAATTTGACGAGTACGATTAGACTCCACATTCAACCTCCCGCCATTTTACCGTAAATACATTAGAGTCCAGGCTTTCTCGTTTGATCACATGTCACCACCTTGCACTTAGGTGTGTTGCGTGACAAATTCAGAGCATGCCAAGACCCGGCGTGCCCAGTCGATTATTAAAAACCGATAATCAATATAAGGCTAATATAATCGATATCAATCAATGAAATCGATAATAATTAATGGATTAATATCGGAAATCGATGAACAAAAAAGTTGTGAGTATTGATTTTCATCGATTGCCATCGATATTCATCAATTTTATCGATTTCTCTTGTTTCATTTCAATTTCAGCGAAAACAAAATGGACAAGAGATTTGCTTTGTTCACGATAAAAGAACGGAAATTGTCAAAGAAAATTTATATTAATTGTTGGAGCCCATTTTCCTTTGATCGACTTAATTGCTCTCATTCACGTTTTTTAACTCTGTAGGACGGTAGCATCATACGGTTAATGAAGTATTTAACGTCTCAACATCAACAACAAGTTTATTGTGTCATTAATCGCTTAGCTTTTCATAAAGTCACCTGGACATTACTTAAGTTGATGGTGGTAACTTTTGCTTGAGCTTAACTGAAAGGCAGATTTCATGTGCCTTAACAATCATGTACACCAGTACCTCGAAAAAAAACAACTTGCACATTAAAGACAATAACAAGTTACATATGTACCCAAGCATAAACGCATCCAAGAAACTCAAAAACAAATCGAAAATGAATAATGTAATACGATAATCGGTTTCCTTTCCTTTCTGTCATCAAGGTAAAATATAACAGGGGGGGGGGGGCATCATCTTAACATTTCTTCTTGAACTTCTTTCAAGACTTGCCAATGACAAGCAATATAATCAATAGCAATTACAAAGATTTGAATTGTGAGTATCAATTTTCATTGATTAATTGAGGAAATCGATAATAATCGATTAATTTTTATCGACTATATTATTCTATTGATTGCCTTCCAATGTTCAATTTTCATTGATTATGCATGCTGGGCAAGAGGAGAGTCGGTGAATTAAATTTTCAAGTGTGACGCAAAGCAAAGTCTGCAACATCTATACAGCAAACTGTTAACATCATGTCCCAACTGTTTTGGGGTTGTACAACATTAAGCTTTGGTTATCCTGAAAATGGGCGATTCCAGAAAATATTCGTACCTATACCGGGACGGCTGTCAGGAATTCAAAGGGTAAAGGGGGCTCTTTGAACTAGTACTGGAATTCCAAAGGTATGGGGGGTGTGCTGCTGCCCTTACAATAAATTGGAAAGCCAAAGGCATGGGAGAGGGGGATTTCAGATCTGGAATTTCCAGAGGGAAAGACAAAGAGTGTGAAATAGCATGTAACCTACCATTTGATTATTCTGTTTGTTTGTTCTTCATTTAATGCACCAAGAAGGAGATTAATACTTGTATGTAGGGCAGGTTTTTGTTTCTTGAATATCTCAAGACTACACAGCACTCTGAGAAATTATGACAAGCTTAATTAGCTCACTCAGTCAATCACAGTAATTATATTTACCTGGAAGATTCAAGTAAAAATATTGGCATTATTAATCAATGATCAATTTTATAATGTAATGAACAAAAGTAGTTTTTTAGTGCAGAGTGCACTATTGGGATGGTTATGGGGGTTGCCTGCCGCTAAGGAACTAAGGCACTATAGCGCTGTGGCGCTATGGCCCTATGGCCCTATGGCGCTAAGGTGTTTGATTAATTAATTTCAATTAATTAATTAGTCTAGAGGTAAGGAAGTAATGGGAGTAGGGTGGGAAAGGTACATGTGTACTCTACGTAAAACACATTCCGTCGCCGTCGCTTAACTTTGAACATCGCAAAGCTATATATTTGTTTCAGGTAACCCCTTGCTCTCCTTGTGGTACCATTCTCCTTAGAACAAAACTAATTTGCCCTAAACGCATGCGTAGATTA
>Ga0126339_10002217_pt1 | contig 13812 bp, 10 predicted proteins | sample OrbTmetagenome_2_FD_92532 | JGI IMG/M metagenome (GOLD analysis project Ga0126339, IMG submission 92532) | Coral microbial communities from Petempiche,Puerto Morelos, Mexico - Orbicella T R C metagenome | ecosystem: Host-associated > Invertebrates > Cnidaria > Coral | place: Petempiche,Puerto... | reverse complement strand
GTTTAATTTTGTTAATTATGAGCTCTAAACGTCAAATTGGCAGAGCAAAAGTCTTTCATTTGCAAAATCACGGCCACATAACAACTGAGAATGATTTTCCAGCTGTGTAAATGACATTTTCATGTAAACTGATATAAATTTGAAAGCAGGTGGGCTGACGTTTTTCAAATTTACCCAAATGCAATCCATTGTAATCCTCTCCAGTTTTGTCCATAGATGTCCCTTCTTGGCTTTCCTGTGTTTTGTTTGAGATCGTCTATAGTTTTGAGCCATTTTTGAGATATTTTAGTTAATTCTATGACCATTTGATCAGTGCTGAAATTGCCTAAAATTGCATGACCTAGCCCCTTTAAGTATCCCATTCAAGAGTAGTAGTTCTACTAATTACCATTTTAGTATGGTAGTTGGTTCATGCTATGCTATAGACACTGGGATTACAACTGTACCTGTGACGGTATGCTCCACTTTCACCTAATGCAGTGTAACCTATAGTTATAATTAATACCCTTGGCTGGGGTTGTTCAAAGCCCAATTAAACTAATCCAGGATTAACATGAATTTTGATTTCAGTTTTGTGACTTTTCGGTGAGGTTTTTCTGTTTAATATATTGTTTGCCCTTGAGTTTTGACCCAGAGTAATCTCAAACTACACAAAACATAAGCAGTCAAATTTTTTTTATACAAAATAATTAAATACTTTGCTTAACTTTTAATCCTCAGTTAGCATTAACCGGCTTTTGAACAACCCAGTCCTGTACTTTACAGTGTAAAAGTTGAAGCATGTAGAAATTAACAAAAAATAAATTACCAGGTCACCCAACATAATAATCATGAATTTTTTACTATTACCTTGAACATCAGGGATTGTAAAAGTGGACCATACAGGGAATGTGAGGGTTCTCAAAACATTATTTATGCCTGGGCCAAAGATGCACCTGCTAAATTCTTACCCAAAGGTGAGTGAGGTATTCTGTCCTGTATTTATGAAACAAAAAACGTTTTTCTTAATATGTTATATCTTTACTTCAAAAAGTCCCTTCAAGAAGTAATTATGGATCACATTTTGTGTACAAGATACCTGCAGTGTACTTGTATTCAATTCTTTGGTAATCTTGTCAGGGGTGTATCTAGGGGGGTCCTGGGGTGCCTGTGACCCCCCCTTTTGTAAGCCTTTCTTAAGCAAACAACCTACAACAGGTGGCAAAAATGACACGACAATCTGGTGAGTACCTTCACTTTAGCACAGTCTGACCCTGCTTTGAAAAGTCCTGGCTACAGTGTACGTCCCTGCTTGCTTTGTGTCGTCTTCAGTTTTGTCAGGCATGCACCTGTAGTTTCTTTCAGTCCCTGTTTTGTCTCAAGAACATCAGTGCTTAGCTTAAAGGTTATGTTAAGAATTATGGGATAAAATTATAAATTTTGAATCAGGGTATTGTTGTTAATATATTATTCTATGTCAGATGTTGGATTTGCGGTAGGAGGAAATTCAGGAATTAATTATCTTGTGTTACAAGTGCACTATGCATCTGTGGACTCTTTCCGAGGTAAGATGACCAATATTAATATTAGACAGAAGATATTACATGGTGACGTGAACAATATTTTAAGTAGCATAAACAATATTTTACAAAGGAGCACGATTAGTGAGTAAAATATCGTTTTTAACACAAGAAAATAAAATTCATATATTCAAGCCATCATGCAATTTTCTTCTTATTTTATAAACAAACTGACTGTTTGCATAGACAACTGTGTAAAAGCTGGAAAATAATGACGTAATCAATATCGTCACTAGTGAGAATATGGAAAATGCAATACTCAGGGACTAAATGTAGTTTTGTATGAATTTTACAAGTGGTATGTTTTCCAGTAAAACACTGGCATCTAAAACTTAATAAAAAAGTAACCTTCATATGAGTTGAAAATATACATGTATGTTATTACTGGTAGGTACATATTAATACATCCATGTTTAAGCCAAATGGAGATGAAATTGTTGCATTAAATTTGATTTTATTATTTGCCATTTTATTAGCTGGGGCTAAAGACTATTCAGGATTTATTCTCCACACCAGCCACCAAAGGTAAATACTGAGACAAGAATGTACTTCTCAGGGCTGCAAATAATTTTTGTTCTCCAGAAAGGACATATGTCCTACTAAGACACCATCTTGGTTGGACAAAACAAATTGTGGTTGGACATCACCAAAAAAAGTAAGATTTACTCACAGTAGATTTTTTTTGTCACTATCGTAACATGATTTACGATGTCTGACCACAGTTGGGATTTCATCAGACATGAGCAAATTTTGGTCAGCCAATGTCCAATGACCGACTGTTATTTGCAGCCCTGCTTCTGGTACATGTAGTTGAAATCATGTACAGTACTGTCATATAATTATAATAATACTACAGAGAGTTATTCTCTATTTAAACAGTCAGATGTGCACTGCTTATATATATGAAGTAGTTACCTCTGGGGAAACTCTAACAGGACTACTTCATAGAAACGTTCATTCAAGGAAGTGTTCATTGAGATCCTTAATTTGTCTCCAGATTGTTGTGGAACATCCTGCTTGTTGTAAAGAGGTTTCATTTTTAGTAAATCATTAAAGCTCACTTTTTCCAGTTCTGTCAGACAAAGAGTTTTTTAATTTCACGACAAGCAAGAATTCAACTAGTCACAATGCAGTACTCAGTGATAGGTAAATGCTGCAAACTGGAAGAAAAAGTGATAGATCTGCAGACTGGGAAAGGTCCTTACATGTAAATTTGTAACTCACGAAATGGTAGAAAAAATTTTAATATACTAGTATTCTCAGTGAAATGTCATTTATATGCACACTATGGGTAGCACAGGGCTTGACTGAATCTTTCTTAAGCTAAGTGTGTTAATGTATATATGTACCTTGAACAAAAAAAATATTGATAATATTCCCCTAAACACAAATTTACCACCCCTGACAGCAACTTGAAGCCTTTTGGGGGTTACATGTACGTGGATCCCCTGAGTTGGACATTTTGTTGGCTGGCTGGTCAGACAGTTGTTGTTGTTTTCTGAATTTAGAGAATACAGTCATTTTGCTCTCGTTTTGTTTTAGCCTTCCCTATGGAGGAGGAATATATCTTCTGTGGGCTTATAGTGGCTCCATTCCACCAGAAACAGCAGGTTAGGTACTTGTACCAAGTTATGAATTCAGATTTCTGCTCTATAAAGACATTCTCGATTGCTTATAAATTGGTGCACTGCTGATGTACAAACAACAATAATTATTTGTCTAACATCAGTATCACCAGTCCTTTTGGGGTCACCCAATATACAGTGTATAAGACTTCACATTGTCTAACAATTTCTAGAAAATTAACTGTCCTTACAATCTGCATCAGCCAATGTCAACTTAAAAATTAAACTCTTCTCAGAACCAAAATTTAAAAATAGTAGTTGCAGGGTCCAAGCAATGCAGAAAATTATTATTTAAACCTGAAACAGCTAAAGAAGAGTTATTGTCAGTAATAGCCAACAACTTATTGGGATGTATAGTACATGTATAAAGTAATGACTTGTTGTTTTATTTTTTTAGGCATTCATGTTGACATGGCTTGTAAATACAACAAACCAGAAACAATGTTTGCTTTTGCCTACCGCACCCATGCTCATAGACTTGGTAAGTAGTATCAATAGAAAGGTCTAACAAGGCATAAGGAAAGTGATGGTAAGATTCTCTAGCTTTGAAGTATAGGTCAGTACAATAGCAGTTTGAGACAAGGTCTGGCATGTGACACAACTTCATGTCTGATGGGGCTAATAAAAGATGCTATACATGACAACTGGGGGACTGCAATCCACTTTTATGAACATGCCAGGGATGGATCTAGGGAGGAGGGTGCAGGGGGTGCATAACCCCCCCCCCCCCCAACCCTGAGATGAAGCCTTCTTCTTCGTATTGGCTTTTAAAATTTGTTTACCTCACTAGTCAGTTACGCCATTCTTTAGTGGTGCACCCCCTCCTAAGGGCCGATTTACATGGTACAACTTTGACGCATGTGACAAGCTTATGACAGGCCTACGACATGACTTAGGACCATTTACACATGCACAACATTTTCACTTACAAAATTAAATATGCAAAAGTTTGCACCAGGATTTACAGAGCGAAAGTTCTAACAAATGGTAAACAAATATTTTAGCTGTCCTGCGCTTTGGAAAAACTCTCTAACAAGATGTTTTTCGCTTTAATCTGTTCAGTACTTTTTGAGAAACGACTTCATGTGAATCAGTCAACAACAACTTCATCCGCAATTTCGATGCAAGAAAAATGTCTCCTTTGTCCCCACCTCAGTAGCAGTTTGTCACAAAATATGTCATTTTCTATCAATTCTGACTATGATTGTTGCAGCGTTTTAAAACATGTTTTAAAATCCTACAACAATTTTTTTGACGTACACAACAGTCATAAGCAAGTTGTATGTTTGATTTACATGGAACAATTCATGTCATGGCCTGTCATAAACTTGTCGCATGCGACAAAGTCGTATCGTGTAAATCGGCCCTAAGAAAAATCCTGGATCTGCCCCTGCATGCTATTAAGACCAACCTTGTATGCCTCTTTTACTCTGACAATGGTATTAGTCAAAATATTTCAATTTTTTCAACTAAGTTTTGTCATTTGTTGTCTCAATATTCTTACACAATGAACACACTCAGATTGTTGTTCAGGCTCTAAGTAACTGAATCTCTGTGATTATTTACTTAATAAGTTCAAAGAACTAAAGAGGGTGAACTGCAATTGGATGGCAGCAGCAAATAACTAATTAAATAACTACTGTCAGTGTCATCAATCTCTATACATTCCTTGCTATTTCAGCCAAGGTAATAACAGGTTACCGGGTCCGTAGTGGTGTTTGGACTTTGCTTGGCAAGGGAGACCCTCAGGCGCCACAGGTAATGGACATATAATTTGCTTCATTCAAACATTGGAATGCTTGATTTTTCTTTTCTCATTGATGGACTCTTGCTACACTTCCTAGTAGGTCATGGCACAAGACCTTTTATTGCTATTCTTTGAGAAGTGATTATGAGGATGTCACACAACACTCCAAAAAACGCCTGCAGAGGAGACTAGGGTTGTTTATGTGGCCAAAAGGAATTATTGCTTAAGTTGCACATTTGAAGTGTTGACACCATGCTCTTTGAATCTATCAGCCTTCTGCTGTTTGTGAACTGTCTTCATTGAAAATAAAAGCATGATATGAGTCAGCTCCTTCAGCTGTTACACTACATGTACTTTCTGATCATTACTATTTTTGTGGTGATTTTTCAGGCATTTTATCCAATGGACAAGACATATGACATAAAGAAAGGAGACATCTTGGTGAGATTAAACTCTGGTTTTATCTAAATTTCCTACTTCACATCACCTTATTTGTTAATATTTTTTTTTTTTGGCTTATCGATTCTGTTCTGCCTTTTTTTTTTTCCATTTCAGGTTGCACGTTGCACATATGATTCGAGAGGTCATAACTTACATGGTGTTGTTCATATGGGGTAAGTGTTTGACCTACATATAATGAAAATGAGAGTGTCTACAGACAATGAAAGAGATTGACAAGCATCTACAGGTCTGATGTCAAAACCATATTCTCATAACTGACAAAACAGAAATGTATGGGACTAAATAAGGAGAATTTTAACATCGTGAAGTAGCTGAAACTGAAATGGTTGACACTGACAGGGGAAAATGTGAGTAGTACAAGTTACGTTCCACATACTTAGAATTTATTATTTTTTTCCCATTAAATTTTCAGGTCATCAGGCCACGATGAAATGTGCAATTTTTACATCATGTACTACAGTAATGCAGACCGCCTGGAATATTCTGGTGGAGATTGTGGAGAGCAGGACCATCCAGAAATTTTTAAGCATTTTCCAAGTGGATCTGACACACCCTTGGTTCATTCGTCCAACTCCAAAGCTTCATCAGATCAAGCCACCAGCCCTGTACATAGCTCTGCAGTAACTCCTGAAGAACAAAGCACCCAGGCAACCGTTTATGTTCAAGTATCAAGTGATTCAAAAAGTCGTGACAGAAACCATGGAATGGATATTTCTGATTTGGAGTTTGGTGAGAAGGAATCACCGAAGTCAAGTACCAAATCAAACCAAGATATGGTTTTCGTGGAAGTTTCCAAGGGAATGGTTTCTTCTAGCAAAGAAATGCAGCCTGTTCTTCCTTCTGTGACTCCAACATCTGAACCAGATGGTCCTGTTACACAAGCTAGAGATAATGAGGAACATATCCCGGAGCTCCATGTCGTGTCTGATTGGCCAAGCTTAACAGCAATAGAAACATCTAAACTGGGACAAGTTACAGGAGTTTCACTTGATTCCAAGGGACAAGTTATTGTGTTTCATCGTGCCAGCAGAATATGGGACGAGAAGTATGTCACACAACTACACTTGTTACTTCTGTCACGGTTCAATCCCAGTTACCAGTATACTTCATGAGTTCATGTATGCTCGTAATTGTATGCTCGTAATGGTTTTTGACCAGCTTATACCAAGGAATGCTTATAACTGGTATAAAACAATCGTTTTTGATTAAAACAGTCATACCATTGTGTCTTGCAACTGGATAGCATTATTATACACGTAAAGCATGTATGCAACAGTAACAACATATGCATGCACATATATAACAACAGTGTAGACTTAATGTGAAATTCATTGTTTACAGAGGAGCTTAAATCATTCAAATTTGCCATATTATTGCAAAGGACAAGCAACACTTGTATGTTAAATCCTTCAGATTCTTATACGTAGAACTCTCATTTCACTTCACAGCACATTTGATTCTGCTGACGTTTTCCACAATGCTGATACTGTTGGCACCATCAAAGAACATACTGTGTGGATCTTGGATTCTGTGAGTGGGAAAGTAAAAGGATTTTGGGGCAGGGACATGTAAGTGAGCGATTTTATACCAGCTCTGAAACCATTATGTCAAACTCAAAGTAACTTTTTTTGAGGTTTCAACATTGCCATTTTCAATCTCGCATTCCGCCATCCCGCTCCTGTCATCCCGCGTCCCGCCTTCATTTTCTCTCATCCCGCACCCCGCCAAACCTATGTTGGACCGTTTTTTGAGCTCATCCACAAAGCGTTTAACTCACGTTTTTTGGTGCAATACTGACTTGATGTTTTCCTGTTTGTGACTGTTAATATGTTATTTTATGCTGCTTTAGGTTTTATTTGCCTCATGGGCTAACAGTTGATCATGAAGACAACTTGTGGCTGACTGATGTTGGCAGCCACCAGGTTTGTGAAGTGGTTCTATTTCTGTGTACTGTGCTCTACATCTACTTTAACACTCTTCAAGTTTTACACTATCAAGAAGAGATTTAGCAGTATAAGAGAGACTACTGTGAACTGTATTTTTCAAACATTTTTCCTCTGTGAAACTGCTGCCGTAGCAAGTGCAGTTTGCATGTATGTTCAATCATTAGTCATGGCTGGCCTGCAAACATGAATACTGTGCTGACTACTGTAAATCTACAACGGAGTTGCTGTTCTCGCGTGACGTTTTTCTTTAACGCGTGTACATGTACGCTATTTGAAACAAGACACAACAGACTTCTTTTGTCGGGTTCCCATTTTAGCCTTGCAAGAACGACGCATTTGAATTAATCCCAACAATTCCATACTGGGTAGCTATTAAGAGATTCGTGCAGTTGTCCCTGATAAGTCGTTAAGTGTGCGCAGAAAGTCATGGCCACGCATCTTGGATGTTTCTCGCGCCTAGGATGAAGTCAGTGCTCAACAGAATACGAGTGTTTGCGCAGGATAGCTAAATATGACTTTTTCATCGGGTTGACAAAACTTCCTAAAACATCTATAATGAAATGATTCAGCCAATTTCAATCTATGCTTAACGAAACAACTTTTTAAAAAAGAAACCTCATGGAACGTTTTTTGCACATGGAAAATGGTATTAAAATCAATTCTAGAACCAATTTACCGTTCAGATGTGTTCGTTCTTTTGCAGGTATTCAAGTTCTCACCTCTAGGAAGCAACACCCAGCGTCTGTTGGCATTAGGAGACAAGCTTGTACCAGGCTCTGGCAGTTCACGATTCTGTAAACCCACATCTGTTGCTGTGGACAGGAGCGGAGAGTTTTTTGTAGCAGATGGGTACGTTAGATCGGAAAATGCTGTCATTTTACGTTTCCTTGATAGAGGGTTGACCCTCAGCTAAAAACCTCAGTTACTATGGTTACAGTTGATGTATCATCATGCGGCATCGTCATCACCATCATCACGACAAGTCGTTATTTTACTTGATTCTTGTGATAATCATCGTATTTTTTTGCTCAACAGCTATTGTAATTCTCGTATTTTGAAGTTTTCTGCCACCGGAAAGCTTCTGAGTTCATGGGGTGAAGAATCTGACACTAGACAAGGTACCGATATTTTTGCATGCACAACGTCTTCATTTTTTATCTCATCTTGCTCTGTCTTTATAGTTTGTGTTATACAGTGTAACAACAACTGGCTTTGACCGCTGGATACAGTGCAACGCCGTTAACCGGTCACCAGCTGGCCACAAAAATCTGGCCGTATTAAGGGATGACCGTATTAAATGGGTTCTTAAACTAGAAAATGACTGACTGAGCTTTTGTTTGGGCCAGAATAAAGTGGCCGTGTTAAAGAGGTGGCTGTATTAACGGGGTGGCCGTAAGACGGGAGTTCCACTGCACTTTTAACGTTTCAAACTTGCCTATACGCCAATTTCTTCTGTCAAAGATTTCATAACTATAGGAACTGAAGTAACACTTGCACGTTGCCTTTCTTTAGAGGGGTTTTGCATTGACTTTCGTATAAACCAAAAAACAAAGTAATCACTCTGGTCAATCACGAAGGAAACAGGAAACTCAGTGAACCAATCAAAATTCAAAGTAATTTCATGTAGTTAACGTAAAGCGCGGGAAAATGCATGCGGGTGAGTGACGATTGGTTTTAGTTTTACTTGTGATTGGATGAAAAGGTGCCTCGAATTTTTGTTGGCCAATCGTGTAGCGCAGAATTGCTAAACCAATTGCTTTTCGACACTGAAGTGAAAAGCGCTCTAAACGGTAATAAATCAGGTCATTTCGTTTAAATTTATGAAACAAGACGATCTGAATTATGGAAAGCAATACACTAAGGAACAAGAATTTTGGAAAAATTTGCTGGAATCAAAACAAAAATCTCATTAACCGGTGTTACTGTTTTCCCAGGTTCCCTCGCTCCCGGCTCGTTCTTAGTTCCCCACAGTCTTGCTCTGGACCAAGCAAATCACACTCTGTATGTTGCTGACAGAGAGAATGGCCGTGTGCAATCATTTAATTCAATCTCTGGAACCTTCTTGGACGAAATCAAGTTACCGGCGTTTGGAGGAGTTGTTTATGCAGTGGCTTACAGTCAGAATGCACGTGAGTTGTTTATCATATATGTGTTTTGAATTCGGTAGATTCAATGATTTGATTTGATGTGTTTCTGTTGTTGTATCTCGGCTCAGAGGGTGGAGTCTTGTACGTTGTGAACGGGCCAAATCGGGATCAAGATTTGTATGTGCCCATACAGGGGTTCACTATCAGGATTTCAGACAAAGCCGTCTTACAAACATGGCCCTCGAATACCGATCAGGTAACGACGTAACATTCGATGGAATTTGCCTTTGTCATTCTTCTCAAGTGTTGTTGTTGTTTTTTGTTTGTTTGTTTGCTTGTTTTATTTGCTACTAACGGCTTGTTAAAGCAAAATGTAGTTGTAGTTTTTTTGTTCCCATTCCTGCTTAAGTGACAAACTCAGACTTCTGAGACTTCAGCTTTTTAAGTAGCTCGGTCACGGTATTTTGAGTTACTTTGGACACGTACAAAAGTACCTTTAAATTGAAAGAAACCTTAGAATAATGGTTTACTTCGATAGAAAAACACTAACGAGATAATAATAAACCATGACCGAACAAGGATGGTTAAGGATGGAGAAGATTGGCACGGATTACAAATGACGAATTTGATAAATTTAGGCTGACCTTTTCAAGGTGCGTAAACCGTTGCTCGTGGTTGTGGTTTGCGAAGGCATTTCGTGCTTAACTGTTGATCTGCTCTGTTTGTTCTGTACAGGCTCTGTCCCAACCCCATGACCTGGTTTCCTCTGTTGATGGAAGTGATGTTTTTGTAGTGGAGATTGGTCCGAACAGACTTTGGAAACTGTCCTCCAAACCACCAACCGGTTCGTTCTTATTTAAACTGTAACTTTTGTTACTCAACATTAGTGCGTAACGGTTATAGATCTGTGAAGATGTGGGAGTAAGGCATAAAATCTAACATCGGTTACAGAAAAAAACCCGCTTGTGAGAACCTACATTTTTTGAAGTCTGGCAAAATAGGTTCTTGTATTTTGGGGTACCTATTAGCAATTTAGGCTAAGCAGCTGAGATATATACATAGTTGTTGATTACCAGAAATATAAATAAATTTGGGTGTGTTCGTGACATGTAAATACAAAATATTTATTTACAACTGTATCAAGTTAAGCCTTTTGCAACTGATTACGGGATGTTTGTAGGCCCTTTGCAGCTAAGTCATCACGTGACCTACTTTTCATAAACTTATGGGCTATAACTTAACGAATGCCAGAAATGGAAAAAGCATGTCAAAAATATCAAAATTACCAAGTTTGAGGCCCCTGGCATTAAAGAATGAGATTTTAAGACGGTTTGAATCTTTAAACGATTAAGAAGATTTGTGTGGAAAAAGTTGTGGGAGAGCAACATTTTCCATACAAATCCTCTAAATTTTCCGAAAATTCAAACTGTAGTGTCAACTTACTTTTTAATGCCAGGGGCCTCAAACTTGGCCATTTTGGTATTTTCGATATGCTCTTTCCACTTCTGGCATTCTTTAAGTTACAGCCCATAATATAGAATTTTTCTAGGGAAAATTTGGTCACGTGACCCCAGCTGCAAAGGGCCCATTATGTGGCGTTGCTTATATAACAAGAATTCATAATTTAGATGAAACCCACATATAAGAACGTGCTTGATCTTGCTTGGCCAAACAGGTTCTCATATTTTGGGGTTTTAAAATGGCACATTTCTGCCAACAGGTTTTTAAACCACTTGGTTCTTACATGCGGGTTTTTACGGTATTAGCCGAATTGACAGTCCTGAAACGGCGTAAAACTTACAGGTTTTTCAGACCGTGACACGAAGGAAAATGGGTTGAGTCAAGCCTTCATGTTCTAAATACTTTGTTTTATTGACAGATTCCTCGAGTGCAGGTGCTGCAACTACTCCATTGGCCACTGTACCCGTTTTAACCAGCGAACAGATTAATGAAGGTAGTCACCAGACTCCCATGGGTAAATCACCTGACCAAGCTGTGGACAGTAAAGACGTCAATTCTAAACAGGATGGCGATGAAAACAAGCCCGATATAGACACGTCTAGTCACCAAGATTCCGCTGGTACAGACCAAGCTGTAATGACTGAATACAGTGGAGATGGAAACAGGTCTCCCAGCAGTCCTTCATATCACCAAAATTCTACTGGTCTGGGTGAAGTTAATGATACTGGAATCGAAGAACCTTCAAAGAAGAGCGTTATTACTTGGGTCAATGTTACTGACCAGTCGCGCTTCATCCCAAAAGGAACAGGCACAGGTAAAAACAGCTCTATCAGTGGACCGCAAGAAGACTCCGTGGACGGTAGTAACAGTGATAATATAACCGCTGGAATAATCCCTGCACTCATCATTCTGTCAGTTTTAGCTGTACCTATCGTTTTCCTGCTTATCATCAGCATTACACTGCGCCTGCGCGCCTACCACCGAGACAAACACAGCCAAATGAATGGTTTCCATGGTAGCCGAAAAAATCTGTCAGTGGGGAGGACACGGGGCTGGTGGTCATACATGAACTGTTGTGACAGACAGAAGTACAAGTTTAATAGAGTCACGCTACAGGACTTCTACAGTGATTCTGACAGCGATGGGGTTTAAAAGCCTCTCACTGGTGATTCTGGACTTATAAATGGAGGTTTCGTCCCTTGTCAGGCTTAAGAAGGACTTAGAAGCTAAATAATGGTAGTTAAATGACAATACAAGAGTAATTGTAAATGTTTTCTCGTTAACAAGCGAGAAACAAGAAATTGGAACATATTATACTCCTTTCCGTCACTTTATCAACATAGTTCGTCAGTATTAGTCAAAGTAAGATTTTCTCATTCGGCAAATTGACCGACCAAAGACCTATTGACCAACCGGCAATCATGATCCAGAATCCACGCCCAACAGCTTTATAGGGGTTCATCAAAAACGGGGGATCAGCCATGACCAAGTAAGTTATATCTGAGGGAACGGTGGCTGTAAGGAATTCAAGTGGTATCATTTAATTCAGTATTTTTAACTAACTTGTAACAAATTCCATTGTGTTTGTAGTGGAAGGCAACCTTTTCAAACACATTTTGGGGGGTATCGCGTTCTTGGTTTTTAAAACTTGCATTAAAATACGGTTGTAAGTTGATATGGGCGTGTGTATTCTCTCTGTTAGGTTGTCAGTGTCAGTCCAGTACTTAAGCAATGACCACACAGTTATTAGACTGTAGTAGTAGTACTAGTTCATAAGTTCTGTATGAACAAGTTTTTCACTTGTCCGAATTATTTTTGGTGAAGTAGTTTTGCAGTGTCTGTCAATGTGATCACCTCGGATCATTCACGAAGAGAAGAAACTCGCATGCAGCCCGTGCCAAGCGCAGGAAAACCCGCGTAACATGGGAGTATGTTTGCTTGTAATTGGTTAGCGTGTGTAGCACGAGCGCTATAATTCAATTACAGAACACAAACGAAAAGCTAAAGCAAAATACATAGTTGAGTTTGATAGTCAATCAAAATTGCTGTAGAGGACGTAATTCATTCTGAAATGTTGTATAGTCTACTTTCTGTAATACGTAGGCACTCCAAACTAAATGGCTTGGCCAGCTTGGGAGGGTAAAAGCAAATCGATGCAGTAATTTCACGAGTTCGTCCAAAGTGTCTGCCGCAAAGGGGAGTTGCCGCATTCGATAAATTGTAATATTGTCAATTAGCACGTTGTTTCTTTACCTGTAATTCAGTTTTTTGATTAAGATTTTTGTAACCAAAAAAAATTCTTTTTCACTAGTGATGCAAGCACAAGGGTCTACGCAAACAAAAACCAAAACCGAAGGTGAAAACATTTCAGCAGGAACGTTCAAAGATCTCAAATGTTCGAAGTGGTTTTATTCTTGTGGCTGTACTTGCGTTGCTGAGTGTTTGCGTGGACTCTTGCGCTTGAAACCAGAATTAACAGTTGTTTACCTTAACAAAAAGTCAACGCAATAAACATGGTAAAACATGTCTTATTTTATTAATAAAACATTCTTTATAGAGTTGCTGTGTTGTCTGTTGAGGTCTCCTGGTTAAGTTGTAAGCGGTTAATTGGTCTCGTTCCCAAACAGCGATCTGGGAACTATGACTTTTACATCCAAGGAGACTGCACGTGTTATTCACGTGAACAGAAGATATGCGAATTAACAAATTGACGTCAGTTTGTTTTTTTACAATAACAACACCTCAAAATGGTCAAATGCCGGGAATAAATAGGGCAAAAGACGCCGTAAACTTGCCGTAAATAAAGATAAGTGAATTTTATTCAAAATGACGCGAACATTGTCAATAGCTTTTCTCGCTTTTTGATTGGCTACTTAAAAAAGTCCATAAAATCTCATTGGTTAAAAAGTTGACAGTTTGACAGCT
>Ga0126339_10002214_pt1 | contig 13827 bp, 10 predicted proteins | sample OrbTmetagenome_2_FD_92532 | JGI IMG/M metagenome (GOLD analysis project Ga0126339, IMG submission 92532) | Coral microbial communities from Petempiche,Puerto Morelos, Mexico - Orbicella T R C metagenome | ecosystem: Host-associated > Invertebrates > Cnidaria > Coral | place: Petempiche,Puerto... | reverse complement strand
TTTCCTCCTCGACGTCCGCCATGTTGTTTGCTGCGATTTTCCCGCCAGCACAACGCGCGTGTAATTTTGACACTTCCGCTGACCGAAATGTATGCAACAGTCGGCTCTGCGATCGTTTGCGATTGTCTGCGATTATATGGAAACAACTCTCTTTGCGATCGTCTGCGATCCGCGATCTGCGATCCGCGATCGTCTGCGATCGTCTGCGATCGTCTGCGATCATATGGAAACCAGCCTTTAAACTAAAGAAATTATAACCGTGACGGTGGTTACATGTCTGATTTGATAAAAGTAGATATTTTAAGATGTTCTTTCACTGCTTTCGTCTTAGTTTTACTTTGCACACACAATGTGTCCTCGTTTTTTCAAATACCTCGAATCTCAGCGAAAATATGACGTAATCACTTTCTTCACATTCAACTAAGTTTTCTTCCAACCTTGAGGGACGCGATAAATTGCTGCAGGGGGAATACTTAGCAGTACCCCTAGTCACTTCATGCTACAGAAACCTGACTCAAGCATTGGCAGTGATGTTCCTTCTGGCTCTAACTGCCTAGGATTGACACAGACCTGAACCTCTTGTAACATTACAATATACCTCATTAATGCCTGACTCTAGTCGGCCAAACCATTCGGATGACAACATCTGACCAAGGGTCGATGATAATGCAATGTTGCACAAAAGAAAAAAAAAAAAAAAAAAATCAAAAAACGTAAAAAGCCATTGCGCAAAATGTTTTCTATGAAAATTCAAACAACAGACCCTGCTTACATTGTACCCGAAACTCCCATAGCAGGCTAGTGGCGTGCGTTGTAAAAAGCGTTACTCTTTATGGATTTTCATTTCCATAAATCGTAAAATAGAGAGCGAGCGGAGAATAACACCTACCAAAGTAGTAAACTTTCTGTATTTGACATGATTTGGCACTCGGAGTGGTAAGGAGGTAAAATAGCAAGATCTGTCTGCTCTGGCGACAATTTTGTCCTAATAACGTCTGCATCCCAAAGTATTTAGCAGGTTCAATTATCAAAAGTCGCAAACGAAATCTCCTGTCTGTTTTCTGCTGACAGGTATTCCTATACAGTTTGAAATCCTACTGGTATACATAATTTAATACCAACCAATGAGACTTTTTTGGCCAACCAGTCATATAATCTCTGTTGGTTTTACAAGTGTTCTTTCTAAGTAAGAGCCTATCAACTGAAGCGCTTGTCAGGCCATGGCAAGCGTTTACGTGAATCTACTTGAACATTTGTGCATTCTGTCATAGATTAGACTGATAGACTGCAGAAATACCTTGGGTAAATCGTAGGGTATACTTACCATCTTTTTCTTTTTCGTTGGATTTCATGGGAACGTTTACATTTCAACGACAAAACTGGAAGGAAGCACCGGAAGCGTAGATTATGAACGGTATAGCCTCACACAACAATGCGATTTCCGGTCTTTCTTAACAAGCGGAATACAGCGGGCCATCCCGAGCATCTTGCGTGCTCGGATAGCCAATCACTACATGGGGGATTTGATTTATCTTACCCGCTTGTGGCGTCAATCATCTAATAAATGCAAGTAATGTTGTTAGTCTTATTAATTAATGAGAGAAAACTGATCTTGTCAAATGTTTTATTTTGCCATTACTGAAAATTTATCAACATTTCTGGTCACATGATTAATAGAAAACGATGTTATTTTCTTTAATTAGCAGGAAAAAGTATATTTAAGACAACATTAAGACTTCTTCACAGAAGCAGAATTTTTAAGTGCGAAATGATTCATCCTCCAGGCTTTTTTAGTAATTATAAAAAAAGATAACAAGAAAAACAATTTGTGGCAGGTGCCATGCCGTTGATTGTCCATATCGCACAGCGACTTCTAAGAGCATATTGAAGCTTAATACGCGTTTTCTGCTTCAAACTGTGTAAAGAGCTCATAGAATGGATGATTTCTTGAGGGTCTACCGAATTCTTACTATGGATTGTTTTGCGTTTCCGACTATTCATGAACGTTTACGGTAGTTAACGACAATTTCCGCCGGTCCTTCGATGCTTTTCGATAACAAACGAAGGTCCTCCTTAAATATAATTGAGAAAAACTTTGTCGTAAGAGTCCTTGAGTTATTTTCCCATAACGTTCCTAATCATTATGAGGACCACGATGAAACGAAGTTTGCTTTTAATTTCTTACAGTTAGAAAGGGTGTTTTCGGCAAAACCCAGACTTCATGCTGCGAGACGATTTCACGAAACACCCAGTCCTCCAATTAAAGCAACAGATCTTCGTCGTCATAAAGCAATTGTTACTATTAAAGGCCTTATTTATAATACTGTTTTTTTTTTTTTAATATCTGAAAACTTCATGCAGTTTAGCTATGTACCACATTTTGATTTTGACTGTCGCCGCGTTCTCCAGGAAGGATTTTCAGAAGCATAAATTTTTCACCAAAAAAGATCTTCATAGTAAGTAAAATTGTTTTTACTCAATAATTGTAAGACTTTTATTGCTTTATTATTAGTGTTTGTTATTCAGACTGTCCTAAAAATTGATTTGCGGAACTAGCGGAACATCCCAACGATACATAAAACTGAAATATTCGAAATATGCGTTTTTCATCGATTTAACTAGGTACGTCAGACAAATCCATAAACAGCGTACAGGAAAATAGGTTTTCCAGATATTGAAGATATTGTATTTATGCTCGAGTGTCTTTGTAGTATGTTGGCATAAGTTCGTCTTCCAACTTGTTTAATAAAATGAAATGTTATCTTCACTAGCCGAGATTTCGAGATTCTAAATGAGTGCTTTAAGTAGCATTCATATATGTTTAGTTATAGAAAAATTCTTCCGCAAACCAGTGTTACCCTCCCCCCTCCCTCCCTCCTGAAGGTCTGCAGATGCTGTAATCCAACGGTTTTAGTTACAAATCAATCAGTGGATATTTTCGGGAATGAAAATAATCGTTGAATTAGTTAAGAAATCAACTACCCAATCAAATCATGTCGTGCCAAAGTCCCCGAGGCTAAGAGGGTCAGATAACTCTAGAGAGATAATGAACGACCGCATCTGTCCTTTCTTGGCTGTTTTAACTGTTTATGTTGTGATACAATGTTATGTTTCGGTCTATGGTAAAGTATGCTAATGAATGTTAAACAACGTGAAATTAGAAGAAATGTATATTGAGGATACCTGGTTCATGCGACAGAAGGTCCCCTCAACAAATATACTACAAAAACTAAAACTTGAACAATAGAAAACTTCAAAGATGTCATAAAGAGATTCGAATATTTCCAGAAAGGAAAACACCAGATTGTGCAAAGGATAAAATGGAACCACAACTTTTTTGCGGAAATTTGTTTTAAAATTGGAAACAGAGTTGAAACCAAGAATATTTGGCTATCTAGCTCATGCTGGTATAATCTTGATTTAATAAACATAGACGGTTTCCACTTACCTTTAGCTGTGCAACAGAAAGCTCTTGATTTCTTTGTCTTTTAACGATAAGCCTCCGACGTATGTAACTAATTATTCCTTATTAATTGACATGCGCAATATTTTTGGCTATCTTATTTTTTTCTCCTTAGCCAGAAACATTCCAATTAGCGTTTTGACTTAACCCCATCCATTCTTACGTTAAGGTTTTTTTTCTCGTCTGCACACCTTGTCTTTGGTTTACGAACAATTTACAGCTTATGAATACCATATCTACGGCTTGGTTTGTCAAAAGAAAAAAAAAAAAAGAAAAGTACAAAAGCAATGCAAATATATTAATTTATGACTTTAGTAATAAGGAGTTACTGTGGAAAATATAAGAATATCCTTGTGACATGTTTGAAGTTTCATGTCACTCATTAACATTTTTTGCTGATCTCACTCATTCATCAAGAAAATAGATTTTCCAGATGTTGAAACTGTTTTGTGTACGCCCTAGTGCCTTTGGAGTGTATGTCGATAAGTTCATCTTCCAACTTGTCTAATAAGTTCAAAAATAAAGGATAATATCCACCAGCCGGAGGTTCAAATCCAGTAGCCCTGGGCTGCAACACATTTAGAAAACAGAGGCAAGATTCTGGCTTTTCGTAGCATTCATACGTTTCGTTAGGGCAGATATTTACTGAATTTTCTCTCCTAAAAGCAGTGCAATCCCCCACCTTTTAAGGTCTGTAGATGCTGTAATCGAACGGTTTTGGTAAGGAATCAACCAGTGGGTTTTTTTTGGGAATGAAAGCAGCGTTGAATAAGAAGAGAAATAGACTAGCCCATCAAATCATGTCTCCTGAACCACCTTTTTCTCGTACCAAAGTCCCCTAGGCTATAGAGAGGAACAGACACCTCTGAGGAGACTGTGAAAGACCATACATGTATGTATCTATTTTTGACTGTTTTTATTGTCTAAGTTGTGGCTCACTTCTACCCTTGATACAATGTGGTAGTTTCCTTTGTATTGGTGGATTGTAACATATGATAATGAAAATAAAACAAACGAAAACACCGCATTTTTACCAAGGGCAAAATAGAACCATAACATTTTTTGCGGGATATTTTCTTTTCCATTAGAAACAGGGTTGAGAGGTTGAAGGGTTGAGAAGATTTTTGTTGAACATACGCTTCATTCTTGCCTGCTAATGCTATGGCTGAATCTTAATCAAACTTTGGCATAAGTTAAAGAATGTTGATTTCTTCACAAATACATTTGTAGGGCCAAACCTCTCCGTTTCCCTCCTTTGTGCAAGTTTTAGAACTTGTGATTTTCCAGAAAATTTCACGTTCGGCTAGAATGCAAATGGTAAAACTAGTTTTATTTGCAGAACTAGAAATTTTTTCGCACTGCATTACGACACTGTTACTTCAAAAATCCCAAGAGTAATATCCAAATAGAAAGCGTCAATTTATATCCTGATAGAAGTTTCACGTCTCCCGTCAATGGCTCTTCAACCGATCAAAGGACTCCAAATCAATTCTCACGAGTGAAACCTGCTTAAGCACAAGCACTTTCCCAATGAGTGTTTTGAAATGGATTGCGCAAACCATGGCCAAGCTGCTTTTGGTATGGGAGTAATAAATAATCTCTCTCGTATTCATTTTGCGGCTTCTATAGCACACTATGAAAGTTTTCGCTCCCGTTTTTCCTTCGCTTCTTTTTTTGCACGCTTTGTTTGCGCTTCTTCGTCCCATTCCGCCTGAGAGCCTTTTGTAAACCTCGCTCGGATTGGGACGTCTTATATTTTCTAAGAAGCATTTTGTTTTCTTAGTTAGAGCGTGAAGTGCATGTAATGCGATGTTGATCAGTTGCGTCAAATTAACATCGTCACTTCATCTGATGTTTGTGGACATGTTATGACATTTCGGCCATAAATAATGAGAATTCCTGCCAAGCAGAGAGCAGATGCATTTTTTTAATTCCTCATTCCTTATTAAATGTCAAATAATAAGTAAATGTCTCCTAAAATTCCGTTTTCACCTTCGTCATGTTATATTTCGTACCATAAAACAAATTAATGGCTCAAAACTGAGTTTCCAAGTAAAGTTACCTCATTAGGGCTCCATTCCATTTTTTCACAAAATATCAGAGAAAAGTTATCAACAACAGTCTTAAAAGTCGTTAAGCCATAGTAGAATTGGTACTGTTTTGGTCTGTAGAACGCTCGCGCTTTCGCAACACCTGTTACCTACATTTCAATTGATATATTTGATCTTACAAGAAGAAGTCGATCTGGCATTTTAGAAACTCTGACAAGTTGATTTTACAGCTCCGTCAGACTCAGTCCTGATGGCAACTTTGCAATGGTAGATCAGTTTAGGATAATTCAAACGTTACCAATTGTCTCCTGTGTGTGTAGAAAATTTCTCAATACCGAACTAAGGAACTAGGACTAGTTTCCAATTGAGTTTAAAACGATTTCATGTACGAGTAATTAATCAGCGCATCCGCTTGTTGATCAATGGCTTCAGTCCTGAAGTAGGTTAACACGTTTGTTGGTAGTGGGTCCAACGGCAATACAAACGGCCATACCCAACAACAACAAGCCAAAGATCTGTGTACCTTGCGTCACTGAAATGGCTTGCTCTTTATCGCAGCGCTGTCGACCTTTCACCATCGCAGCCAATGCTCGCAAATACACGAATGAAAATATGCTACCTATTTTTTTAAGCTTTCCTTTTGAATTATATGTAATACTAGTGGAAAGAGGTATAATTGCTTTAAAACATGGGCACAGTTCCTACTTACCTTTTGTTGTGTAACAGGACGCTCTTGTTTTCTTTCCTTCTAACGATAAGTCACCGACGTATTTAACTATTTTTTCCTCATTCGTAATTGGCAGTAGTGTGCTTTCTGTTTATTATAGTTTTTTTTTTCGAAGCGAAAAACGTCCAATTAGTGTTTGGAATTATCCCACTCCATTCTTACGTTGAAGATATTATTTTTCGTCTACGCACCTTGACTTTGGTTTACAAAAATTTACATTTTGTGAATACCATATTTGTAGCTTGGTTTGTGAAAAGAAAAGGAGAAGTACAAAAACAATGCAAATGAATTAATTTAGGATCTTGGTAATAAGGGGTTGCTGTGGAATATTAGAGTCTCCTTGTGACATGTTTGAAGTTTCCTGTCACTCATTAACATTTCTTGCTGGCCTCATTCATCAGAGAAATGCATAATCAGTTGAAATGGGAATTTCGAAACACAAGGGGACCGCAGGAAGACTGATGTGGCTCTCGATCGGTCAGGGACTTGAACAGGTGGTGCACAATCGTTAGTGTGTTTAACTAGGTTTCCAGTCACGTTGCTATTACCTGGTGACAATGTTAAAGGGAAGCTTAAAAATGGCTGAGACAAAGTGGGATATTATTACTTACCTCCAGGTGTATCGACCACCTGCGTGAAGCTATTATCTTCCGTGCCAGTTTATTGTTATTAAATGTCGTCTAAGTAAGTAAACACGACAAATTCATTGCGTAATATTTTTAGCACACTCAGCGCCCCAAATGTTCGTCTAACTCTTCTCATAACTAATCTTGAGAAGAAGTAAAACACATTTATAGGTGTAAAACACTTTACTTGGTGTTGCTTGTTTGCTTAATACAGCAACAAAATTAGTGTTTCTTAAGTGTTTTATTTTTGTATTTATTATTGCTTATTGATATTGAAAGGTGGTGGAATTGCATTTTGGCACACTCTTGGAAAATTAGGTAAACAGCTGGGAGGTGATTTTTGATTCCTTTTGCCAATGAAATTCGTATCTTCTGCTTGGTGCGTCCATAAATACTGGCTTTATCATGTATCGTAGCTTTATTTGACAACTTTGTATGACTAGGCGCTGTTTTCTGGGACGAAGCACTCTGGCATGAGGCTACTTTACTTGTACCGGTGATTTGTCAATACCACCCGGTAAAAATTGAAGTGCTAGGGCTAATTTGCGATGAAGGAGCAGAGCATATCCCCCGGAGAAGAGAAACAGACGATTCTTTTTCTACAATAATTGGCCCATTAGCATGAGCGCCACAGATTATTCTCTGATGGAAAATGCCAACCGCGAATGTTTAAATGACATGGTATGATAAAATTTGAAAGAAATTTTTCCCTGATATAGATTGTATTTTAAACTTTATGGGTGATGCAGTTGTACAAAGTCAACATTTCACAGAGAACGTGTGGTCTCATTAGGGAGCGTAGGCAAACGCACGGCGGCAACGGCAACGAGAAGCGCGCCGAACAAAAAGCTTAATGACCAGTACAATGGTCATGGTACGTCCATTATCTGCCTTTTTTGTATTTCGTAGCTGTCCTTTCTATATCAACAACATTACATCAGAGTAACATTCCTCCCAAACAGAACTAATCTCTAATGCTCTGCGGCAGCTGACACGAAGGGTGCAAATGACACCGGACAGCATTATGACCCAGTGCTTTCAGACGTCTCTCTCCCCGAGTGACTTAGCGAGCGGAGGAGGCGGCTGAAATTCAGGCTACACCAGGATCCGAGTGATCTTGCATTAAAAGCAGAGCTCCTGCGCCCCGAAGGCAGAAATTTAACCGCGTGAAAGGCGGCTTTAGATGGAGTTAAACCGCAAAATAATTGCTGGAAAATGGAAAGGAAATAGCTAAGAAGCTGTATATGAGGGCGGATTTAGTGAATTAGACAAGGTTGAAATTGATTGAAAAAACCATCATTCAATTTGTGTGCTATTTTTGTTCCTAAACACAACACTCTTAATTTAAGATGAAACTGAAGGTAAAAAAAAACCCGCCTTGAACTACGACAAAATTGTGCTTTCGGTAGGTGGTTGGCTTTATAAGCATTATTTGGAGGAATTTTTATACCCCATTGTAGCTTTCTTTAACATTGGAACACTACTAAACCAACTGAAAACTATTGAACAAATGGTAGACATAACAACTTAGGGAACGAAACAACTTTGTTTTCAAATATTGTTTGCATTGTCTTATTATTTCTTGTTTTGCCGTTGGTCTAAAATTATACAGTCAGTAGAATTCTTGTTGCTGATAAAATTGACTACACTTTCAGGAAAAAAAGCTCATTTCTTATACTCAGGATTGATTAAATATTTAGGTGAGGCTCCTTTTCAGGAACATGTCTCAAAATGCCGGTGATATATTTGTATACTAGCCTTAGAATCGCTCTGTTTTGAGAATTCCCACGAGAATCAACATGTGTACTTTCTCATGGATCATGACAAAGCTGCTCCATATGAGTTTGAGCGTTTCAGCGGGAAGCTTTATTATAGTTTCAGAATGAAGACCTATCTTTGTTGGTAGACCACGACTATACAGATTACAATTTTATTTATATAAACCATCAAAGTAACACGAATATTTCCTCCTGGGTCAAAGTAAAGAACTTATCAATGGTTTTTTTTCCTTTTTGAAATTCACCCTGTAGGATTTCAAACAAAGGATCGACCTTGTTCTCAGAGTCTTAACTTCCTTCTGTTTCTTTTGGGGGAAGTGTTTATATTACCTTTTGATCCGAAGAAAAGCGAATGGGATGTTTTAGAATAATAATAATGGCAGTTGATAGTTGCTGTTATTCAATCGGCAGTAAAAGTTCCCTAAAGCTGCGTGTGCCAGGTATGCTCTGATTGTACTTCACATTCTATACTATCCTATGTCATAATATTCTTGCCTTGAAACACAAACTTGAGTCATTTTCCTTTTTTTTAATTGTAACACTGTGCATTAAGTGTTTAAGAATGATGCCAGCGAGTCACATTCTTCATACGCTAGAGTGAAGTCACAATAACGATAAATTATAAATGCTGGCCAAAGGAAAAAGTAATAGGAAACGACGGTCTGTCAGCGTGGATTCTGCATGGCTTGTCAAACTGTTTTGGGTGTCACCCTTCGATCCCTGACATAAATAGGTCACGTTGCAAAATCGGATTTTTTGGTGAAAATTGGGCGTCCTTATTCAGTATGTAAATATGTATGTAGTATGTAATTTGTTTACCCACGGAGCACCAATGTTCACAAGAACTCGTTCGGAAATGCCCGTGCATTCCAGGATCGAATTGGAACTGTTGGTTTTTGAGGAGAGGGGAAAACCGGAGTCCCCGGAGAAAAACTTCTCGGAGAAGAGTAGAGAAGCAACAACAAACTCAACCCACATATGTCGCCGGGTCCGGGAATCGAACCCGGGACACATTGGTGGGAAGCCTTTGTTGACATTAGCGCGTTGTTATTGGAAATTGGCAGGTCCCTTTCAGATGTTTGCAGTAACGATGTCGTCGTTTGTGAGTTTACGTTTTGTGCTGTTGTAGGTTTCACTGTGTTTGTGTCTCGTGTTGGAATTTACCCTGGCGATCCCAAAAAAATACCAGTGACTGTTTGCGGTTTCTCTCTCAGATTGTAGAGGTATTCGATCTGTTTTTATATTTGGTTTACGAATCAAGATTGTAGGTTACATCTGGCCTCCACTTGGCTGAATACTATTTTTTTCCGGCTGCGTGTGGTTTTCCGTCATTATCTATTCAAGTAATAAATTAATAACTGTAGCTAATTAAACGTTCCTCAATCCATTCAGTTGTGAATATTGTTTTTTTTTCCTAGAGATGATATCTACCTCGTCGCTTTAGGGAAGGGAATGATATGTTTTTGATATATTATGTATCTTGTCGACAGTAAGGACACCGTTGATCTCTTAGTTTTCCCAGATAAAATCTATGCGGAATTGACTACAAGAAGTCTATCGCCCAAGTTGAGAATAAAAATAATATGATTTCTATTAAGGAGCAAATCAAATATTTAGCAGTGCGTATCGACGAAACAGCAGGGATCTTAAACTGTGTTGGATCAAAACTTGCACCTAGTTTAAGTTTTTCTTTCTTTCAGCAACTGTAACAACGCAAATGAGTTTAACTCGCAATTCCCAAACTTCTCTTGTTTTCCTGTTCGTCGAAACCTTTTCCTAGGCTAATCAATTCAAATTTAATTACAGAAAACACCGACGTAATAACCTAGAAGAAAAAAGTTAGAAGAAAAGAGTTTTGACGCAAATGCAATTAAAAATACTTAGCCCGAAAGTTGGAGAATTGAAGGGTCCAGTCAGTTAACTATGCCTTGGCACACTGGAATATTCCACTTTTTGTACGAACAGGAATTAGGTACACATCAGGAGCGATAAATATTTTGTCGTTTCAATCATTCCTCTAAACAAAGACATTAAAATTTAACATTTTCCCTCAACTTGTCCTTAAGAAAGCCCGCATGCGATAAAATTATTTGATTTGGATCAGTTTTTGAAGTCTTATTGTTGATTCAGATTAAGGTTTACGGAATCGATTCTTGTTCTATTACGATTTTGATACAACGATACAACATCCCTAATAATTTATTTTAAAAAGTTATTGTTGTATTTCATGGGCCAATGATTAACACTGTTGATGACTGTTCACAACAGTAAGCTCATTGATTTGTCTGCTTTCGTCACAGCATGATAGTGACCATTTAATATGCTGGAAAAGGATTAGCATAAGTGTATCTATAAATTTGTACAACACGATCGCAGAAGTTGCAAAAGTCGTTAGGTATCGCTCTCCAGGGCGCTTCGTCTTTGCGTGTTAGTTCCAACCCACTAAAATCAACCGGATTCAGTTACCCGACTATGTCTTTGTGTGAGATGTGCGGAGCCTGTCAAAGAGACATGGGTGAGAACGCACCCTTAATTGCGGGTTACGAGAGGAAGTAACCATGCATCTTATTTGGCTTCTTTGGCTTGTCCTTCTCGTGGTGAGGAGCTCGCAGCACGAAATGTCTCCGAAAGGTTTGGTTGTGTTTTTGCTGTTAAAGTTGATTTGTCTCTACTTACAGACATTTGTAAATCTACCCTTAAAGGTAGCGAATGCTCATACGCCACAAAAAGAACTTGATACAAGGGGCCACAAAAACTCATAAGTGCTCTTTTAGGACCGTCGTTTTCTGTAACAGCTGTGATGACAAAAGTGGAGTTCGTGAAAAGCAAACCACATGTTAAACGACGAGTAGACATTTTGTATCGAAACTGATAAGTAGATCGAGTGCGGCAATAAGTGCCAATTAAAATGCTTCTCAAGTTGTTCCAGTAGCTTTTATTGCAAATTGATTTTGATTCTGGATTTAATGAAATTAGTTCAAAGTTTTTAGGAAAAGGAATAGTGAAATTCCCGCTTGCGGCCGTTTTACTCTCCATTTGTTTTGATTCAGCTGGTTAGAACGGTCATATTTTCTTTCATACCTGTTCTATTTTGAGGGCATTGCGCAAGTCGCGACACAAAACAACATCGGAAAATTGAAAACAATAACAATAAATTTGAAATGTAAAGCAGCAGCCTCGTTCGATAGCACGAATCAGTTCGGAACATTTAATATCAGACGAAATTCCGCTTTTATAGAAACCTTTTAAATTCCTCGCTTTGAGATAAATTTCTGTTTTCTTGCTACACATTCACTGCTTTCCACACTGAGTGAATGGCTAAACAGCGAGACGCAGATTTATATGGAGAAGTGACATCCTGATCGATGCACACCTTATGTAAAATCTGCAGGAGGCCATAGTTGAACCAGTATTTCATTGTATATAAATTATCCGGTGACGGCCATCGATAATCTGTGGACAGTTTTACAATTAATATAGACATCTTTGTCGTTTTATCTGTAACGTAGAATTGAATTGAATTATGCGTCTGGCTGTTCTGTATCGTTTTAAAAGTACTTCAGTTAACCGAGAGTACGTAATTGATATACAAAGAGCGTAAGAAACCTGGTAGACTTACAGTTTAACGTATGTACCATGAAATGTATATTTAGTTTCACTTGATTTTATCATCATACAAACTGATGAAATCTTTGGCTATTCAATTTAGGGTTAGTTGCCTCGTAAAAGGAGTTCATTTGCTCTCTATTGCTTTTTCGATTCTTAGAATTAGATTTTTTGTGTGTTGATTTGGAATCGCAACAAAGATAAGCAAAATTTCAGCAAATTTTCCCCAAAATCTACGACTGTTTGTCCATAATGTTTTAGCGGAAAAATAAAAGGTATCTTTAGAAACTCTAATTAATTATTTTTTCCCACGGTAACCGCATTTTCCGAGATTGATTTATAAATTAAACATAACGTTTTTACTTTTACTAGAAACTTCTGAAGTAACAGTACTACATTTTTAACGAAATATTTCGTCATTATTGCCTGGTTTGTTTAGTTGTGTACAAACTCCAAATAAAAATATACTAGATTCAAATAAAATAGAAAAATGTCACTTTTATGGTAAACTTAATAACCAAAATATTTAAGTGTGACTACCTTTCCATTGCTTTTGTTTTAATATTTTGGTCAGTCTCACGGATAGTAATCAATATATAAAGCGTTTATAACACATCTCAACCAGATAATCAGATCTAGAACATTCTGAACTAACACTATCCCGTATTTATTTTTGGTTTAGCTACTATTTTTGCCTTCATTTGATTTTAAGACCAGTTTGTTTGCTTTTCTGACGCTGTGATAAAAACCTCGACTTACGCGTCTACATTTTTAGATTTGACGTAGGAATCCTTATGAAAATTATTGAACTAAACAATGTTGCAGTTCGATTCAATTTGTTGCTACCGGCGGCCTTGGTTTCTGGGATATCTGTTTACAAATTGAAGTTTGCATTCACAAACCTATTATCAGGTAGACACCAAGACATGCCAAGAGCAATGGTACATTTTCATTAAATGCTTAATATTGAAGTCTGCAAACTGTCTCAGTATGCAAGTTTATCGTCAGTTTTATCATTCTTTGAAATGATTTTGGGTCATGGCTACGTCTTTATGTCAGAATAGAATACAAATAATTTAAACCCGCAGTTTGGATTTATCTTGTCTGAAAGTGAGTCTTATTGCTATAACTGCGGAGGAAACTGTGTAAAGAAATATACTCATTATCCTGATCGAGGTACAATTTACCTGTACATATGTGTGGATATATACTAATAAAGGAACTTTTATTGCTTTTTAATTAGATTTTTATGTAAAGAGTGAAACGTAGGTGAGTTGTGAACACTATTGTGGTAACCGTGAAGTTGTGAACACTCTTGTAGTAACCGAAAATTCATTCTTGATGCTGGAATGATGAAATAAGCCTTTTGCACGTTTAGATCACTTTCTAAAAATTTACCTCCAGGCATCGTTTACAGCGGAATAATTATTGTGCCTTTGCCTGTATTGTTTCGATGTGGGTATTCTTTTCATCTTTGAAATCTTTCATGATAAAAAAAAAAAAAAAAAAAAAAAAAAAAAAAAAAAAAAAATTACCCCTCACAAAAAAATGTTAAGAGGTTTAAATAGAAAAAGTA